>Ga0256404_1008126_pt1 | contig 16014 bp, 14 predicted proteins | sample RumenRJG_01DNA_FD_185990 | JGI IMG/M metagenome (GOLD analysis project Ga0256404, IMG submission 185990) | Bovine rumen microbial communities from Lethbridge, Alberta, Canada - RJG_01 | ecosystem: Host-associated > Mammals > Digestive system > Stomach > Rumen | place: Canada: Alberta | collected...
ATTTTGACCCCGTGGCGGAGTGGTGGAATGACCGGAAACCGCTGAATGTGGAGGGCTTCGACAAGGCCCGCTGCTACACCGCCGAAGAGCTCTCTGTGGACCTGGGCTATAATCTGGACCAGTGCGGCTTCCCCCATGAGGAGGAAGAGATTCTCGATCCCCTGGACCTGATCCACCGCTACCAGGAGGAGCGTGCCTCCCTGAACGCCGAGATCGACCGTGTCCTGGCCGAGATCACCGAAAAGCTGGGAGGCGTGTCCCTATGACGCCCCAGGAACTGAAAAACAGCATTCTTCAGCTTGCCATCCAAGGGAAGCTCGTCGAGCAGCGCCCGGAAGAGGGAACCGCCGAGGAGCTGTTTCGGGAGATTCAGAAGGAAAAGCAGGCCCTCATCAAGGCAGGGAAGATTAAGAAGGAAAAGCCCCTGCCCGAGATTGCAGAGGAGGAGCTGCCTTTTGAGATCCCGGAGACCTGGAAATGGGTGCGGCTGAGAAATATTGTCTTCAATCGCGGACAGGAAACACCTGAAGAAGAGTTTTGCTATATTGATATAGGCTCTATTGATAACAAAAGGCAAAGCCTTAATGAAACAGAAACACTTGTCGCTCCTGAAAATGCTCCTTCACGTGCTAGAAAACTAGTCAAATATGGAGATATACTTTATTCTACTGTCCGCCCTTACTTGCACAATATGTGCATCATTGATCGTACCTTTTCTCACAAACCCATTGCGAGCACAGGCTTTGCGGCGATGGTATGCTATACTGGTATAAATAATCGGTTTCTACTTTATTATTTGATGTCGCCTTCATTTGATCAATATGCTAATAATACTGAAAATGCAAAGGGAGTTGCATATCCGGCAATAAATGACGATCGACTCTATAGGGCGCTTATTGCCCTCCCGCCCTTTGCGGAGCAGAAGCGTATCGTCTCCAAGATCGAGGAACTCTTGCCCCTGATCGACCGCTATGAAAAGGCCTGGACCCGCCTGGAGGACTTCAACAAGCGTTTCCCCAGCGATATGCAGAAGTCCATCCTCCAGATGGCCATTCAGGGCAAACTGGTCGAACAGCGCCCCGAAGAAGGCACAGGCGAAGAACTGTATCAGCAGATCCAGAAGGAAAAGCTGGCCCTCATCAAAGCGGGGAAGACCAAAAAAGAAAAGCCTTTGCCGGAAATTGCAGAGGATGAACTGCCCTTTGACATCCCGGAGACCTGGAAGTGGGTGAGAATCGGTGATGCTTTTACTACCTCGAGTGGTACTACTCCGTTAAGTTCAAATACTGCCTATTATTTAGATGGCGAAATTAATTGGGTGCGGACCACAGATCTCAACAATGGAATACTAAGGTCTTGTGAAGTGAAAATTACTAAAAAGGCTGTAAATGAGTGCAAGCTTGACTTTATTCCCAGATCATCAGTTTGTATTGCTATGTATGGGGGGGCTGGCACAATTGGAAAAAACGCCTTGATTGAATTTGATACTACTATTAATCAGTCTGTTTGTGCCATACATCCAAATAATTATTGCAATATGAAATATTTGCTTTTCTATATGCAGTTTTTGAGACCGAGGTGGATGGAATATGCTTCAGGGACGAGGAAGGATCCAAATATAAATAAAGTGATAATTAAAAAAGCGGTTTTCCCCCTACCACCCCTCGCGGAGCAGAAGCGCATTGTCGCCCGGCTGGAGGAGCTCCTGCCCCTGTGCGAGAAACTGAAATAAACCCTTAGGAGACTTTGCGCCGCAGGGACGATTCTCCCGGCACGCTGTGAACCACAATGATTGTGCATCATACAAGAAAGGAAACAATGATTCAGCCCATTCAATTTCACGAACATGATTCCATCGCGGTGATCGCGCCGCACCCGGATGATGAATGCCTTGGCGCGGCCTCTGCGCTGCTGATGGCGGCGGACAGGACCGATATCTATGTTCTCACGGACGGAAGTCGCGGGAACCCTGCAAAAACAGTGGAAGAGGAAGCCGCCGTCCGGAAACGCCAGTTTGAAGCGGAGATGGAATACGTCAGACCGCGCAGCTGGCATTGGCTCGGCATCGAGGATACAAAGCTTGCCTCGAATCTCCACGCCCTGGATGACATCGACTTTTCAGGCTAACCGGACATTGCACATCAGCGGTACCTTCTTTCCAGAAATTGCCCTTGTCATTATCATCTTTATGATATATACTGTATATCAGATTAAAGGGAGGTGCTTTCCTTGGCAATGAAAATGATGAATTTTAAAATGGATGAAGCGGATATTGCAGATATGAAAACGGTTGCAAATGTCTATAACATGTCCGTTACAGATCTGATCAGGGGAGCGCTGAAAGAATACATTGCGGAGCTCAAGCAGGATCCGTTTTATCGCCTGACGGCCAATGTGGAAGATGCTTCATCGGAGGAATCGGAGGAAATCCTGACGGCACTATCCGACCTGAGTGATGATGATCTCAGGATTTCTTCTGTAAAACGTTTTGCGACCTGAGCGAGGAATGAATATGACGGCCGGTGATATTTTCAGCTATGAGATCCAATATACCAAAGCCGCAGACAAATTCATGAGGAATCATGAAGACGTCCGTTCCCAGTATGAAGCTGCGATCAGAGAGCTGCTCCTGGGGGAGCACCCTGAAAGAGTAGATGTCAAACGCATTCGGGGAAAGCTTAACAGCTATTACCGGATTCGTCTGGGGGATTACCGCGTGGTGTATGCTGTGATCAATGGTAAAATTGTTGTTATCACGACTCTTTTGGCTGGTCCGCGCGGCGATGTTTACAAGAAAATGTCCGGCCTGAAGTAGAGGAGCAGTGGGCAAGATACAGATACAGGGACGATTCTTTCACCTTGCTTGACCCATTCTCCGCCTTCGCTCCTTCAAAAACCAACTCAGGCTGAATCACTTTTCAAGGTGATCCAGCCTTTTTATATGCGACCCGGCTTTCCTGCAGGGAAGCAATTATCAGCTTTGTAAGTGCCGGCAGGACCGTAAGGATACGAACAACGGAACGATCAAGGAAAGAAATACGCCCTCTTCCGAGAGCGTAAGTTTTAAGGAGCGGTTAGATTGAACTAATTATTGCCGGCCGTTCAGCTCACTTTTTTGTCTACAGATCCAGGTAGTATTTTCCGTTTGCATTGATGATGGTGGTGTTTTTGTACTGCAGGACACGCTGCTGCCGCGGGTCATAGCGCTTGTGGATATGCCCGTGGACGAGATAGGATGGCTGCCAGCGGTCCAGCAGAGGGAGAAAGGCCTCAAAGCCGCGGTGCGTGATGTTTTCCTCGTCTCCGTAGCCGGCGGCCGGGGCGTGGGTGAGAACAATGTCGACCCCGCCCGCCCGCATGATTTTCCATTGGAGCTTCAGGATGCGCATGCGCATCTGACGCTCGGAATACTGATACGGTCCGCTGTTATAGCGCAGGCAGCCGCCCAGGCCCAGGATCCGGAGCCCGTTTACGACCACGAGCCGGTCGTCGATACAGTCGCAGCCCTCGGGAGGCTGGCGGTCATAGGAGCCGTCGTGATTGCCGTGGACATAGAGCAGGGGACGGTTTGCCATGGTCACCAGGAAGCTGAGATAGCTTGCCTTGAGGTCCCCTGCGGACAGAATCAGATCCACGCCGTCCAGGTTGCCTGGACGGTAATATTCCCAAAGATATTTGTCTTCCTCATCCGAGATGAGCAGCAGCTTCACAGCTGTCCTCCTTCTGCCTCCGGGAGCAGTTTTTTTCTGTACAGACCGAGAATGTGCATGGTTTCGGCGTATTCGGGGCGGAGTTCTTCATAATCGGGGACTCTGCCGACAACGTTATCGCAGAACCAGTCCATGGAGACGATTTCGTCCGGACTGAAGGAGTGCTCCCCGTCGTTGCGCAGGGTGCCGCTTTGGTCGAAGATGCGCATGTGGAAGGGCTGAAGAGAGCCGTTGCAGATCCCCGTGCGGAGAATCCGGCCGAGACCGGCAACGCCGTCGGGGAGATATTTGCTCAGGTGGACGTCGAGCACGCCGCTGGCCATGCCCCACCAGTAGTTGATGGCTTTGCTGTCGGAGATGTCGTTCCAGGCGCCGCTGAAGATGCTCCAGACGATCTTTTCATAGAGCTTGCCCCAGTCCCAGAAAGGCGTGACCAGGGGGATGAGGGTGCCGTCCTTCTGCAGCTTGAAGGTACCGAGCTCGAAGTCCTTCCAGACGGTGCCGGAACTGACAATCTCGCGATTGGAGATGACGGAAACGCCGCTGTCCAGAAGCCGCTTCACCGGGTCGCCGGGCAGGCAGGCCCAGTCAAGGCGGATGACGGCGTTCGGCTTTGTCATGCGGGCGCCGAGCGCGAAGGCGTTGACGCTGGCGGGGGTGCCGAAGATCGGGTTGTTGGCGACATAGCCGATCTCGTTGCTCTCGGACATGATCCCGGCGATGGCGCCGGTGATAAACTTGCATTCATAGGTACGGCCGTTGTACATGCGGACGCCGGTATAGGGCTGGAACACCGCACAGGTCAGGAAGCGGACGTTCTTATGAAGGGCGGCGGCTTTGCGGCAGGCGCTGACCATGGCGGCGTCGGTGGCGAAGACGAGCTCCGCACCGTCGGCAATGGCATCTTCGAGCACGGCCTCGTAGTCCCGGAAGTCCCGCAGATAGGTTCTGACGGAGACCTTGGAACCGAGCTGATCCTCAAGATACTGCCGCCCCTCGTCGTGGGCCTGAACCCAGGTGCTGTACTCCGGCGGAGCGTCGTAGAGGAAAGCGATGTTCAGGTGGTCCGGGCGGGCGATGCTGATGATCTTGGAAATGACGTTCTTTCCTTTATCAGCGGGCTCGGTGCTGAGTTCGATGGCGGTGTCGTCCGTCTGCGCCAGCATGTCCGGCCACAGGGTGTCGATCCGCCTGGAGAGTTCCGGCAGCGTCAGATCCTTGATGTCGGAGAAGGAGAAGACCTGCAGCCAGGTCAGGAGAGCTTCGGCCGGGGTGACCTGATCCTGCCCGGGCCGCTGCTTCTGCAGCGCGTCGCGGAAGTGGCTGAACCCGGCAGAGAAGCTGCGCCGCTCCTGATCGGTCCAGACGTGTTCCGGCTCAAAGCCCAGGGCCGCCTGCAGTTTGGCATAACTGCCCCGGTGGCGGAAGTCGATCCCGTAGAGGCCGGAGAGAGAGTAGAAGTGCATGAACTCATAATAGACCTGTACTTCATGATCTTCGGACCAGCGTGGGATCACGCGCCTGACATGGGCGGCGATGCGGGGCGAGTCGTAGCTGAGCAGCACGCTGAGCCGCTTGTTGCCCTCCTGAATGTAAAACCGGCCCAAGAATTCATAGCATTCCACCGCGTCGCGGATGCCTTCTTCGCTCAGGTGGGCATCACAGAGGCTGATCCACTTGGCGGCAAATTCACTTGTCGGTTCCAGCAGGGGCATGAAATTCCCGGCGAGGGCAGCCGTCCGTCCGGCGGACTTGGTACCGACAAAACGGTCGGAAGGCACCTGGATAATGCCGAGATCGGCATAGCCGGCGACGGCGGATTCCTGTATGATGTCATCCAGCACGAGAGGATAGGGGTATTCGCCGTGGAGGACGGCGTTCTTGTAGTATTTCTGCCCTGCCTTCAGGGCATGGTTGTATTGTTCAACCGCTTCAGATCTCATGAAACGTCCTTTCTTTTTTCTTTCAGGTTCAGGAGAATGACGGCTGCCAGGATCAGCAGCACGCCGAGGCCGGAAGAGAGCGTCAGGGGCTCGGAGAAGACGAGCACACCGATCAGCGTGGCGACCATCGGCTCGATGGTGGCGAGAATTCCGGCACGGCTGGCCTCTACGGTGCGGAGGCCCAGCGTATAGGCGAGGAAGGGGACCACGGCGGTAATCAGCGCCGTGAGGCAGCAGAAGAGAAACAGACCGAGGGGCGAGGGAGCAGAGGAGATTCTGGCGATGATCTCTGCAGGACGGCTGATGAACCAGGAGCCCACGGCCGCAAAGAGGAAGGTCCAGGTGGTGACGGAATAGGGGGAATAGCGCCGCAGCGCGACGGTGCCGAGAATGCTGTAGAGCCCGTAGCCGATCCCGGAACCGAGCCCGATCAGAAGACCGGGCAGCGTGAGGCCGCCGCCGGAGATCCCGGAGACGAGAACGCAGCCGCCGAAGGCAAGGGCCAGAGCCAGAAGCTTCCGGCCGGTCAGCTTCTCACGGAAGAAGAGCACGGACATCAGCATGATCCAGATCGGGGAGGTGTAGAGAAGGATCGCGGCGGTGGAGAGGGACATCATGTTGATCGCGATGAAGTAGCAGGAAGAGAAGAAGAGAACGCTTCCGACGCCGAGACCGAGAAAGAGCGGAAGATCTCGAAAAGAAATGCGGAAACCCGCCGGGTCGCGCAGAAGCTGGATCAGGCAGAACCCGACCGCGGCCAGGGTCAGCCGGACAGAGGTAATCTGAATCGAGTTGAAGCCACAGGCCGTGAGCCTGCGGACAAAAATCCCCATGCTGCCCCAGAAGATGCCCGCCAGGATGATGAGAGCGGGGCCGAGGACAGAAGAATTCGATTGTTTCATGTACCGTATCACTTCCTGTGTCCGTCGCGTTCTCCCACAGAACGGCGCCCGGGGAGACCGTGTGCAAGAATACATCATTGCAAAGGGAATTGTCAAGGGAAAGCTCATATCCCGTATATGAAACGGAACGGGAATACGGCAGAGGAATGCAGAAGCGATTGAGTTTTCAGGGGAAATGGATTATAATAGCGGAAATCATGCAAAGGGAAGCGCCGGCGACAGCGGCTGTACGGAAAAGAGGGAGATCGGATGCAGGAGAACGACGCGCTGCAGATCCAATTGAGAAAAAACCAGGATACACTGAAAATCGTGGGGCTCGGCGTCATGGTTTTCGGTGTCTGGAGCATCGTCAAAACAATTCTGTACACCACGGCCCAATGGAACAGTATCACGGAAGAAATCACGGTACCGGAAGCGAATGAAACCCTTGCGAAGATGGTATATCTCTTCATGATCGCTGTCACCATGGTCGTTGAAATCTTGGGCCGGCTCTATATCGGCCGGTCCGCGATCGCGGAAGGAAGAGGAGAGAGAAGACGTCCGGGTTATATCGCAGTCGCTTTTCTGATTGCATTTCTGGGCCTGGCCCTGACGGCAAGCGCGATCGTAATACCCGGAATCCACATAGAACTGAATCTGGATCTGCTGGCGTCGCTGTTTGTGGAAATCACATCCGCGGTTATTACCTTTGAGATGTGCTGGTCCGCCGTCCGGGTCAGGAAGCTTCGCAGGCAGCTTGCAGAGCGGGAGTGAGAAGATGCAGAAGGATTTTCACTATTATGCGACCTACTGCGCGGCTGTCCTCGCGGGATACAGCCATGAAGAGAGCATGCGGATCTGTACCAGCGCACAGTTTGTGGATCTCTGCTCCAGAAACCTGCTGGTGAAACTCAAAGCCCCGCGGTCGGCGGCGACAACCCAGCTGACCATGGAGATGGCGAATGCGAGAACGGATCTCCTGGGGCTGCAGGATATTACGAGAATCTGGGCGTCCTTCCATTTCCTGCCATACGATCTTCAGGCGGAAAAGAGCGGCTGCACCAGACTGTACCGGAACAAATACCGCCTGATCTGCCGCCCGAACGGAGATCTTGTCGAAAGCACGGTGGAGCTGGCAAAGGGGAACGGCCCGGAGGCTGCGGGGATCGCGATGCACGTGCTGGCGGATACCTGGGCCCACAGCTGGTTCGCCGGGACGCCGTCGCTGGTCATCAACAACACGGATGATTATTTCTTTGAGCTGCTTCCGGACGGATCGAAGCGAAAGATCAGGTTCCGGCACAGCACCAACAAACCGGACGATCTGGAGGCGGGAATCTATACCAACAGCCTGTTTCAGCCGGAGGAGTCCGCGATCATGAATCTCGGACACGGCCGGGCCGGGCATCTGCCGGATTACAGCTTCATGAAGTATGAATATCTCCCGGCCTGGGCAGAATATCGGGTGATCGTTAAGGACAATCCGGAGGACTATCTGCACGCCTTCGCCCAGATGATTGAAGCGATGAAGTACCTGAGGGGAACAAGAGAGACTTTTCAGAAAAACCGGTATGACTGGGAAGCCATAGAACCCTGGAGGGAAGAGATCGAGACCATCCTGCGGAAGAGACAGCCGGATGCCTGCGCGGACTGGAAAGCCCTCGGAGAGAAGCTCTCAGGCTGTGAGATGGAAGAATTTGAGATCGAAAGCAGGGAGGCGGAATACCTCGCCGCGGAGGGAATAGAAAAGGACGAGACGTTTCTTGGACAGTTCATCCTCGCGGCGCTGCGGCAGAAAAGCATGGTGACGGCGAGCATCTACCGGTCCGGAAGCCGTCTGGCCGGAATCTCGGTGGATTTTACGGAAAAGGGTTTCCGGGGAATCCGCGATTTCCGCATCCTGACGGAGCGGAGAAGGGGAGCGGGAAAACATGACTAAACTTCAGCGAGCCAGGGAACTGCTGGGAGGGCTTCTGATGCTGGCCACAGGCGCGCTGGTGGTCTATCGCCCGGCGTCCGGCATCCTGCTCATGATCCTGATCATCATCGTGACGACGATTCTGAAGGGCCTGGGATCGCTGACCTATTATATCACGATGGCCAGGCACATGGTCGGCGGAAAGCTTCAGCTGTACAAGGGTATCATTCTGCTGGATATCGGGATGTTTTTCATGTCGCTGGACAATGTGCCGATCTTCTACCTGGTGCTGTATCTGCTGGTTGCGAATCTGATCTCAGGAGTAATCGAGATTCTGGGCGCGAGAGAAGCAAGACAGATGGAGGCGGGCTCCTGGAAATTGAAAATGGCGATCGGGGCCGCGGATGTTCTCTTCGGACTCGCCAGCATTTTCTGCATCGGCAGACCGAATATCCTGGTATATATTTACGCGGCGGGATTGATCTATTCCGCTGTGCTGCGGATCGCGTCGGCATTTCGGAGAACGGCAATCGTATATATTCAGTAACCCATCATCTGACGGAAAGAAGGAATCATGATGAAGAAGAAAGAAGCCCCGTCCATCGATCAGTGGCTGAAAGAGGCGAAAGCAGACCCCGCCGCGGCAGACTGCGGAATGTTTCTTGTACATAACGGGACCGTTCGCAGGACCGCGAAAGCAAAAGTCCGGCAGGGACAGGAGAACACCGAACCCGTGACAGGGATGATCTTCCGGTATGACGCGGAGAAAGTGGAACAGGCCATCGCGGAGGCAAAACGGATGGACGGAATCCATTATATCCGGGTCTGGCTCAATGAAGGCGAACTGACGCTCGGCGACGACATCATGTTTGTCCTGGTTGGCGGGGATATCCGGCCGCATGTCATCGACGCCCTGCAGGCGCTGGTGGGGACCATCAAGAACAAGTGCGTGGTGGAGCAGGAACTATACGCAACTAAATAAATCCGATTGCCTCAGGCGTGGAAACGTGGTAAAATCATTTTTAATCTGCTGACACAACGGAGGTGTCCTATGCTTCCTTTGGAATACATCACGGTGGGCGGGCTGCTGCGCAGAACGACGGCGCTGTTCCCGAACCGCATGGCGGTGATCGACCGCGAGATCAGGCTCACGTATCGCGAGTTTGACGAACTAACGGACCGCTACGCGGCCGCGCTGCTTCGGCAGGGCGTCGTCCGCGGCGACCATGTCGCGCTCTTCGGTGAGGCCGAGGCCGAGGTTCTGGCGCTGTTCTTCGCCATCCAGCGGATCGGCGCCGTGGCCGTCATGGTCAATACCGCCCTGGTCCGGACCGACTTGGAGACGGTGCTGCGGCTCGGAGATCCGAAGCTGATCTGCATTGGAGCTTCGTATCAGAAGGGCAGGGACCTGGCCGCGGATGTGAACGCGCTGGGCAGCCTCCCGACCGTCACGGAGGGCGTTTTCACGGTCGGGAGAACGGCCTCAGCCGCCTATCCGCCGCTCCGGCCAGAAGAGATGGCAGATGAGGATGCCCTTGCAGCGGCAGAGAAGCAGGTCAGCTGCGAAGATACGGCGGTAATTATCTTCACCTCCGGCAGTACGGGACTTCCAAAGCCGGTGATGACCAGCCACTTCTCCCGCGTGAACGGCGGAATCCAGCAGGCGAACGACTTCGCGGCCACTTATGAGGATGTGTTCTGCGTCGCGGTGCCGATGTTCCACTGCTTTACGATCTCCACCAACATCATGGCCTCAGCGGCAGTGGGCGGCTGCATCTGCCTGCCGGACAACCGGCATACGAGCTCGATTCTCCGGGCGATCCAGCAGCATCACTGCACGGTCCTGCACGCGGTGCCTTCCATGTATCGGGCCATCATGGCGAGGAAGGACTTCGCCGACTATGACATCAGCAGTCTGAGGGTCGGGATCATCGGCGGGGCAAGCTACCCACCCAATGATTTCATCCGGATCGAAGAAGGCTTCGGGATGACCCTGGCCTCGAGCCTGGGACAGACCGAGTCCACGGCAGGCCTGACGGTGTGCAGCCTGGACGACAGCATGGAAAAGCGGAGCACGACGATCGGACATTTTATGAACCATGTGGAGGGAAAGATCGCCGACCTGGAGACCGGGGAGGCTCTGGCACCCGGCAAGGTAGGGGAAATCTGCATCAAGGGCTATCTCGTGATGCAGGGATACTATCACCAGCCGGAGCAGACCGCGAAGGCCATCGATGCGGACGGATGGCTGCATACCGGAGACCTCGGGGAACTGGACGAGGACGGAGATATCATCCTTCGGGGCAGAATCAAGGAACTCATCAACCGGGGCGGTGAGAAGATCAGCCCCGTGGAGGTAGAGAACGAAATCTGCGCACTGCCGCAGGTGGACACCTGCCGGATGATTCCGGTGCCGGATGTGCATTACGGAGAAGAAGCCTGCGCCTGCGTGGTGCTTCATGAAAACATGTCGATCTCGGAAGAAGAGATCCGCAGCCATCTCCGGGAGCAGGTGGCGGCTTACAAGATCCCGAAGTATATCCTTTTCTTTGACCGGCTTCCGCTTAACGGGACCGGAAAGGTCGACTCGGCTGCCACGGCGGCCCGGGCCAGGGCGGAGCTTGGCATCGCGTAAGGGCCGGCACTCTCTTTCAACAGCATACAGAACATAAACGACGGCCGGGGCCGCGTCAGCTAAGACGCGGCCCCGGCCGTCTGAGCGAATGCGGGCGACAGAACGAGACCCTGCCCGGGCGCGGGATCACGCATCGGGCAGGGCGGAAGGATTATTTCAGAACGACATTCTCTTTGCCGAGCAGCTCCTGCAGCTCGAGAATCAGACCCTCGTGGAGGAGGCAGCGGGTGCCCAGCTTTTTCTTCTCCTTCTCACACCAGATGATCATGGAGCCGTTGCCGGGGAACATGGTCAGAATCAGGGTGATCCGACGGAGAACGGGATCCTGTTCCGAGGGGAGACGGATATAAAGCTTCTGAGCCTGCGAAGCTGCAGCGGGGCGGCCGGACAGACCCGGCGAGGGCGCCTGCCCTGCGGCCGGAACTTCGGACGCCTGCACCCCGCCGGGGATGTTCAGATCGGAGAGGGGACGGATGGAGTCGACCATGATCTGGGCCTCCTTCTCGTCCCGGACGGAGATCTTCCCCCGGACGAGAACAGCCTGGTTGTCGACGATGTAAGAACCGCAGAGATCCAGTGCCTTTTGGAAAACGATCAGTTCCATCGTGCCGCTGTCATCCTCCAGCTGCACATAGCACATGAGAGAGTTGTTTTTGGTGGTGCGGGTGCGGTGAGAGTCGATGACGCCGGCGACCACGACAGGCTGGTTATCGGAGAAGGTCTGAGGGCCCTCTTCGGAGGAAAAGTCGTTCATGATTGCGCCGATGGGCACGGCGCCGGCGCGACGGACCGCGGCGCGGTACTCGTCCATGGGATGGCCGCTCAGATAGAGGCCGGTCATCTCCTTTTCCATCGCCATGCGCTCGCGGGCACTGTATTCCTGTACGTCCGGAATCGGGAGACTGTCCTGCTGAGAATCGGGCTGCGTTTCATCCTCTTCCCAGGAACCGAACAAGTCCATCTGGCCCGAAATATTGTCCCGGGTTTCCCGGCTGATGCTGTCGATCATGCTGCCGGCGACCGAAACCAGGGCTTTGCGCTTATAGCCGAAGGAGTCGAAGCCGCCGGTTCGAATCAGGTTTTCGACAGCGCGGCGGTTGAAATCTTTCCCGTTCATGCGGCGGAGAAAGTCTTCAAAGCTTCGGAAGGGACCGTTCACCCGACGCTCTGCCTCCAGCTGGGCGACGGCGCTGCGGCCGATGCCCTTGATGGCGGCGAGACCGAAGCGGATGTTGCCTCCGGATACGGAGAAACCGGACTGGGACTCGTTCACATCAGGAGGCAGAAGAGAGAGTCCGAGCTCCCGGCATTCGGCCGTATATTCGGAGATTTTCTGGCCGTTGTCAAGGACGGAGGAGAGGAGCGCGGCCATGTATTCACCGGGATAGTGTTTTTTCATATACGCGGTGCGGTAAGCTACAATGGCGTAACACACGGCGTGAGCCTTGTTGAAGGCATAGCTGGCAAAGTCCAGAATCTCGTCATAGATGCTGTTGGCCACCGCCTCGGGGACACCGTTGGCCACCGCACCGGCGATGCCACGCTTCGGATCGCCGTGGACAAAGGCGACACGCTCGGCGTCGATGACGGCGTGCTTCTTCTTGCTCATGGCACGGCGAATCATATCAGCCTGACCGAGAGAGAAGCCGGCCAGCTGGCGGAAGATCTCAATGACCTGCTCCTGATAGACGATGCAGCCGTAGGTGACTTCAAGAATCGGACGGAGCAGGGGGTGCTTGTAGGTGACATGCTCGGGGTGCTGGGAGCATTCGATGAAACGCGGGATGCTGTCCATGGGACCCGGCCGGTAGAGGGCGACGATGGCGGTGATGTCCTCAATGCTCTTCGGACGCAGCTGGACACAGACGCCGGTCATGCCCGCACTTTCCATCTGGAAGACGCCCATGGTCTGACCGGCAGAGAGCATCTCGAAGACAGACGGGTCGTCCTCGGGCACATCCTCCACGCGGAAACCGGGCTCCTTCTGACGGACCAGGCGGGCGGCATCTTCCAGAACGGTGAGGTTCCGCAGACCGAGAAAGTCCATCTTCAGCAGACCCAGCTCCTCCAGGGTTGTCATCTGATACTGGCAGACGACGGATTCGTCGTTCTTTGCCAGCGGAACATAGTCCTTGACGGGGCGTTCGGTGATGACGACACCGGCGGCATGGGTGGAGGCGTGGCGGGGCATACCTTCCAGCGCGCGGGCCACGTCGATGAGGGTGCGGAGCTTCTCATTTGAGTCATAGAACTCCTTCAGAGGCTTGGAGAGCTTCAGCGCCTCGTCCAGCGTCATGTTGAGCGCAGTGGGAACCTGCTTGGCAACGGCGTCGGTCTCGGCATAGCTGATGTTCAGGACGCGGCCTACATCGCGGATGGCGGCGCGGGCAGCCATGGTGCCGAAGGTGACGATCTGGGCGACGTGATCCTCGCCGTAAAAGCGGTTGACGTAGTCAATGACCTCACCGCGGCGGTTGACACAGAAGTCGACGTCGATATCCGGCATGGAGACGCGCTCCGGGTTCAGAAAACGCTCAAAAAAGAGAGAATACTTGATGGGGTCGACATCGGTGATATAGAGACAGTAGGAGACCACGCTGCCGGCGGCGCTGCCGCGCCCGGGACCGACAGGGATGCCGTTGCGTTTGGCGTAGCCGATGAAGTCCGAGACGATAAGAAAGTAGTCCACAAAGCCCATCTTCTCAATGATACCCAGTTCGTAGTCCAGCTGGGCATGGACCTCCGGTCGGTCGGGGTAGCGGACGGCGAACCCCTGTTCGCAGAGCTTGCGCAGGTAGGCGGCGCTGTCTATCTCCCCCGCCGGCAGGCGGAAGCGGGGCAGATGATAGTGACCGAATTCAAAATCATAATGGCAGCTGTCGGCGATGAGATTTGTGTTGTCCGCGGCCTCGGCGAGACCGGGGAAAAGGCTTCGCATCTCGGCTTCGCTCTTCAGGTAGAATTCCTGCGTCTCAAAACGCATGCGGTTTGGCTCATCGACGGTCTTGCCGGTCTGGATGCACATGAGGACATCCTGGTAATAGGCATCGCTCTTTTCCAGATAGTGGGCGTCGTTGGTCATCACAAGAGGAATTCCGGTTTCTCCGCTGAGGTTGATGAGACCTTCGGTGACGACCTGCTCCTCGGGAATGCCGTGGTTCTGAACCTCCAGAAAGAAGTCTTCGCCGAAGAGTTCCCGCAGCTTCAGGGCGCGGTCTCTGGCTTTGTCCGTGTTTCCGTTCAGGATGGCCTGGGGAATCTCACCGGCCAGGCAGCCGGAGAGACAGATGAGACCTTCCGCATGGGCGCTGAGCAGCTCCCAGTCGATGCGGGGCTTCACGTAGAAGCCTTCGGTAAAGCCGGCGCTGACCAGGGCACAGAGGTTCCGGTAGCCGGTTTCATCCTTGCAGAGCAGGATCAGGTGGGAATAGTTGTTGTCAACACCGTGCTCCTTCTGAAAGCGGCTGCGCGGGGCCACATAAACCTCGCAGCCGATGATCGGGCGGACGCCTTCCTTCAGGCAGGCGCGATAAAACGCCACGGCGCCGTACATGACGCCATGGTCGGTGATGGCTATGGCACTCTGCCCAAGGGACCTGGCTTTCTTCGCGATCCGGTCGATGCGGCAGAAACCGTCCAGCAGCGAGTATTCGGTATGAACGTGGAGATGGACAAAGCTCATAGGGACTCCTCTCCGGCGAGAAGGATGATCTTGTTCAGGCGGTGGGACAGACAGCTCTTGGTGACGGGAGGATTGGAGAGCAGGGCGAGATCCGCGAGACTGGCCTCGGGATTGGCGAGACGCAGCAGGGCGGCGTCGCGCAGCGGTTCGGGGAGGCCTTCCAGCCCGTCGCGCTTGATGAGGCGGCGGATGGCGTCGTTCTGACGCATGGCGGCGGAGACCGTCTTGTCGGCGTTGGCGGAGTCACAGTTGATTTGACGGGTGACGGTGTTGCGCATCTCCTTGTCGACCTTGGCGGTCAGAATGTTCATGGCTGCGACATGGGCGCCGATGCGGGTGAGAAAGTCGGAAATCTGGTCGGCTTTCTTGAAGTAGAGCAGGGAGTGTGCCCCGCGCTCGGCCTCCTTCGGCTCCAGATCCATCTCCAGCAGCATCGCGCGCAGTTCGCGGCTGACACTGTGATGACTGGTGGCAAGCTCCAGATGAAAGCGCTTCTCGGGATCGGTCACGCTGCCCCCGGCCAGAAACGCGCCCTTGACAAAGGCCTCGCTGCAACCGGGATCTTCGAGAATGCCGAGATTGATATGATGGGAGATGGGGCCGCCGGCGTCGCCGCCAAAGCTCTCGAGAATCCGGGTGATTTTTTCGGGATCGAGGATGCAGAAGCTGCGCTTGCCCAGCGCGTCTTCCGGCGGAAGCTGATCAAAGCCAAAGGAAAAGGCTTTCTTGAACAGCCGGGGAAGCCGCTCGGCAAAGGGGGCGGAAGCCGTGATGATCCGGATCTCGGAAGTGCGGAAGGTGTTGCAGTAGAGCAGGACGCCGTAGCATTCGGCCAGCGCCAGACTGCGCTTCTCAAGACGGCTGCCACAGAGCTCTGCCTTGGTTTCGGAGGAAAAGGACATGGCGGGCTCCTTACTTGTCGATATCCCGGTTGATGTTGACGGAACTGACATTGTTGGCCACCAGATGCTTGTGCAGAGCGGAGGCGAGCGCCACGCTGCGGTGACGGCCGCCGGTGCAGCCGATGGCAATGGTGAGGGTGAGCTTGCCCTCTTCAATATAATAGGGGAGGAGGAAAGAGATCATGTCTTCCAGCTTCTCCAGAAAGCTTCGGGTCTGCGGATGACTGAAGACAAATTCCGCCACGGGACGGTCAAGACCTGAGAGCGGACGAAGCTCATCCACATAAAAAGGATTGGGGAGAAAGCGGGCGTCGAACACCAGATCCGCATCCAGCGGAATCCC
>Ga0256404_1008127_pt1 | contig 16013 bp, 13 predicted proteins | sample RumenRJG_01DNA_FD_185990 | JGI IMG/M metagenome (GOLD analysis project Ga0256404, IMG submission 185990) | Bovine rumen microbial communities from Lethbridge, Alberta, Canada - RJG_01 | ecosystem: Host-associated > Mammals > Digestive system > Stomach > Rumen | place: Canada: Alberta | collected...
CAAGGTAACCAAGATACATATCATACTCCTAAGTAGAATAGTTGTATTTACGACTAAATATAGTATAGCAAAAAATCCGCACAATTGCAAGCAAAAGTGCGGATTTATCCAGTGTTTTCAAGGCTTTGGGGCCGTTGTATTGCGCGCAGTTTTTCTCTAGTTGCACGCTTTATTGGAAGTCAACAATTAGTCCACTTCTGACGCTGTATTTAATTTTATCTATTCTGCCTTTCCAATCTCCGAATCAATTCTTCCGGATTATCTTTCAAAAGACTTCTCCGTTTACTCTCTTCTCCAGAATCTTGCAAACTATAGTATTCCTTTACTCTACTCTGGCCATCGGCGGAATCGGCTACTATCTCGTCTTCAATTTCTTCCGCCTTAAATAGGAGTTCAATAGAAGTTACTCCTGCTGATTCAATGGATGGAAAGACAATAATTTTCTCAGGAAACACATCATTAAACAGTGCCGTCTCTCTTCTGCTGGTGTCGGTGCTGGTCTTTATTCCATCACCTTCAAATTCATCTGCAAAGATCTCCCTATATTTTATTAAACGAGTCTCTGTATTCTCGTTGGGCAGATCATTGTTAATTTTTTCAAGAAAACGTGCCCACTCGAAATAATTCAGTTTTTCGATTAATTTCTTATGTTTGTTTAAGAACGTATATGCTTCGGGCTTAATTTGTATCCATTCTTCTTTCTTTGAAAAACCGTATATTAGAGCCTTCGTATCATCGTACAGTGCACCAACAACATAGCGCTTGCAACTCTGTTTTGTCTGGTGCGTGACAGACGAAACTATTTCTTCGTCGAGATCCGCAAAGGAAACATACTTATCTATAGCATATTCATCTGTTACAGATCTGAATATCCGCTCCAATAAAGTGTCCACAGACGAATCTTTTCTTTTCTGCTTAAGCTCATATTTTAAGACAAGGCTCCAATATGTATTGGCAAAGTCTTTAAACAGTGTATCAAATGAAAGTTTATAATCACTATCTATGTATGGAAGACAATCAATGATAGCTTTTAAGAATCCGAATTTATAACTCGACTCATTTCTTGAAGCGGACGTAAAAACAAATGTAACCGCCTCCCAAAGCTCTTCATCTGAGACTTTTCCATTTTTATAATTTCCAGATTTTAAATTATATCCAGCTGACATTTATAACCCTCTCTTCTTTTTTAACAATTTTATTACGGCTTCAGGGTCATTCAGCATTTCTTTAGTAATACTTTGATCTGTCGGCACTTGCTCGTTTTCAGTTTGTTTCTCCACGAGTTTTTCATTTTCTTCTTCTGTCTTCTGTGATAATTTCTCCACTTCTTCTGCGTCAAAAAGCATTTCCATGGTATTTACCTTTGTAGATACAATGGGGAATAGCATCTCTTCGGCTTGCCTAATAACTTCTGAATAAGGCTCTTCATTGATGTTCTCGCAAAATGCTGCTAAATAACGTCTTTTTTCGCCTGACATATTTATATGATATATTCGTTCTATCTCCTCCAAGCCCTCTAGGTACCGGTACTGCGGGCCTCTGAGAATCATTCGTTTCTCTTCATAGGAAAGGTACTTTACATCTTCCATGCATATGATTTGCCGTAATGAATTATAGTAATCTATAAAGTTTTCATTCGGCAAATACCAAAGGTATTGAATATATTCTTCAAATTCGTTGTCATCTGACAAATTCTTTGAAATAGAATAATTACTGCCAGCAGCAACTACTCCACTACATCCAATGCGAATCCCCTCTTGTGCGGCAATAAAGAAAAAGTTAAATCCGTCCGTCGCTTTATCAATAATTTTTTCAAACGCTATCGCATCCATCAGCGAATCTTCTCCAGCACAAAGACGAACTGATATCACTCTGCATGCGACAGTACCTCTATTGGTGTTCATGAAAAAATCGTCATATACTATAATCTCTCCAATACTATTGATAAATTCAATTTCCGGTTGAGAATATACCTCAGAAGAATCACCATGCAAAAAAACAAATGGTTTTAACTCTCCCTGATATCGAATCACAGTGTCTGGGATAAGTGCATTTTTAGAAAGCACCTCCGTGACTAATTCAGCTGAGAAATTGTCTATTATATCCCGTATGAATTCATCATTCTTCATGTACTCATCAATGACTTCCTTTCATCAATATTACCTGTTGAGAAAACTATTTATGCTCGCCTGCAATGCATCCGGATTTTGCTCTTCACTAAACTGTTTAACATATTCATAGATTCTTTTTTCATATGAATCATCGTCAGTGCATTTTTCCACTATTTCCTGGTGTAAAACTTCTACCCCGCCAAGAAAATATTCGTTATAGATGGTCATGTTATCCCTGATAAAATTTCTTTCTTCATCAGTCTTTTCGTTAAAATTAAATGCCCTATAGACCCTTTTATCTTTATCTGGCTCGGATTCTTCATCTATTAGCATCAATATCTGATAAATAAACTTCAGTTCATTCTGCCTACTGATAAGCTCATTTGCTCTGATACCTATATGTCCGTCTTTTGCGCTTCCTGGCTTTAAGCGACGTGAATAGTGATAGCCAATTAGCGGGCATAGAACATAAGCATCTACATAAGCCTTAAAAATTTTATAATTATTATGCTCTGCAGCATCCGGAACATTTCCCGCCAATTCGCACAAATCTTTTAGCTGGCTTACTTGCGGACCATTTATACTGATATCGTGATCAAACATATGTAGCCTCCTTCTTTACGTGGGTTGAAGTATCAATTTCCTTTCCGGAAGCATCGGTATCCTTATGAATTGAGTAACTTATCCCAACTCTATTTTTCAATTCACGTTCTGCATATTCCCAGTCTTTCTGCATTACTGCCATTATCACTTGATTTGCAGTCTCTGGAAGGATCTTGCATATATTGTCAATATGTATCTCATCCACATTAGAAAACGGTGCATCCATGACCAGTGGATATACCTGACCAAATTTCATATCTTCCTCATCAAGGATTTTGTCTTTTGCCATAGATACAAGACTGGCTATGAAAGCAAAGCTCTTCACTGCCTTCAATCCATCAGATTCTTCAGTTTTAACATCACTGTATTTGACGCGATATTTATCATCAATCCTTATAGTCCTTTCCCCGTGATACATCTTGGAGAAATTATCGTTTACACGTTTTTGAAGTTGCTCGCGAACGACGCTTTCCTTACTCTCATATGTACTGGTCAACCACTCAAGAACTTTTTCAGCATAAGCGATATATCGAGCAACACGTTGATTCTTCTTACTGCTCTTGGCATATTTTTCAATTGCCTTTTCACAGTTCTCGATGTTTGTATTGCACTTTACTATTTCATCATGAGCTTGATTATAGTCATTCAGATTTTCTTGATACTGCCTATGTGCGTCCCTTCGCTTCTCTTCTATTGCTTTAGCATCTGTATCATCAATAATCAATTTTGACTGTTCATCAAATTCATCCCTTAATTGACCGATTCTTCTTTTTACAATCCTTATATCCTTAAGGCGCCGATCAATGGTCTCATAATAATCCTCATTGCCGGCCAGGTATCCTTCCGCCTTATTCTTAAAGTTCATTACTACGGTTCCAATTTTTTCCGGAGGAAGTTTTCCCCTTTCTGCCATCACCAAATTATACGGTACTGTCCCCTCCCGTAATTCTGTACCACATATGCACCGGTGTCTGACATGGATGAGATAATCTATTGCATCCTGATTCATTCCGGGAACGCCTTCGGTTTCATCTTTAACATCCTCTAAGAGTGAAAGGGCTTTATTTATCTCTTTAAGTCCGAAAAATGCATATGGCCTTTTGTTAAAAGCATCTTTATATGCCTTTCTTGCCTCTTCTAGATCTCGGTTTGCTTGGTTAATTGCACTTGTAATCTGATCCCGTTTGATTTTTGCCGCTTTTACTGCTTCAATATTGCTTTTAGCAAGCTGAGCGTTATATTCGTTCTCCTTCTCTTTCCAATAGTCCCGCTGCTTTGCAGCATTGGCCATCTCATCTTCCAGAACCTTCTTGCGCTCATTGCATGTACTGATTGTATCACGGGCTTTTTGGGCTGCCTCATTTCCAGTCGTATCAATCATCTGGTTGAAGCCTTTAATATCCTTTGTTCCTTTTAACGCCTGTGATAAATGGTCTCGCGCATTTTCAAGCACATCCAACCTCATAAGCCCTCTAACAGCTTTTGAAAGGTCAGTTCGATTGGCAATATTTGAAATGCGCTCACCTCCAAAGAAGAAATAATCTGACAAGTCCTCTGGTAGCACTCTATCTATAGATTTCTTAATATTTGTATCATCAATGGGAGTCTTCGTCTGTCCGTCCTTTTGTAGATACTCTAATTTAACGTCCTTTTCCGGCTTCTTGTTTAGTTCAACAACTACTTCTCCATTCTCAGTTCTTCTGGAATTGCATAAGTATCGATATTTCCTTGTTAATGTATACGTAATATCATCATGAATAAATTCGATAGAAACCCAAGTATCCTGGGTTTCGCCCTCATGCATTTTCAATCTTACTTCATTATTGAGAAGGACCTTGTCATCAAAATTAATTTTCTCATACAGGCACCATTCAAATGCCCGAATGAGAGTAGTCTTTCCAGATGTATTCACGCCGATTAGAACTGTAACATTCTTTTCCGGGTCAGATGAAAATTCGATTTTTTGATCTCCAATAAACTGACGGAAATTATACATTTCCAGGCTTTTAATAATCATTTTTTGTCTACCTCCGTCATAACCATTCTTTTAACTTTCTCAATCATGGCCGGGTTAGACTCTTTCTGAACGACATTATCAGCTTCCATTTCGAGAAGCCTCAGCTTAATTGTGTCCATTTTATTGTCGTCCATTTCCTCATTCGAAGTCATCTCCATCTTCTGCTGCCTCCGTTTCCTCAATAGTAAAATTAAATACACTCTCTATATCATTGATAAGTTCATCCGAGTCACTGGAGTTTTTCGCAATGGTTCCGAATTCTCTTATCCTTTGAAGTTCTCTTTTCGCAAGTGCCCGCTCAAATCTATAATCCGGATTATAGGGATCAATTTCATCAAGCGGTCTGGTTAAGGTAACAAAATCATATATCACCGCATATGGTTTTCCTGGTGCTAACCTTAGCACTCTGCCTCTTCGCTGAATATATTCCTTCGGATTTGTTGTACTTGCCAAAATAAACGCTGTTTTTATACTTGGAATATTGACCCCCTCATCCAAGCACTTTATAGCTATGATTGCCTGGTATGGATTAGCTGCAGCAAAATCTCTCTTAATTAACTCTCGTTCAGCAGCAGACTCGTTTGAGGTAAAATGTGTCACCTTCATTCCGAGTTCATTTCCCATCATTTTTGAAACAGCAACAATCTGACGTTCTCCTTCTTCGTCGGCTTCAGAGCAGTCATTTTCAAAATCATCTACCCTTGTTGCACCGCAGTATACGAGCATATGGTTATCAGTCTTATATCTTTCCAGCAGTTTTTTTAATTCAATCAGTTTATCTCTTGCACCAGCGACAACTCTCGCTCGTTGTAACAACAGCCGTTTACCTTTTTCAGTAATCAATAACTTTCCATGCTTATCCTTGTGACACTCTTTTGATGCGAGATAAGATATTTCTTTATATTTTTCAAATTCATCTTCTTCCAGATATACAAGAACAGGATAATAGTAATATGGGGTTAATTTCTTCTCATCGATTGCTCTCTTCAAATCGTATTCAATACACTTCTGGCCAAAATAATCTGTCAGGCATTTAGTTCCCTCTGGATCGCCGTGTCGATCCAACGTCGCTGACAGAGCAAGTCTATATTGAATTGCCTGATATAATTTATTCCTAAGATTTGGTGATCCAAAGTTATGTGCTTCATCCACCAGTAGCAGAGTATCTGGCCCCAACTGTCCCATTAATTCCGATACATATTTCGATGAATAAGTCGAATTTGTAGTTACAAAGCAGAAGGTATCTATTACTCCTATTGAAAAATCGAAAATGTCATCTGCTAATCGTTTCTTCCAATTTTTTTGTTTTGAGGCAGAATATCCTATAATTGGAGCCATATTGAACAGAGTAATATCTTCAACCCACTGCTCTACCAAATGCTGGTAAGGACAAACTATAATGATGGCCAATCGTTTTTTCTCTTCATACAGCCTGACAACCGCCCCCAGACCCGTATAAGTCTTGCCGGTGCCTGTTGCCATATCAAAAATTCCCCGATAAGCATTATCTCGCCACTTTTCAATTGCGTCCGTCTGATACTCTCTGAATTTGAAGCCTTCCGGTATACGTGGAATTCCCTTTTCGACCTTTCCATATTCAAAAGCAGGTTCACACACCATATTAGGCGCGCCGGACTTTTTTGAATACTGGATATTGTCCAGATCGGTATTTCTATAAACTTGAAAGCGCTCTTTTAATACATCAGGAAAATCTATTATCTCAAGGCCTTCTTCCTCCGCATTATTCCACATCGTATCAAAATCGCCCTGCATCTCATCTACATATTCCTTTGATGCATCCCACGATGTAAATACTACAATTGATTCAGAATTGTTATAAAACGCATTAATAGTTTCATTCATTGAGCCGGTAAAAACAATTTTGTTATTCATACCGTCCGTTACAATTCCGACCTTTTCGTGGTACATGCCAAGCTGCTTAGACGGAGGTGTAAATGCAACCTTAATGTCTAAATAATCTTTCTCTATTAAAAATGCCAGATAATTAAGTCGCTCTTCTTGAAAATAATTTTCCGGTTCTGAGAAGTCTCTCAGCAAAGCGTCATCGATTATTTTCTTTTTTTCATAGCCCCTATTTATTGCTTCAATATCTTCATCAGTAAGTCGTGGTGATACAATAAACTGGATCTTCCCCTGATTCTTTATTATCCCATTGATACCTTTAGTGAGATCGATTAATGCGGTGGACGAAAAGAATCCAACAGCTCTCTGATATAGAACTGCCTGCTGTAATACAGGAACATAAAATTCCTTCACAATGTCATTTTTATACGTTTTATAGTATTTGAGCAGTGATAAATCTCGAAATGACATAACGTCCACCTCCCTTCAAAATTATTCTATACTTACATGTTCTATTCCAGATAACACCGCTTCAGCCCGCAAATCATTCACTTCAATACATACCCCACAGTAAGCCTTATCTTGTACTGGTGTTGGAACAACCTTGCATTTAATATCAGCTCCAGTCAATAACTCCTCGGCTTTAAAAACATTACTAGTGCTGTAGAATACTATATGCATTTTTCACCTCATTCCCTTCAAAACCGATATCAATCTATCTATTTCTTCAATCGTGTTATCAGCATTAAGGCTTACCCTGACCGCACCTGTTCTCACCGTTCCTATCGCTTCATGAGCAAGAATAGCACAATGTATTCCCCCCCTTGTGCATATGCCTTCCGCATCAAGTAACGAAACAACTTTATCAGATGAAAGCCCAGCAACATTAAAGCAGCAAGTGGACACCCTTTTAAAATCGGTATCATACAAGACCACATTAGAAACCGTCTTAAGTTGCGAAATCAAATATTCTGTTAACTTTGCTTCCCTCGATCTAAGTGAATTAAAATTTCGGTCTACATATTCAACTGCGGCATGCAGTGCCCATATGGCAGGCATATTCAATGTTCCAGCCTCTAGTCCTTCCGGGAATATCTCTGGATTAGTATAATTCTCACCGTGTATACCTGTTCCTCCCTGTATTAATGGTTCTATGTGCTCACTCGCCTCACAGCACAAACCACCACAGCCCGGAATTCCAAGTAAATCTTTGTGACCAGTAAATGCAAGGTAATCAATATATTGCGCTTTCATCTGAGGTCGTAACTTGCCTGCACCTTGTGAAGAATCTAAGAAAGTTATAATTCCTCTTTCATGAAAAAATTTATAAAGATCCTCTCTAAAGATAATGCGCCCCGTAAGATTACTAGCTAAAGTCATAGCAAGCAGCTTTGTATTTTCTCTTGCATATTTATTTAAAATATCTTTTGCTGGTTTCTCCAAATCTCCCCGATCTATTATTGAATATTCGATACCTCTAGTCTCCTTCAGATGTTGTATCGGTCTAAGGACTGCATTATGTTCATAGCATGAAATAATGACATGATCCCCCTTCTTCAAGAAACCATTGAAGAATAAGTTCATCGCTTCTGTTGAATTTTTTGTGAAAATAACTCTTTCAGGCAGTGTCATTCCGAAAAATTTTCCCAAGGCAGTCCGGGATTTATAAAGCATTCTTGATGCTTCTATTCCTATCTGATAACTTCCTCTTCCTGGACTTACACCAATTTCTCTCAAATAGAAATTAAGGGCATCTAATACCTCGTCTGGCTTATATTTTGTTGTCGCAGCATTATCAAAATAAATCATTGCGAACCCTTCTTAGATGAAAGTACGTCGCACATAATGCATCCGTTATAAAACTTCGCAATGCAATGTTTGCAGTGCTGGCATTTAGTTTCATCTATCGTATATTTTCCATGTATCGTATCAATAGCACCATAGGGGCAGGTTGAGTCACACGCTGAGCACCTGATACAAAACTGATATTTTCGCATCTGGCACTTAATTCTATTTACTAAATTTGTTGCATCTACCCGCTCTTCCGGCAGCACCTTTATAACTGTTGTACCGTACGTAAAAATCAGTTCACATATTTTTCGATATACATCCGATTTGTCTTTATCGAAAATTTGAACATACGTAACATCTTTTTTCTCCACTACTTTCAAATCACCCAGTGGCTTAAACAGTTCCAGTACATCCTTTTGTAATCTTTTTTCTACAATAATATTCCTGGCACGATCAGAGAGGTTGCAAGGAGTATCGGCTATAGTAACATTTTTCACTTTTAGGCCGCTTGCGCCACGTCTTGTCCGCCATCTTCCTTCTTCGTAGTAATCGTCTGGATCCGACTTTTCAGTACGTTTTGCAAATTCATATATCATGTCCTTCAATCTCTGCATATCATCAGGATGATATATGTCTGTAAGCATCATGGACCAGTCAGAATTATACGGGCAGCACCAACATCCTACGCGTTTATACCCATACTGATAGCAATCATTGATAAGAAGGTTTTTTGCCAAAATATATAGCCAAACATCATAGTCCGTCCATTCTATTATGGGCATTGCATTAATCTGAGAAGAAATCTTCGATGTTTCCTGCGTTCTTTCATAACCAGATCGTGCCACCGATTCGCTATGCCGTATTCCTAAAAACGTAAGACTATTTCCCGGAAGATTCTCATATTCTTTATTCAGATTACTGGTTTTAAAAATTGTACAGCACCAGCGCTCATGCTGGCTCGGAGGGCCAAATACTTTGCAAAGTTTAAAAAAATCATTCTCCGTTTCACTCGGGATCATGGGGACTCGAGGGTTTTCTCTCCGGAACTTTTTATTTACATACTCATATGTCTCTTTAAATTCCAAGGTTGTGTTTCCAAACATATGGATAATTGCATTATCTTGTAATGCATCCATAACCAGACGACTTACCACCGAGGAATCTTTGCCTCCGGAAAACGAAACTGTAGGAATATAGTTATTTCCCTTATATTTATTTAAGGTGTCAACTATATACTGCTCCGCCTCGTACACCAACTGATTAAGGTAGGCCTCATTTGCTTTAACCACCCCCAAATAAGGACTGTAATCCCTTTCTACCTCAATATTATTTCTTAATTCCTCTGCCACCTGTAAATGTTTCTTAGCCTTATACCATTCTCTATAAGGTACCTTGACAATTTTCTCATCAATGAAATATTTGCTTGCTCCTAAATACCAAATGTCCTTATTCTCACAATCGCAATCCATTATTTTGCTAAGCAATTTTCTTTCTTGCTTAAAAACCGGATTACAGATAGAGCTCTCTGATATTTTTACCATTTTCCCATCACAAGAGCAGCTGTGAAGACCTTTATCAAATACTGGAGCCTTGCATTTTTCGCACCAATAAATCATAGGCGCCACCTCTATCCAATAACTTCTTTCATTATCTCAGTTAGAATAGAAATCTTTTCCTCATAACTGATTGATTCTCCGAAATCCCCAAGCGTGCTCTTCATCTTATTAAGCATAGTCTTTCCTGTTGGGGACAACTTATCCGCAGAAAAAGTGGTGATAACTGGCACTCCGTCTGCAGCCTCTATTGTCACCTTCATTTCCCCATGCTGTAACCCTTCTCGGGGATTGTATTCATTTAATTTGCTTACGGCATCCCGAAGGATTTCTTCAAAATCATTTACCTTGTTATCCGCCCAATAAGTCAGTTCGAATCCGGTTGTCACTTTTGCAAGTTCAAGAACAAATTGCTCTTCAGACAATTCCATTGATCTTGAAACTACATCAAGGACGTTATTCGTTGTGTAATCAAAAGCTTTTTGACTCTTCCCTTCCCAATCATTCTTATAGAGCAGCTGCATGAATTGAATCATGTCTTCAGATTCATCTATTCCAAACACTTGACGAATCACACGAACCACACGCACATAGAGCTTTTCTTTTACTGATTCTAGCTCCTTCTTGATATTCTCAATCTGTAAAACCAATTCCTGTAGATTGCTATTTAAGCTTGGCAATACTTCAAAAAAGAATGCATTATAGTCTTTATATGACAAGCTCAAAATATTTCTATATTTTTTTGCAATATCTGATACATACGCCTCAGTGGTCCTTGCGCTCTTGGAAATAGATGAATAATGTGTATTTATCGCCTTAAAAAGTTCTTCCAGACGATTAAGCCTATCACCTTTAGGCAGATAGTCAGCAAAGATTCTTTCAAGGCCTTCTATATACGCCATCTCTTCTTCGTTCCAGTTACATATGAACAGCGTATAATTTTCGGGTTCAGAAAGTGCTTTAACAAGTTCCTCTTCTGTGTACGAATGCTCATTCCCATGAAAATACAATGAGACATTCTGGTAATCACGCAATTCATAGGCCAAAACAACTGGAATAAACCCATCTCGAAGACCAAATGGCTCTTCTTTAAGCATCCTGTAGAGTTCCTGTAACTCTATTCTTTCTTTTGCGGCCTTTTTAAATTTTTCTTGAATTGCTGCGATGACTGGTTCTCCTGACACGGTACCATCTGGAAGCCTGTTTAGCTCCTCATCACTAAGGCGGTTGTCTTCTGACACCAGTCTATTGTCAACAAATCCATTTTTGGACAGAGTAGACCGCAGGATATTATATTCTGGAGATAAAAATGGGCATCCTTTATAGATATCTTCCTGACTCATTATGCATTCCAACGCCTTTTTCCTCGCCAGTTTTATTGCTCCTGTCAGGTTGTTTTTATTAAGCAGATCATTATTTACCATTAAGGTCTTATCAAATGCGTCGTCCATAATATCTGAAAGCACATCAGATAATTCCTCTTCATCAGTCACCTCGATTACTTCTCCATCCCTCATAACAAAGGTACCTGGATCTTGAAGCATTCTCCATTTCCGAATAAGATCTTCTACAATCGCTTCCTGCTCACTTAAATATATCTTCAGCTCATTAACTACTGTTGGATCATCCTGTGCGAGTTCGTCCTTCTTTGAGTAATAATATTGAACAGCTATGTAGCGCTTAACTTCATCTTCTACCTCTTTTGATTTCCCATTCACAAGCAATAGAGTTCTTTTAGGAATGCCTTTAAGTTCTGCATATTCTGACTCGTCCGCCCGGTCATCAAGAACGAAAACAACTGCACCATCATAATAGACAGGCAAAGTATTATATAAGGATTTCTTGGTTAATTCACTCTTCGTAGCAAAAGCCGGAAGAAATACTCGATTCACAAAGTATGTCTCGTTATATCTATATGGATACAATACAAAATCGGTAAATTTCTCATTAAGGATCCTGACAACCATTTCGTCATTAATGCCCGCCAGCTTTTCCTCTATCATTGATTCAAGGTCGAAAATACTGCTGTCAAAGAAATCATAATATCCATATTGCCGCATGAACTTTATGATTTTCTTTTTTTCAAGACTGTCAATGGCCTTTGCTATTAAGTCTTTATCCCCATCGATTACGCACATCAATGTATCTCGGTCAGGAATAAGTACATCTGTATCGCTGATAATATTGATTGCCGCTATAGTCTTTAATATTCTTGTTTGATAACCTTCATCATCACTTCCCAGTTTATTTAAAGCATACTGAAGTTTCTTATAAATCGTATATGCTTCATCAGTCTTGAAGGCTTTGATATTCACCTCGAAATAATCATAGATAGAATCAAGGCCAATAAAATGGAACTCATTCGTGTTATAGTTTGTGAGTTGAGAAAACAGTGCATTTTCCTCATCACCCGCAAGATATGTAAAAAATGTTCTTTCATTTTGGGCGACTTTTTTTGAAAGTCGATCCAAGCCAAACAATGTTATCGGATGTAGCGGAAAGCCATCTTCAAACGGGTTACCATCCTTTGTTTCTGGAGGCAACATGAACCCCTTAAAATCCCATGCTTGATTGTAAAGTTCATTTAATTCTTTTTCATATCTTATCTTAAAAGGAGTCCAATGTATTTCATTTTTGGGTATTATGTGCCCAATAAGTGAAAGGCATTGATCATATTTTACATTGATAGAGGTTGCCTTGAATCTCCCTTCTACCTTTTTCCATTCATCGCTAACACTTCTCTTCATTGTATTTGTGTACAGCGATAGTTGTTTATGCGAAACCAAAATAAGATAATTATTATTATCCGAGTGATCACAATATTCAGCTAAGTCCTGCACACTCTTAACCTTAAGTTTTTCGCCATAATCCTCAACGTATCTTCCAAATTCATCGAAAACAAGAACAATGCCCCTAAACCTTTCCCTTATGGCTTCATTGGCAGCATTCATATTGTCGATGAGATTTCCTGACGTGCTGTTAAATACAGCTCCATATGACATTCCTGAATAAACTTTATTAAATATTTTCTCATAGTCAGCATCATATGAAGACAATCCTACTCTTAGTTCCTCAATAGTTATTTTTTGTTTCTTACATACCTCTTCCAAGCGTGCAGAGGAATCTTTTCCCAATGTCCACTTCTCTAACAATTCCAGCGCTTCGTCATAGTACCCTTTAAAAGAAACCTGTATATTATTCCTGTCTAATTCCTTCTTCAAAGAGAAAGTTATGCATTTGCCAAAATCATCATAGTCAGAGTATATCGGAACTACTAGGAAAGGTTTTTTCTCTTTTGCAAACCGCTTGATATCTGACGCCAGTTCTTGGTCATAATTTGCAATCAGATTTGTGAAATTAAGAAAACTTTTCCCCTCTGTGTTGATATGACCCAAAACAGCACTGAGAACAGTTAGTAAGTGTGATTTCCCGGTACCATAAGAGCCGTAAAGTATACGTGAATGTACATCAGAGTTACCCCTGATCATACTTCCCAGATACTCTCTAATAATTTCAGTGGTAGTAACATTCGGTATAAAATCCGCCATTCTCTCTTCATCTCGAAGATCGAAGCATATATTTACCGAATATTTATATTGTTTTTTCTTATTAACAAGTTTTGTATAGTTCATTGCACGCTCCTCTACTTGGCATAATATTCGGCCAGTAAGTTTTCATACTTGATATTTGAAAACTCTATATATCGATTGCCGAAGTTATTGTTGAGCGTAAGCAGTTTCTTGTTTTCAGCCTCAAGCAACATGTCAATTAGTTTTGAATATCTTATAGGAAAATACTTTCCTATCTGCTGCTTTCCCTCAAGAAGCTTGTCGATGCTTACTTGCCCGCGGGATCTGCTTTCTTCCAAATTATCCATAGCAATACTATAGACAAGGATAATTAACGGAATATCTGTTTTCGTCAGGTAACATTTTTCAAACTTCTTTTCTTCATTAATTCTCAATAAATGCAATGGTCCCAGAAAGGGATACGTATCCTCATCCATTGCTGTTTTAATATCGAATTTCTTTTCTCCTAAATATGTGTTCTTAAAGCAATTAAACTCTTTGTCCACTGTGGCCTTTTTAATCGTCATTCCATTCACAGCAAGATAATATTGCAGCCCTTCAACGAAGTCTTCCTTCGTAAAAGCCATTTTGTCCATTTCGTTGAAAGCCCAATACCACGCAGTGGCATTATCGACATTAGTTGCTATGTTTCTATGTATGAGCAGCAAGCTACCGGGTTTCTGGAAATATCTATCATTCGCTGCAATCAAGTCAAACAACTCTGTACGGCTCTCCCTAATGCCTCCTTGGACCTTTTCCTCTTTCGTCAGTTTTGAAGCATCAGCCCAATATCTAAGTGCCTTGATCATTACACGACCAAGGCCTATTTCATCAACAGCTTTTTTCTCATTAGATGGTGAGAAAATCATTTCGTCTTTTTCAACAGCCTGTATTATTTTTGTACCCCAGCCATTTCTGAGATAAAAACTGCCGTGTTTATTAATGACCATCGTCTATATCCTTTCCATTAAAGCGCCATAGATCAGTCGAATAAGCGCTTTATTGTATAATATCGAATTGTCTGTCCAACAAAACGGACTTGCCCGGAATCTAATTCGGACTTTTTCCGTTATTGCGCATCCATTCATCTACTTCATCTTTATCGAATCTCCAGATGCGCTCAATCTGATGGGCGGGCATTCCTTTATTCTTTATCCATTTCATAACAGTGTCTCTGCTGATTCCAAGGTATGCACAAACCTGTTTCATCGACATCCACTTTTCCATGCTACTTATGCTCTCCTACATCAGGCTGCGTACAGTTACACCAATATAATTATTATACGCATAAGGCAGTAGCTTTTCAATAATTTTGCCTTTTTTAGGTGTTTATATCATGTTAAAGTTGTTTTTTGCATGTTAATTAGTGTTTAAGTCGATTAACTAGGTTTGCGCAACACATTATTCGTGGTTCCACCAGCTTTTCTGCCACCTGTCATGCCGCTGTATACTCTTAATCGCCTGTCGCAAACTATTTCCCCTGCCATGCTGATGATAGGGATGGTTGAACTTGTGCTTGTGGAAGATGATGCAGGCATTGCTGCCTGGTGCATCCGTGCTATGCAGATACCAATAGTGCCCAGTGTTCTTGCTTTGTATGGTCACATCATATTCATTCGCTACAATCACGTTGAAGTAGCTACGGTCTATCGCTTCCAGTTGCTTCGAATCAAACATCCACTCACCTCCCTATAAAGTCAAGTGATTTTCCTTTAAAATAAAGGATTTTTCAATCTTCCTCAGTTAAAGATGAGCCGATTGTCGTGAGCATTTCTGTGTATCTGGTACGAAAATAGCGTATTTTGGGTACACGAAATAGAACGTCGTTTTTTTCCGTTCTGCATGGCCTTGTGTGTAGCCCTGTTCCGCTATGGCAGCGCACCTCCCGTGTCTACCAGGATCAAGTCCCAACTTCCTTCGTTCCGCCTGCCCACAACCAGGGTGTCAGCTTAGCTCCTCTTCTGGGTTATACCCGATGGTAATTATTCCTGCCGACTACTGGCTCATTCTTTGTAAAATTCGATTACTGACTCTGCCATCCGCAGCAGCACCTTCCGGTGGACGTTTTCCCGCCGCGTTCGGCACTCTCGTGTTTCTTCAGTCTGATTGCTCCATCACGACTGATGTCAGCCGTCATCTTCATAACGGCTCAGATCAGCCGTGATGGCTTTTCTCTGCTCTTATGCCGCCTGTATCTGTCCTCCGGGCCTCCTGATATCACTCAGCATCTTTGTGCCATCATAGTCTATGCCCTTACTCAGGATCGCGTAAAACAGACGTATCAGTTTGCAGGAAATCGCTATCAGGGACTGCATCTTTTTAAGAGGATTTTGCCGGCGATGTGTGTAATAATCATGTACCGCACGGAACTCAGGCACCCTTGCTACAACCGACAATGCTGCTTCGTATAGCACATATCGGAGCCGTTTCCGACCTCGGTAGCTGATGTGCGTCTCCCCTTTGTGCTTGCCGGAACTCGATTCCACAATGGATAGTCCAGCCAGTT
>Ga0256404_1008129_pt1 | contig 16009 bp, 13 predicted proteins | sample RumenRJG_01DNA_FD_185990 | JGI IMG/M metagenome (GOLD analysis project Ga0256404, IMG submission 185990) | Bovine rumen microbial communities from Lethbridge, Alberta, Canada - RJG_01 | ecosystem: Host-associated > Mammals > Digestive system > Stomach > Rumen | place: Canada: Alberta | collected...
CTATACTTCCATAGTGCTTTGACTGGCCATAAGGTTGATGCCATCCGCAAGTGCGATAAGGCATCTTTCTGTGTCATCGAGAAGGATGATGTTCAGCCGGAGAAGTACACCACCTTCTTCCGTAGCGTGATTGCTTTCGGTAGAATCCACATCATCGAGGACGAGTATGAGAAGTTGGAAGCAGCCCGAATGCTTGGCAACCGTTACAACCCGAATCAGGACGAAGCCTTGCAGAAAGAGATTGAAAGCGGTCTGTCTCGTATGCTGGCCATCCGCTTTGACATCGAGCATCTGACAGGTAAAGAAGCAATAGAGTTAGTAAGACAGCATCAGAAATGACATTGCCCAGGTTCATAATAACGATGGATGGCGTTTTTCGCCTCGGTATGGTGAACCAGCATAAGCACCTGCTGAAGTCTGGTGACCAGTGCATCGGAGGTGGGTACTACCACTTTGACTTTGTTTCCAACCGCATCATCCTCGATAGGGAATCATACGATTTTGGTCGGCCCAAATGGCATCTGCTGGAGGTATTGAAAGTCCCTTCAACCTATCGTGGTATGCGTATCATCTATAAATATGACGATGGCTTTCATGATGATTTCAATATCAGCGAGGAACTGAAGATTGAGTATTATGACTGATTCTGAATCCCAGGCACGATACGCTTCACGTCGAGGTTTTGCTGGAACAGAACCTTTTAGTCAGACTGCTTCTCCAAATTGATTTCGACGAAGTATTTGAATTGTTCACTCAAATGCCTGATGGCTGTAGATTTCCCTACCTGTCGTGCACCTATATGCCCAAGGATATCAGACTAATTGGACACATTGCAACTTTTCGCAATGTTTTTGAGATGATTTTTTTGAATCATAGTTATGTTGTTGTCAAAAAAAACACTATCTTTGCAGGCAAAAAGGTGGTACACACCCCACTTAAAGGGGTAGTGCGCACAATAATAATGCAGAAAAAGCGTTTATAAGGTGGTATACAACCCACTTAAAAAGGTGGTACGATGGTCAGCGCATTCATTTCAGAAGCGAGAATGGTAGTCGTCTGCTTGCTTTTCTCTGTGAGAAACCCTTTGCAACATTTACGGAGATAGCAGAACACTTGTCTGTAAACCGTTCTGCTGTACAAAAACAGATTGAGGGATTCAGAAAGAAAGGTTATCTGGATCGTCGAGACAACGACAGCTGGCATGTCCTTGCAATGAATTCAAGAATACAAAAGTCATAATTATTGATTGTGGTTCTGAATGTCCACGGTTCGAGTCCGTCCGGGCACCCTCTAAAAGAAATCCCTGTAAGTCAAGCGCTTACAGGGATTTTTAATTCCCATACCTTTCAATTTTGATGGAACATTGATGGAACATTTTCAAATTGTTCTGAGAAAAACAGGTACCAAATGGTCATAAAGGCGTGTATGGATTCTAATAAATCCAACACTCACGATGGGCATATATTTAATAAGGTTCGTATATATTGCGCCTCTAACCTGCCTTTTTTCTTCATCTAAAAATGCATTTCATCATCTGATGCAGATAAATATCATTTTTGCTTTGTTCTTTCAATAAATCTTTGTACCTTTGCACCCGAAGCATCAAGAGCAGACACCTTTTAAGGTGGACTCGCCAACCGAGTTATGGAAACCACGGTGGCCAAGGTATGATGCGGAAGCAATAGTATTCACTTCAAAAACATTCCAAGTTATGCAACAGAACATTTATTACATCAAGTTCGCTCTGCAGTTCGCAGACATGCAGATTCCCGAGTTAGTAACAGTATTCAATCATCAGGTCGGCAATACTGGCTGGACAGGTATGCGAGCTTATCATGATCAAGCTCTCATTGACGAGCTCCAACGGCGTGGCATCGATGTGTCTACAATAAAAAGTGTACAATCAATATGTTTTTCCAAAGCGATTAAGTACGACATCCTGAATAATGCACTTCTTTTTATCAGTTGAAAAACAGACCTATAAAAGATTCTTTTCATAGACAGACTGTTCTTGGCTAAGACGAGACAACTTTATAGCGTATCAACAAAAAGTCGATCACCGTGATTATTCATGGTGGTCGACCTGTCTACCATTGTTATGGCTATCACTCTGAAAACAATAGTAAGGTCTAAACTCGTCGAAATATTTCTTAAACTGTCTTGCTCTGTAAATCTTATAAGCATTCGGATCAAGCATAAGGGGGCCTTCTCTTCTATACATGTCTGCTATCTCCTTCTTCATCCAATAATCAAATATTTCTGGGAACAAATTTGGTGTATCGAGATGAGAGTCAAAAATGAATTCCTGATTATAATAGATTAGGCCACAATCAGAAGCCAACTCAAACAGCCTAAAATCTGTTTTACTCTTTATACCATTGTAATAATCATCATAGAACTTCTCCCATGATTCTTGAAGTAACATGGCTTGTATTTCTCCCAATGGCCCGACAACAGCTCTAAAAGGCGCTCTTTTCTTGGGATCTATTTCTCTTATTACAGCATTCCCATTACACATAGACAGATTCAGAAGAAGGGAATTATGTGCTGTAATATTGATGGGTCGAATCAAATCAAAGAGTTCAAACCACCCAACATGATCTTTGGACGACAACAGGATGTAATCAGGATCACCATGACATTCTATTTGAGTAATTGGAATATAGTTATTAGTATCAACTTCCTCGGCTATCATTCTCAATGTTTTATGAAGTGCTTCCCTATCATATACCGAAATATACATAGCATCAAACATGTAATCAGTATAATCAACATTCCTTTGCCGGAGATAATCATATAGGTTTTGTCCTGTATGCATATCTCCTTCAAGTGATTCTATTATATAAACCTTAAATCGGTTAGCTTCATTCAAATCCATACGTCAAAACTATGATGCAAAGTTACGAAATTTGCAATAAAAGCAAGCATCACAAGTGCACAAAATGAAAGAAATTCACTATAATCACTCGTTTTTACAACTTTTAATAGGTTTCCGTGCTTGATTCTCGCCTAAAAACTGTATCTTTGTGCCAAATAACCTAATAACAACAATGGCAAGTAACAAAGACCTCAATCGCCTAAAGGTGGTTCTCGCAGAGAAAAAGAAGTCCAATCTCTGGCTTTCCAGAGAATTGGGATGTGCGCCAACGACTGTTTCAAAGTGGTGTACCAATTCATCACAACCTCCACTGGAGATGCTGATGAAAACAGCAAAGTTGCTTGACGTAGAAATAATGGACTTAATCAATAAGAAGACTTTCGAATCAATTTAGAATGCAGATACCGCAATCTGACATATTGACCACGAACCGACTTGGGAAGATATTCTCAAACACGGTAGCTACGTATAAATTCTTTTGGTTTGTATCGATTATGCAGATACATGCGAAATCGGATAACCCAAGAATCAGCGTGTGGGATATTGTAATCAGAATGGTAGCAAATGCTTGGTATCCTATTCACTATTTCCGGCTGTCTTTTGGCAAGAGCGATTCGCTGTTTGATATTGTGATGGAATTGCAGCACATTACTCAGATTCCCATTGATGCCAATTCTCAGACGATTATTGACAGTTTGCAAAGCAGATTGGAAGACAAGCAGATAAAGCGACTACTAAACACGCTTACGTTGAACGTTCCCTACCGTTTTCTGCGTCCGTGGATTGATACCTCTGACGACAAGGAGATGGTCAGACGCTCTCAGACATTGGAGAATGGGAGTCTTTATGCTTTGTATAAGCATGGCTCGGACTTCTATATCGTTCTGAATCAGGCATGGGATGCATATCTGCATACGCACTATAATATTTTGGTGGATTTTGCCTATTGGAATCTGACATTGTTTCTGCAAACTAGGAATCCCAATGTGCCAGCCATCCCAAACAAATTGATTCGTCCAGAGGTCAGGAATTCACTGACAAAGCAGCATAACTATTGGGATATGGTGATGACGATTGGAGGCCCTATTCATTGCATCTATACAGATAAGTTGCTGCATCCAAAAGATTATGACCTTGACCACTTTATTCCGTGGAGTTTTGTGTGTCATGATCTGCTTTGGAATTTGATACCATCGGATGGCAGCATCAATTCATCTAAGAGCGACAAGTTGCCAGACTTGGACTATTATCTGCCAAAACTCGCAGCTTTGCAGCATCATTCCTTGCAAGTCTTAATCAATGCCGATAGGGAGCCGAAAGTAATGGAGGACTTTGTTTCTCTTGGTTACTCTGCAAAAGATTTGGCTGCAATGAGTGAGGAGAAGTTTCGTGAAATCTACGAAAGAACGTTTAACCCCATCAATCAGATAGCCCTCAATATGGGCTTCGAGACTTGGAAATACTAAAAGACTATGGAACCAGAGAAAATCAATCATCCGTATCTGACAGCTATCAAGCGTACGGAATTATCCGTACCAACACGCTATCTTTTGCAGCACAAATTGCTAAAGGGGAAAATACTGGATTTCGGCTGCGGTTTTGGTTTCGACACGGATGAATTGAAGCGTCAGGGTTATGACATCGTGGGCTATGATTATTATTATCGCCCTGACTATCCCGAAGGTAAGTTTGATACTATTATATGCAACTATGTGCTGAATGTGCTGGAACCGTATGCACAAGCAGAAGTGATGATGAACGTCACCAATCTGCTTTCGCCTAAAGGAACGGCGTACTTTGCTGTACGTAGAGACCTGACAGAAGAAGGCTTTAGGTTGCATGCTATTCACAAGCAATATACCTATCAGTGTAATGTGAAACTGCCCTATAAGAGTCTGGTAGCCAACAAGAGTTATGAACTCTATCAATATCAGCACTTTAACAAATTACCTCGCAAGGAAGGCGAAACATGTCCTTTCTGCCGTTTGTCTCGACGTGTTGAGATAATTTGCGAGACGGCTACCTGTGTCGCTTTCTATGATGGTTATCCCGTCTCACCTGGGCACGCTCTGATTATTCCCAAACGCCATGTCGCTAATTACTTCGACCTTACTAACCACGAGCGAGAAGCAATGAACGTCGTGCTGCAATACGTGAAGCAAAAGGTTGACGAACGTTTCCATCCCGATGGCTACAACGTGGGCATCAACATCAACGAGGCCGCAGGCCAGTCGGTGTTCCATTGCCACATGCACTTGATTCCAAGGTACAAAGGTGACGTGCCTAATCCGAAGGGTGGCGTGCGAGGTGTGATACCAAAGAAACAAAAATATTAGGCCATGCAAATAATTGAGACTAAAGGCAATCAAGATTTGATGAGTAGAGAAAAAACACTATTTCTTTGTTCCAAGATGACTCCGATTGGGCTGTATGGCTATGTGTTCAAATGGACAGACAGCCTTACGGAGAGGGATTGCATAGTTTGTTTCAATTCTACCGACATGGAATCGGAGGTATTGAAGGCACTGCTCGTCGCCAAAGTTCCTACTATTTTGTTTGTCATGAACCGCTTCACTGACGTTAATAACATTCAGATAGAGCGGGCTCTCCAAGAAAACAGAATGCTCATTATTGTATTGAAGCGTGATGAGACAAGAGGAAAAGGACTAACACCCAGACTGAGAAATGAATATGTATTATCGCTATGCCGGCATGTTGTTTGCGGTTATGTCAATAAAAATGGCAGCGTGTTCCCTCTATTGGCAGGACGAAAAGATGTTGTAAATCTTATTGATGACAATGCATATTCGGTAGTAGCCGAACCAATTCCTCGCCATGAGCGATGGACTGTGGCACAGGACAAAATGCTACTTCGGTTGTTTTATGATGACATGGGAATCCATGCCATTCATAAGCAGTTGCAAAGGACATACGCTGCTGTCCATACACGCCTTCATTCCATAACGCAACCAGAAGAGTTATTAAAAGGACGAGAGTTTGAGGATTATGTGCTAAGCCTGTTTAACCTTCAGAAAGGTGATGAACTCGTTTTACAAGAATGGCAGGGTGACAAGTCGTATGGAATGATTCAGCCAGAAAACAACAGCCATCCCGATTTTGTCTTCCGATACAGGCAATACGAATTTGCCGTAGAATGTAAGTGGCGAGAAAAACTATGTCGTGACTGGGGCAATGACTTGTTTCCGACAAGAAGGATTGAGAATTATAAGCATTTCTCTGAAGTTCGACATATGCCAGTAACCATCATTCTTGGCGTAGGCGGTGAACCATGCAATCCAGAACTTCTTTATAAAATCCCTTTAGAGGAAATAGTTTCTATCACCTCCGGAGATCAATCGATAGTTGATTATCTATATCCTTTATTGTCTTTCAATATTTCAATGTTCTTACAGCAAGAGGAAAAGTCCAAAGAGAATGCCTATACGCTTGATGAGAAGCGCAAGCAATTTCCTAATGCCTATAAGCCATGGAGTGTTGAGGATGATAAACTACTTATTACTCTACATTATGAAAACAGAAGCATAAAAGATCTTATGTCTATATTTAAGCGTAATGAGGGTGCCATACATTCAAGAATCCAGAAACTAATTAGTAAGGCCAATGGAGAAAAATAGTATAATAAAAGATAACAGAAACAGACAAAATGAGAAATAATATATACCAGTTAGCATTAAGATGCAAAAACATCTCAGACGAAAGGATTGGAACGGATCGGAATCTGATTCCATATAGGAATATCTTGTTTACCGATTATACCGTTAAGGGGAATGTTGATGAGTATCGGGAGGCTATCAGAGATTTACAGTTGGCAATTGCAGCCAAGTACTCCGCTATTAGCAATGAACTGAAGTTACACAATGAGGAATATGGCAAAAGTGATAAAATAGTTCACTATACAGCCATGAAAACAATCGTGGATTGCATTTTGTCATTAGAGGAGCGAAAGAATGCCAAGCGAATCTTTATCAGTCATTCATCGAAAGACAAGGAAGTTATGGAGAAGTTCACGGACTATATCTTGCAACTGGGAATAGGATTGAGTCATGAAGACATATTCTGTACTTCAATAGAGGAAATGGGCATCAGGAATGGCGAGGATATTCGACAACATATCAAAGATAATGTTCAAGGTGCGGATTTCTCTTTCTTGATGTTATCCAAGAATTACAAGAAAAGTGAGATTTGCCTAAATGAAATGGGAGCGGTTTGGGCTGTGGATAATCGTGTGCGGTATTATTTGCTTCCAAATGTGGATTTCAAAGAAATAGGATGGCTCTGTGAAACTAACAAAGCAGAGAAGCTCTATGATTCAGTCGTTCTTGATGCCTTAGAAGAAGAACTTACCGATTTTTATGGGCTACCTCATAAAGGCGGTATATGGAGTCGCCAACGACAGAACTTTGTGGAATATCTGACAAACAACGCGAATAATGCATAAACGGATATTAGTTCAAAAAGCATGCGGAAGTTCCGATGAGCCACATGAGTCAACGGAATATGCGAACAGGCGCAATTATACGGAATTGAGTCTGTTTGCAAGTGTGATAAGGATAATGAGGACTTAGAGAACTTATACAATATGGAAATACGCCGTGTTGACCCTGTCGTGGCATGTGAAAAGATAAAACTGGCCACAGACCAGCGATTCTCGTGTTATGACAGGGAAGAGGAGAGCATAAGCCTTCAAAATTATAATGAAATGCATTATGGATATACTTATGATTAGTCTTTGCAATACATATTATACATTATGACGGGAAAAAGGAAATAAAGACTGAAATATGAATTCAAAAATGATGCCATCATGGGATTGCTTTAAAGCGAAATATCCAACGGAAGAACTACAAAGGGTAAGGTTCGAAGATCTTGCTCGATGCCTATTTTGCCATAGACATAACATCCGTTATGGCATTAGCCAATGTGTCAATCATGCGGGGAATGAGACTGAAACAATTATGGTTGATGGTGAGGAAATTGGATTTCAAGCGAAGTATTTTAGAAAAGAAATAGACGAGAATCAAATTATTCATTCTATCAAAAAAGCAAGAGAGCGTCATCCTAACCAAACAAAAGTAATCATATATACTAATCTTGATTTTGGTAATCCACCAAAAACACAGGAGATTACTAAAAAGCAAAAAAAGATAGAAGATGTTGCAAACAGTCTTCATTTAGATATAGAGTGGCAGACAAATAACATGATTCTTGACCAAGTGGCGCCCACAGACTGGATTTATGACGTATTCTTTGGTACAGAACCTAACCTACTTTCATTGTATAATGAAGAAAATGATAATACAGGATATATACTAAACCCTATAAAATCTCAAATTTCCTGTAATGATCATTTTATTAAAGTTGACAGAAAGGAGCTTGTCAATAATATCAATAAAGCAATAACCAATCATGATAATATTATATTACATGGAGAGGGAGGGTGCGGAAAAACGGCGATTATTAAGGATCTTGTAGATGGTAACAATGGAGATTTTGTGTTATGTATAAGAAAGGCACAATCTCTAAATGTGGAAAAGGTTGATGACGTTTTTAAATATAAAGATAGTTATTCTGTTACACAGTTTATCCATCTGTATCAAAACGATAAGAAGAAAATCTTTGTTATTGACTCTGCAGAACGTATACAGGAAATAGAGGACACAACACCTTTGACAAACTTATTGAGACTCCTAAACGATAATGGTTGGAGTATAGTCTTTACTGTTCGTAATAATTATTTAAAAGATTTATGTGATGACCTAAGGAATACATATTCTTTAGATTACACTTCATTGTCTTTAGATAATATTTCAGAAGAAGAATTGATTAATTATGCCCAAAAGTTATCAATAAAATTGCCGTCTAATAATGATCTCAGACTAAGATTATGCAACCTCTTTTATTTAAATATATATGCAAAATACCATGAGGAAATAAATAAAGACGACTCTTACCAGGCATTTATTGAGCTTGTATGGAAAGAAAAAATCGCTGGTAGGAATAAGAAAAACGGTCTTAGTATAAAAAGAGAAGTGTGCTTTGACAAATGTATTAAAGAAAGGTCAGATTCTAATCATTTCTATCTTGATCGTGAGAAATATGATCCGGAAGCTCTGCAATCATTGATAACAGATGAGATTCTTGGAATGACAGACGCTGGCTTTTTCATTACTCATGATATCTATGAGGAATGGGGAGTACTTCGATTGATTGAAAAGGAGTGGAAAAGTAAAAACAGCGTTTTAGATTTCTTCAATAATATCGGTATGTCATACCTCATGAGAAGGTCTTTTAGACAATGGCTGACAGAAAAGATTGAGCATAATATTGACACAGTAATAGAATTGATTCATCAAGCTTTAAACAAAGAAATTGATGCTATTTGGCGTGATGAAATCATCGTTTCTGTTTTATTGTCTTCCTATTGTACTTCTTTTTTGCAGAGCATTGAAGATATTCTTATAAAAGACGGTAACCCGCTTCTAAAACGGATTATGTATTTACTCCAAGTTGCTTGTAAACAGTACTGCAAGACAGTAATTGTTAATGAGTACAATTATCCAATATATAAACCGTATGGAAAAGGATGGGATTCCTTAATTGAATGGATATATTTGCACAAAGACAAGAATTTAAAAATTCCCTATCAGATTAAAGTGGTTTCTGATTGGTGTACGTTTAACCATGAAGGAAAGACTACTAGATATGCCGGACTTATTGCTCTTGATATCTTTGCTAAAACCGAAAACGACGTTAGGTTCTATGATCAATCATTCGAAAACGCTCTATGTCAAATTATTTGCAATGCTGCAAGTGAACTCAAAGAGGAAATTACTTCTGTCATTGCCAAGATTTGTGCTAACAAATGGATTCATCATAATAGTCCATATCTAACACTTTCTTTATTTATCCTTTCTCGCCCTAAAAACTCTCAGGTTCTAATTAGAAACCTTCCTCTTGAAGTTATGAAACTTGCAGAGACCTTTTGGATTATTGATAAAGATAATGAAACTGACGAGAATCATTACAGGAGTCCTCTAAATATAGAACACCACTATGGCTTTAGAGAAATTGATTTAAGGCACAATTATTCTCCGGCCAGTGCAGAACAATCTCCCATGTATCAATTACTACTTGTCGTTCCACATGAAGCAATCTGTTTTCTAGTGAAACTTGTCAATTACAGCATTGATTATTGCAACAGATATAATGAAATATTCAGATCTCTAGATACGAAAGAGCTTATAGTTTACAATAATAATGGTTCTATTACTCAAACTGGTAATTATGTACTATGGGGAGTGTATAGAGGCGCTGTACATGTGACAGTTTCCAATCTTCTTCAGTCGCTACACATGGCATTGGAAAAATATCTATTGGAACTGGCTAAATATAACCATAAATATGTGACAGACATTCTTGATTTCATTTTGTCAAATAGCCGAAGTGTTTCGCTAACAGCTGTTGTGTCAAGTATTGTAATGGCATATCCTGAAAGATATTGGAGACATGCATTGTTTTTGTTTAAAACAATTGATTTTTTTCATTATGATTCAATAAGGTGGCAGGATGAAAATCATCAAACATGGTTTATCAATATGGCAGCATTGCAGGATAGAGATGCCGCTACAGAACGTCAAGAATCGGCACAATTAGATTTTAGGAAAAACAATCTTGAGGATCTTTGTATAAGATATCAGTATTTTAGGACTAAGGACTTATCCGAAACTGATTATTTATCTATTATAAATGAAATACATAAGATTATTGATTCTCATTTCAAAGTAATTGAGACTTCATGGTAATGAAGAAAAAACATACAAAATTTTACTTTACAGAATTGACAAAAGAACTCATAAGCCCCAAGTATCAAAGGAAGATGATCAAATATACATAGACTTATGTCCTCAATTACCAGATAAATTACAAAAATATAGTGATAATTCCGTATCAGAAAGCCAGAATATGATGCGATATTCATTCTTGCATACATGGGCACACCAAAGACTCCGTCATGAAAAATCTTCGGTTTATACAGACTACGAAGATAAGCCTCATGCCGTTTTTGATACAATAAAGTCTTTACGAGAAGTTATAGCTAAAGGAGAACCACTATTGCCATTAGATAGGAACTCACAATACTCAGCTGCTGCAATTCTGATTAGAGATTATTATGATCAGCTAAATACTGATGAGATACAATTCTGTATTCAGTTAGTTGAAGAATGCCTTAACTACTTATCTTCAGACTTATACCAACCTCAAATATCTGACGGAACTGAATGTTGCATCCACGCCATTCCTCAAATCCTTGCTCATAACATTCACGAAAAGAATAAATATATAAGATATCTTGTTAGAACACTTCTAAACCGAACTCCAATAGGGGAATACAAAAGAATTTGTGACTATGCTATTGAGAGTATACATGAAGCTATGCTTTGGACATCTGACGAATCGTTCATGCTTTCCTTATTAGATAATTATATAATTGCATCTTGTCATATAGATCAGTACATTAAAGATGAAATAGAGAAAAGATATAAAGGCTATTATGCATGGGGTACTCCTTTGTATTCAAAAGAAAAGGTATGGAAAAGAGTATATGATGCAATTTCCCATAAGAATGACGCTAAAATAAGTTCTTTTATGGAATTAGAACGTGCTGAAATATTGCTGGAATTAATACCGTTTGACACACGGAATTCTATTTTGGTAGACTATGCAAAGCAAATAATTCCATTTATTGTTTTGTCATTTACAAAGGACATAGAGAATAAATATAACAGAAGTGTGTATTTGTTCAAAGCGTATGCATATTATGTTTGGCAATAACATCGCAGTTGGCACAAAATAATCTCTTATATGTATAAAAGTTCAGCATTCGCTGGACTTTTTTCACATCTTTGCTATAGTTTATAAAACAATAGCAATATGATTAATTTCAATAAGTTCAACAGCGTTATCTCCCTTACATCATACTTCACCTCTGATGACAAGTGCAAGCAAGCCATCATAGAGAGTCGTTGGGGCGTTGGTAAAGAGCAAGACATTGTTTGCCCTTATTGCGGTAAGCATCACTGCAAGATGTCCAAGAATGGACGTTTTCATTGCACAGAATGCAACAAGAACTTTTCTTGCCTCGTTGGTACTATCTTCGAAAATACCAAGTTGCCACTCATCAAGTGGTTTTTGGCTATGTACTTTATCTCTTCTCACAAGAAGGGTATCAGTTCATACCAACTTGCAAGGAATATTGAGGTGACCCAGAATACCGCTTGGTATATGCTTCAGAAGGTGCGTCTGCTCTACCCTCAAAGCGATGCAGAGGTATTTGACGGCACTGTAGAGTGCGATGAGGTGTACATCGGTGGTAAGGAGAAATGGAAGCACAAGTCAATGCGTACACCCAAGACCCAAGGTCGTTCTACGAAGACCAAGACACCTGTGCTTGGTATGATGGAGCGTAGCACCTTTGAGAATGAGAAGGGCGAGATTGAGAACATTACCTATGTTCACGCATTCGTTGTTGAAAACACGAATAGAGCCACATTGCAGCCCATCATTCAGCAGTTCGTTGCTGATGGCTCAAGAGTCATCACTGATGAACTATCAGCCTATAATGGACTCAGTGAGTTGGGCTATACTCACGCTGTTGTTGCTCACGGTGCTGAAGAGTATGCCAATGGTGATGTCTTCACCAACAGCATTGAGGGCTTTTGGAGTCATTTTAGACGTATGATTGTGGGTTGTTACCACGATGTATCTGATGAGCACCTTCAGCAGTACATTGACGAGGCTGTGTATCGTTGGAACACAAGAAAAATGAGCGAATCAGCAAGATTCGCCCATATGTTCGATAAGTCAATTGGACTTGTTTGTAAGTGGTCTGAAATTAGAGTTGGCTTGATAGCGGCTTAATACTGATATAAACCTGCTTGTTTTGCTGTATCATAGTCCAACTTGTTTTCTCCTGGTTGATGAATAAGAGAATCTTTCCAATAATCTCTATCTAATATATCATCATTATCCCAAGAGGTATCTTGCATAACTATTTTTATATAGTTTTTTAAACGTTTTATAAGTTGTCCAGCTTCTTCGACACCTTGCCTTATTATGTTTGTTCGTGTATCTTCTATACCACTCTCTGAACGGTTATTCTTGATATGTTCCAACCATTGTGAGAAATAATTTGTAGAGTTTTGCAAGTCGCTTATTAGTTTTTTAGATTCACGATATATTAGAGGATTTGTATCTAATTCTTCGTTTAATGTTCTTTTTACAGATTCCCTCACGATTCTGCGAAGGTCACTTTCTGTTAATCTTATAAGTTTCTTATTCATATTATAATACGTATTAATTCGTTATTTTATTAATAAATATCACGTTGAATTTGTTTTTCTCAGTTTTTTTATGTATCTTTGCAATAATAAGGATATTTATTGTAGAATTATAAAGATAGAATCATATGGGTAAGAAAGTACACTTGATTAATAAAGAAGGTAAAACTAAGGTTGTTGAGCATAGTGAATTTATGGATTCTCAACTGCTAACTGAAAATAAGTTTTCTGATTATGAGGTAGACGTTAATTGGTATTTATCAAATGGCTACATGACATTGGAAGACATGAGGAAATCAATAGAAGGTAATGGTAATAGTTAGTGATGATGTTAGAAATGTAGTCAATAGAATATTCCTGATTGGTATTGCATACAAAGGACGTATACCAAATATGTATGGACAAATAATAAGTGCATTTGAAAAATTAGAAAGTTCAGTAGCAAACGTCAATGCCTCATCTGTAAATTCAGCACCATTTGCTTGGAGAAGAGACAAAATGTTGGTTTTAAGAGTTGGCTCGTTAATGTTCTCATATACCAAGACAATTCAACAGAATGGAGAAACACTTGTTATAGTCCATGAGGCAATGGAAAATGGTCGAATAGTCACAGAACAAGAAAAGAAGATAAACACTATCATCAAAGAAACAATAGAGCAATATTTGAAACGGAATTTGATATAATGAAAATGAGCAACCTTGTTAGGCTGCTCATTTTTTGTGTTTTTTTGTGCCAACTGCGATGTTATTGCCTTATGTTTTAAATCGCTCATTAGAGGATATTGATCAGTATATTAAACCATTATTAAATGTAATAGAAGGAGGTAACCATGAATCAGAGTATTTCTTACTCGAATTCATATACACAGAAGACAGAATTCATAAAAAGGAAGCATTTTGGCATGTATGGAAATTATTGTATGACACTATGGTAAAGCGTGGTGGCTGGTATGATGGCAGACTATTAAGCATATATATGTTATCAGATAATATGGCATTGTCAGAAGGTGAATGGCATAGTTTTGATGGGAACGACATATGGCTGTTTGAAAGTTTGTCAAAAGACTGTGGCAACTCACCTGTAGTCCTATATGCTGTTGCAAAATCATTAAATGGCCTAGCATGCAAATATATTAGACAAGGAATAAACTGGCTATTTGAGATAACCCACAATCATTCAACTCTTAATTTAGGAGAATACCAAGACAACACCATCTTCTATATGGAAACATTGTTAAACAAACATATTAGAAAAAATAGAATGGAAATTCGCAAAGACAATATGTACAGAAAGAAGATAATGGATATATTATCATTTATGGTCGAACGAGATTCTGTACAAGCGTACATGCTTCGCGTTTTTATTGCATAATAGAAAAATTCTTTAACTTTGCAAACGAAACATGAATGAGACAATGAATATATACGAGACATTCAGCGATTTGCGCTACCATCATGAGAACGAGGTAGTGGAGTTCAAGAAGGCGGAGACCAACTTCGACTTTGATGACTTAGGCAAGTATTTCTCTGCACTGAGCAATGAGGCGAACCTGAGAGATAAGGGATTCGCTTGGCTGGTGTTCGGAGTGCATGACAAGACACGCGAGATACTGGGAACGACATACAAGAACAGTATGAAGAGTCTACAGAAGTTGAAGTATGACTTGTCGCAGCACACTACCGATCGTAATACTTTCAGGGACATTCACGAACTGGAGGTAGAGGGCAAGCGTGTGCTGATGTTTCAGATACCTGCTGCACCTCGCGGTATTCCGATGGCTTGGCAGGGACACTTCTATGCCCGTCGTGGTGAGAGCTTGGTGGCACTTGACATGAGCAAGTATGAGGAGATACGCAGACAGACATCGGATTTCGACTGGTCGAAGCAGATAGTTGACGGTGCGACGATTGCTGATTTGGACGAGAAGGCCATCAAGGAGGCTCGCGAGGGATATAAGGAACATTATCCGAGCCAGAAGAAGGTAGTGGATACTTGGAGCGACGAGGTATTCTTGAATAAGGCGAAGCTGACCATCGACGGCAAGATGACCAATGCTGCTATATTATTGCTTGGTAAGCCGGAGTCATTGCACTACATCAATCATATCGGGGAGATTGTCTGGCGACTGGCTGGTATGGATAATGTGGGACAGGTGTTTACCATTCCGTTCCTGTTGACAACAACGGAGGTGATGCACAAAATCCGGAATTATCCGTTCAAGATTTTCCCTAACAACAGTTTCTTGCCAGGCGAGGGCATGAAATACGACAACGAGGTAATACTCGAAGCCCTTCATAACTGTATAGCCCACCAAAATTATGCCGAGAATGCCCGTATCATCGTGATTGAGCGTGAGAATGAGCTGGAATTTAGGAACAGTGGCGGATTCTATGACGGCACTTATGAGGATTATATCACGGGAGAGCGCATCCCCAAGAAGTATCGTAACCCATTCTTGGCTCAGGCTATGGCGAATATCAAGATGATTGATACCGAGGGATTTGGCATTCATAAGATGTTTGTTTCGCAAAAAGACCGATACCTGCCGATGCCCGACTACGACAAGAGTAACAGCGATACCGTGGTGCTGACGCTGCCAGGTAATGTAATCGATGAGAACTATAGCCTGATGTTGTTGGAGAACACCAATATTGACCTGACAACTGCAGTATTATTAGATAAGGTACAGAAGGGTAAACCAATTAGTGAGAATGCTGTCAAGATGCTTAGGAAGGAAAAGCTGATTGAAGGCCGAAAGCCTCACTTATATGT
>Ga0256404_1008130_pt1 | contig 16006 bp, 19 predicted proteins | sample RumenRJG_01DNA_FD_185990 | JGI IMG/M metagenome (GOLD analysis project Ga0256404, IMG submission 185990) | Bovine rumen microbial communities from Lethbridge, Alberta, Canada - RJG_01 | ecosystem: Host-associated > Mammals > Digestive system > Stomach > Rumen | place: Canada: Alberta | collected...
GAGATTCCGGGTTAACATGTTTAAGCAGAGGGGTAATATCGCCCTGGCCATAAGGCTTTTCCAGAAAAAGATTCCCACACCGGAAGAACTCCGGCTTCCGGAGCGGGTTATAGAGCTTACCAGACAGAGCAAGGGTCTCGTTATAGTCACCGGTCCTACAGGGGGCGGTAAGACCACTACTCTTGCCAGCCTTATAAATGAGATCAATCACACAAGAAATGTACATATAGTTACTATTGAAGACCCTATAGAGTATCTTTACCACCATGACAGGGCTATCGTTAACCAGAGAGAGATTGGCATTGATACCATGTCATATCATGACGCACTGGCTGCGGCTTTAAGAGAGAATGCAGACGTTATCCTGGTGGGAGAGATGGACTGCCCTGAGACGGTTAATCTTGCCCTTATGGCAGCAGATACAGGTCATCTGGTCTTCTCTGTTATGCATACCGTAGACTGTGTAAGCGCCCTTCAGCGCTTGGTGGATATGTTTCCACCTCACAACCAGTCCCAGGTCAGGATCCAGCTGGGTAATGTCTTAAATGCGGTTATCTGCCGGCAGCTTCTGACTAACGCACGGGGCGGAGAGAGAGTGGCAGCATTTGAGGTGCTCTTTAATAATCCGGAGATAAAAAGTCTCCTCCGGGAGGATAAGATAGGCCAGATTCCCACAGCCATGAAGAATTACAGAACCCAGGGAATGCAGATAATGAATGACGCCATATATAACCTTTACCTGAAGCAGGAGATCGACGAAGAGACGATGAAGATGCTGTCAACCTGACAGGGGAACCTGACAGGGGGACGGTCCTTTTGTCATATTTTTGTTGACAAAGAAAAATATCTATGATAGATTACTTACTAAAATACTAGGTAATTAAAATATTCCAATAAAGGGAATATTACAAGGAGGTCTTTATGAAAAAGAAAATTCTTAGCTTTTTACTTGTTGCAACATTAACTGCCGGAGCATTAGCCGGCTGCGGCGGATCAGCCGCCCCTGCTTCTTCATCTAAGGCAGGAGCAGGATCTTCGGCTGCATCGAGCGCTACAGCAGGAAGCTCAGCTGCGGCAGCTACAGCAGTATCCATTAATAAAGAAGCCTTTGACGGACTGGTTGCTTCAGGCCCCACTGCAAGCGATGCTGATATCTCAGCCAACAAGTGGGCTTCAGCTGTTAAGAAGGCAGGAGTACTTAAAGTCGGCGGAACCAGAACATCCTTCTTATTCTCTCAGCTGGATGAAACAGATAATGGTGTGAGAGGATTTGATGCAGGTCTTTACCAGCTCCTTGCAAAGTATATCCTTGGTGACGAGAAGAAATATGAGATTACCCAGGTAGATTCAAGTACACGTGAATCCGTACTCCAGGCAGGTCAGGTAGACGCCGTATTTGCTACATATTCCATTACACCTAAGCGTGCAGAAGTTATCTCCTTTGCAGGACCTTACTACACTTCACGCCAGGCTGTTCTGGTAAAGGCAAATAACACAGATATTACAGGCGTGGATTCCCTTAAGGGTAAGAAGGTTGCTACACAGACCGGTTCTACAGGCCCTGAGATCCTTGCTCAGTATGCAAAGGAAGCAGAGGTTCAGGAATTTGCCAATGACCAGGAGGCCAGAGCTGCTCTTGAGCAGGGCAGGGTAGATGCCTATGTTACAGACTACACCCTTCTTCTTAATGCTATAGTTAAGAATCCCAATACATATAAGATAGCAGGAGATGTATTCGGACCGGAGGATAACTACGGAATAGGTCTTCCTAAGGATTCTGACGGAGTTAAGTTTGTTAATAACTTCCTTAAAGAAATCGTTAAGAACGGAACATGGGAGAAGCTGTGGAAGGTAAGTCTCGGAGATCGTACCGGAATAGACAAGGCTCCGGCAGCACCCGCAGTAGCTGAGTAATGTCTCTTAAAGACGGATAAAGAAAATGCAGGGTCCACGGAAGTTGCCTTCCGTGGATTCCTTTTGTTTGCAAACAGGGATTATTGTGATAAGATGGTAAAGAAACGCATGGATGTGAAGGAACTGTGAATAGATATAGTAAAGAAGGAAAGTCATCATGAGCATATCAGATTTATTAACTCAATACGGAGGAATGTACTTTCAGGCGCTTCTGACTACATGGCAGTTAACGGCTCTTTCTTTTATCTTTGCCTGTATCATCGGAGTGATCATGACGATATTTCGATTGTCCCCCATAGGTCCTTTGCGGGCAGCAGCGGACTTTTATGTTCAGATATTCAGAAATATTCCCGGAGCAGCCCTGCTGATTCTTTTGGTATATGCTATGCCATACTTGGACGTGGTCTGGCCTTATTACACCTGCGTACTTATCGCCACCACACTTATTCCCTCAGCATTCTGTTCGGAATATTTAATGAGCGGTGTGAATACCATACATGTAGGACAGATAGAGGCGGCCAGAGCCTTAGGGATGTCATTTTCCCAGATAATAAAAAGGATCGTCCTTCCCCAGGCCCTTCGCTCAAGTGTGCTTTCCATGACTAATCTTCTGGTTGCCACCATGCTTACCACGGCACTGGCTTCACAGGTTCCGCTAAAACCTGCGGACCTTACGGGCCTCGTATCATATATTAATACCCATGACACAGGAGGGGTTACGGCCTTCCTCATTTCTGCCATCCTGTACTGCGCCACAGCTGTGGCCATAGGTCAGGCAGGCAATTATATTGATAAAAAAGTGAGGATAATGCGATGAAGACCAAGGCCAACCCTATAAGAGATGCATTATATGAGAATCCCGGCCCCCGCACTCGAAAGATAGTCGCCCTCATTACGGTAGTGTCGGTTATCTTACTTGCCGTGATAGTTTATGCGGTTATCCGGCGCTTTTATGATACGGGACAGCTTGACGGAAGATACTGGTCGTTTTTCCTCCAGGGTACCACCTGGTCCTTTATAGGCATGGGACTTATTGGCACCATGGAAGCCGCCCTTCTGGCTGCGACCATAGCTTTCGTTATGGGCTTCGTCTTTATGCGGGCAAGGATCTCGAATTCCAAGCTTGCCCGAATGATTGGAACGGCCCTGGTTGAGTTTACCCGAGGTGTCCCCACCCTTTTGTTCATTTACTTCTTCCTTCTGGTGGTTCCCCAGACAGGACTTAAGCTTCCGCCTTTGCTAAAGATTGCCCTGCCGGTAGCCATATCAGCTTCTGGAGTGGTGGCAGAAGCCTTCAGGTCGGGAGTGAATGCAGTTCCAAGCGGACAGAAGGAAGCCGGCTTGTCCTTAGGTATGAGAGACCGCCACGTCTTTTACAAGATTATATTTCCCCAGGCCTTCAGGTACATTGTACCCGCCCTTATCGCTGAGCTGGTAATAGTGGTGAAGGATACCACATTTGCATATGTGGTAAGCTTCCCGGACCTGATGCAGAATGCCCGGGTGCTGATATCGAACTATGATGCCATGTTATCCGTATATACTGTAGCAGCGGTGATCTATATTCTGATCAATTATCTGCTTAACAGGTTGTCTGAGAGAGCCGCCGGTAATACACCACAGACCGGCAAGGTAATGAATGGAGTTAAAGATGAGTGATCGAGCTATAATTGAACTGGAAAATGTGAATAAGTATTTCGGAGAAGCCCATGTCCTTAAAGACATCAATCTTTCCATAAATAAAGGAGAGGTTGCGGTGATCATCGGTCCATCCGGCTCAGGTAAGTCCACTCTCTGCCGGACCATTAACCGCTTAGAATCTATTGATTCCGGTAAGATCTGGATAGAAGGCTTCCTCCTTCCCGAAGAGGGACATGAACTGGCAGAGCTTCGTTCCAGGATAGGCATGGTCTTTCAGTCCTTTAACCTCTTTGACCATTTGAGTGTTTTAAGAAATGTTACCCTTGCCCCTATGGATGTCAAAAGAGTAAATAAGGCTGATGCCGAGGCAAAGGCCATGGAACTCTTAAAAAGGGTGGGGGTTGATGACCAGGCGGAGAAATACCCGGCCCAGCTCTCCGGCGGACAGCGACAGAGAGTGGCCATAGCGCGAGCCCTCGCCATGGAGCCTGATGTCATACTCTTTGATGAACCTACCAGCGCCCTTGATCCAGAAATGGTAAATGAGGTGCTGGATGTTATGACATCCCTGGCCTCCGATGGTATGACCATGGTTGTTGTAACCCATGAGATGAATTTCGCAAGAAGGGTTGCGGATAGGGTTATCTTTATGGATTCCGGCATGATCATAGAAGAGAATTCCCCGGATGAATTCTTTGATAATCCGCAGAATGAAAGGGCGAAGATTTTTCTTAATTCTATACGCAGCCATTAAGTTATATAAAGGAGTTTGAAACCGGAAATGAAAGCAATAGCAATAATGGGAGGACGGGACACATACCGCCGGAATTATAATTACTACGAGGCAGTGGAGGCCTTAGGCGGAGAAACCATCCCCATACTTACCCCGGAGGATGCAAAGAAGGCCTGCAAAGGAGCCTGCGGGCTGGTACTTCCGGGAGGTGCTGACATAGACCCCGCACTTTACGGGAGAGAAAATACAAAGTGCATGTGCCTTGATCATGACAGAGACGAGCTGGAAAAGGCTATTATAGAGTGCTTTTTATTTTCATGCAGACCTATTCTGGGTATATGCCGCGGCATGCAGTTTATCAATGTGGCCCTTGGGGGAACATTGATCCAGGATATACAAGGTCATAAGGAGCATTTATGGATAGACGAGAACAGGGATTCTGCCCACCCCGTGAGAATTACAGACCGGGGTCTTTTTATGTACAAGGAGTACGAAAAAGATGAAGTGGTGGTAAACAGCGCCCACCATCAGGCAGTGGAGAATCTGGCAGACGGACTGAAGGTGGCAGCTGTGGGCCCGGGAGACATAATCGAAGCCTTTCAGCATGAGAGCCTTCCCGTGATAGGGGTACAGTTCCATCCGGAGAGAATGTGCCTTAAGAATGCCAGGGAAGATACGGTTTCAGGCTTAAAGGTGTTCGAGTATTTTATGGGGTTGTAGATTCGAGGATATAGACTTTACAAATACGAACATTTGTTCTATACTGTTTTTACATTCAGAAAGGTGTAGAAGACGGTATAGCGCATGATTGACAGCAAAGCAAAACCCGTTGATGTTATCTGCCAGCATTCTCGAGACGGCAGCCTGATACCGCTGCGAGTAAGAGTAAAGGATGACCAGGGCGAATATCAGACATATAGAATACTGGAATACAAAGATATGTCACATCGGGGGACAAGAGAGAATCCGGATGGTGTATTCGTGACTAATAACACATTTGTGTTTGAATGTGCGATCATGGTATTCGGGCGGCGAAGGATCATCCGCCTATATTACGAACCGAATAATACTGTCTGGAAGATGACGGCATGAGTTAATGGGGACGGTTCTTTTTGACTCACTAATGTAAAACTATATAAAAATCGCCCCTGTGGCAGATGGTATATTTGTAATGTATTTACAAAGTTACAAATTGCTGTAGACAAGCCGGCACATGGTGTGTATAATCGTGGCGTAAACAAATCTTACGGATGAAAAGAGGTGGTGTATTTGCAGCCGGTAGAACTGGCTATCTTAAGTGTGACACTTTCAGCTGCGTCATTTACGGACATTACAAAAAGACGTGTTCCTAATATACTGGTGGGAACGGGATTTCTATCCCTCTTCTTTACAAGGATGGTATTTAACATTGAAAGCATCGGGGATTTCATGCTGGGTTTTTTATACCCCTTAGCGCTTTTGAGTCTGCTGTTCATTTTCGGAATGATGGGCGGAGGTGACATCAAGTTATTCGCTTTATGCGGCGCCGTAGTAGGCATTTCGGAATTTAATTACTTATTGTTTTTTTCACTTATCTTTGGAGCATCTTTTGCTCTTGTCAAAATGGTCTATAAGAAAAATCTTGTTATTCGAATGCAATATCTTGCAACCTATTTCACGGGATTATTTCAGACAAGAACCATCACTCCCTATTACGTAAAGGAGGAGGATGACGGGAATGCCATCAGTTTTGCGGTATTCATCTTTTTAGGTTTTATGTTTTATTTGTATTGGAGGTGTTTTTTAAACGAAATCAACATTGGCGGTTTGTGATTGGGAAAACCGGTTTGTTAAAAACTTTCTCGATTACTACATGATCAAATCACCTGATGTAATGGACATCAAGGTGTTTACTGAAGTAAACGGATTAAAAGCCTACGCGGCAACCGGAAAGATCGATGTACTTTTAATATCTGATTCATTTATGGGAGATGATGTGGAGGAGTTAGGCATTGAAAAAATAATTCTCCTGTCGGAAGGCGGCGTCTCAAAAAAATATGCCGACTACCCCATAATCTATAAATACCAGAGCTCCGAGCGCATCATTTCCCAGATAATGAATATATATGCGGATTGTGTTCGGGAAGATACGTCTTACTGCTATCCCGGGCGGAGCCTTCGAATAATCGGAGTTTACTCACCTGTACGTCGGACAGGTAAAACATCCATGGCTCTGGCTCTGGGACAGCTTCTCGCTAAGGATAAGAAGGTATTGTATCTGAACATGGAAGAATACTCAGGCCTGGGGCGGGTGCTGGAAGGCAGCTATAAGGGTGATCTGCTGGATGCCATTTTTTATCAGCGGCAGAAAAACGGAAACATGCGCTACAAGCTATCGGGGATGACCTGCGCCTTAAACGGCATGGAATATATCTGCCCAGCCGCTTACTCGGAGGATTTAAAAAGCGTGTCGGCTTCTGAATGGCTGGAGCTCATTTCCACCATCGAAGAACAGACGGATTACAGCATTCTCATCCTGGACATGGGGGATACCGTGGAAGGTCTCTCCTCTATTATGGAAAAGTGCTCCGTAATATATATGCCCCAGCGGTTTGATTTCTTTTCCCAGGGGAAGATACTCCAGTTTGAGGAGTATATGAGAAATGCCTCAAAGGAGTGGATCTTAGATAAGATCGTAAAAGTGGAGGTCCCGGATATTAAGGGGGCGGCTAACGGTGAGGAGTACCTGCGGTCCTTATCCAGCGGGGCATTTGCGGGAAGCATACGTAATCTTTGCATGGAGGATTACTGTAATGCTTACGTATAAAAACATGACAAGGGGACAGACCCCTTGTCATATTGATTTATCAAACAGTAAACTGTAATTGTTTCTATTCCTTGCAAATATTGACAATAACTCCACTCTGATGTTAAAGTAAACATAAAAGTGAACATTGCGTTAGTTTTGATTATCAGAATGGTTATGTTAGGAGGTATTTATGAGGGGAATTATTTGCAGGGGGATTCTACTGGCTCTCTTATGCCTGTCTTTTTGCGCCTGTGGTGGTAATACGGCTGCAGGAAATGCACCACAGTCCCAAAGCGCAGGGGTAAGCGTTTCCGGCAACACCGGCAACGTGCCGCTGTCCATATCGATCTTAAGCGATACCGAGGCTGAGATTACCTTCGTGGGTGACGGAGCCGGCAAGCCATTTTCAAAGGTCTCGGCCCTTAATGTTTCATTTGGGAAATATTCCATAGGTCTTAACGATTTCGGCGGAGACTCACTCCAGTGCAGTATCTGGCACAGCGAGGATAACAAGAATTATAAGCTGGTGGATGAGGGAAAGGCGCGCTACGAGGTAGGAAGTGACCGGATCACCCTTTACGCCGATATGAAGGAAGTGGCCGGGTTCTCCTTTAAAAATGTGGCCGGAACTCAGCAGCTTCACTATGAATATGCAGGAGAAGGCGGACCGGATGTATCCTTTGACTGGACTGCTCTTGCGGACTTTAACAACTACTCGGCGCAGAGGAAGGATGAACCCTCTTCTGCCGAACCGGTGGCTACATCATCTGCCGTCCAGGCATCATCAAGCGCTCCCGACTATTCCTATCATTTCTGGTTTATGGACAAGGAGTATACCACGGATGGCGGAATCACCATAAAGTTCTCTGAGCCTTTCTTAGACGGAGCGCCAACCAAGGTGACCATCAAGGGCGCAAAGACCGTAAAGGACGGAACCTATGATTTTGAGGTTAATTCCTGCATCGGCTCCGATGACTCAAAGGAAGCATTTGTGCAGGGCAGGTTCAAGGCCTCTGAAGTATCAAATATTAAAACAGAAATACGCACGGATGACGGCAAAGTCTTGATGATAGATATCTACTCGTGAGACAATAGGGAGTCAAAAAGAACCGTCCCCATTGACTCTACCTCATAAAAATGTAATAGTATTAAAAACATCCCTCATAAAAATGTAGAAAAGTGTTGAAACATCCCTCATAAAAATGTAATATGGTAGCATGACAAGTATTCAAGGAGTGATGGAATGTGGAGAGGCTCGCATATAAGAAATTGAAAGAATGGAAAACCGGCCGGGACAGAAAGCCTTTAATTCTTAACGGCGCCAGGCAGGTAGGGAAGACCTGGCTGTTAAACGAGTTCGGTAATGAGGAGTATGACAGTATTGCCTATATCAACTGTGATGCATCAAGCGATATTAAAACTGCATTCAGCGATTATGATACGGAAAGACTTATAAGAGTGTTTTCTGCCATATCCGGGGTCAATATTGAGCCGGAGAGGACCCTGATCATTTTAGACGAGATACAAGTTGCTCCACAGGGGCTTACAGCGCTGAAGTATTTTTGTGAGAATGCTCCGGAATACCATATTGCTGTAGCGGGAAGTCTTCTTGGGATAAGTGTCCATGAGGGAACGGGATTTCCGGTAGGTAAGGTTGACAGGATCGATCTGTACCCGCTTTCATTCAAAGAGTTTCTCTTGGCGCTTAATAAGAGCGTATTGCTTAGTCAGCTGGAAGAACACAGGTGGAATGAGCTCTCAGCACTTTCCGGGGCATTTATTGAAATGCTTAGGCAATACTATTATGTGGGAGGCATGCCCGCTGTTGTAAGATCATATTCCGAAGAACACAATCTTTTTAAGGTCAGGAGTATTCAGAATGCGATCCTGGAAGATTACAGGCTGGATATCTCTAAGCATATTCCGAAAGAGCTGTTGCAGAAGGCCTATATGGTATGGGACTGTGTTCCATCCCAACTTGCGAAAGAAAACAAGAAATTCATTTACAGCGCAATAAAAAAGGGTGGAAGGGCAAAGGAATTTGAAGATGCTATACAATGGCTGATAAACGCGGGACTTATCTACAAGGTTTCAAGAGTAAAAAAGATTGAGAAACCCCTTAAATTCTATGAGGATATGGAAGCGTTCAAGCTCTTTGTTCTTGATCTTGGACTTATGGGAGCGATGTCTGAAGTGTCTGCTAATGATGTGATAGCGAATAATAAGGTATTTACAGAGTATAAAGGGGCCTTTACCGAACAGTATGTTTTACAGGAAATCATTTCAAATGGGTTAAAGTCCTATTATTACTCAAAAGAAAACTCTTCATTGGAGATAGATCTGATCGTGCAAAAGTCATCAATCTATCCATTGGAGGTTAAGGCTGAAGAAAACCTGAGATCCAAGAGCCTGAAGACAGTATATGATGATAATCATGAACTTCGGCCTCGACGTTTTTCTATGGCAGGTTATAAAAAGCAGGAATGGATGGAAAATGTGCCGCTGTATCTTGTCGGAGAGTATATTGCGGCGTTAGAGGATAATATGCTATAAAATGAGTCAAAAAGAACCGTCCCCACTGACTCACAGGTGAAGTAAAAAATCCAAAAATGAGAAAAGGGGACTGTCCCCTTTTCTCATTACGGTTGACGGTTTCTTTTTGAACCTTTCAGATCATTCTCGGTAACGGCTTTGGTGTTCTTGTCGGATACCTCACCGCTGGTAGCGTTGATGGTGTAAGAGTATCTCTGGCTGTTGTAAGTAAAATGAACCTTGTATACAACAGTTCCGTCTTCAAGCTTTGACACCCGGGTCATTACTTTTCCCGCCTGCTCCTCGGTCACTCCGGCATCAGAGAGTGCATTCTTCTTAGCCGTATCCTTCCCGATGGCTCCTTCAGGCTCAGCAACCTCCTCTTTCTTTCCGCGTTTGCCAGAACCCTTGGCTTTCTTAGCATCATTTTCCGTTACGGCTTTGGTGCTCTTGTCGGTTACCGCACCGCTGGTAGCGTTGATGGTGTAAGAGTACCTCTGGCTGTTGTAAGTAAAATGAACCTTGTATACAACAGTTCCGTCTTCAAGCTTTGACACCCGGGTCATTACTTTTCCCGCCTGCTCCTCGGTCACTCCGGCATCAGAGAGCGCATTCTTCTTAGCCGTATCCTTTCCGATGGCTCCTTCAGGCTCGGCAACATTCTCTTTTTTGACTCGCCCTCCTTTCCGGACTTCCTTTTGACCCTCCTGTACCGTTGTCTCCGGGCCGGCGGTGTCTGCCTCAGCTGCAAGTAATGCGGGTCCCTGTGCCGAGAAAGCCATTACCGCTGCCAGCGCAAGGGAGATCAGGGTTTTCCTTTTTTTCATTATCGTAAGCTCCTTTCTTATTTTTCCGGAACAGATGATGTAAATGTTCCTGCGTATACAGGATAACAACAATACCTGATATAAATCTCCGAGAAAGAGTTGCTAATTTCACGAAATTTATACGAAATGCTTCGTATAGATTGCGGCAGTTTTTATGCGTTTCCCGCATTGCTTTTCTTATGTGGCGCTGATAAAATGAGAACATAGCAAAAGAAAAGGACTTCATGTTATGGAAGAACGGACAAAGACAATTTACATTGCTGATGATGACGACAACATACGTCAGGTGATCAAAACCTTTCTGGAAAGTGACGGCTATATGGTCGAGGATTATCCGACCGGAGATCTTCTTATGGATCGTTTTACGAAATCTCCCTGTGATCTGGTCATTCTCGATGTGATGATGCCGGGATCGGATGGCTTCTCCATCTGTACAAAGCTCCGTGAGATCAGCACCGTTCCCATAATAATGCTGACAGCCCGTGATGACGAGAACGATCTTGCCATGGGAATCGGTCTTGGAAGCGATGACTATATTACCAAACCCTTTTCTGCCATGGCGCTTCTTATGCGTGTGCGTGCAATTTTCAGACGTATTGAATTCGAAGGCATCAAGCACTCCGGAGACGTTTTAGAGCCTGTTTCCATAGGAAGATTGATGTTAAATGAGGATCTCCGGATCATTTTCAACGACGGATCCCCTCTTTCCCTGACACCCACGGAATACGAGGTACTCAGATATCTGATGCTCCACAAGGATCAAGCCGTATCCAGAGAAGAGCTTCTTAATCAGGTCTGGGGCTTTGAAACCGAAGTGGAATCCCGGGCTACAGATGATACGGTAAGAAGGCTCCGGCAAAAGCTGACCGGCTGTAATGTCATCATCGCTGCAGTTTGGGGATTCGGGTTCCGGCTGGAGGTAGAGACGTGAGGAAGCATAGAAATATACGGACACGGATAATGTTTACACTGACCGGCATGACGGCAGCTATCCTGTTGGCACTGGGACTGACATTTAACATATTTATTCAGGGATATGTTCACAACCGCATCAACAGGCAGCTTGATTCCATTTCAAAAAGCTCTTCGCAGTCGAGACGTGGAAGCGACAGAGGACAACGCAGCAAGCTTCCCGAAGGGCGTCGTGACCGTATCACGGGGACCACAGGCAATGCCCTGGTGCTGAAAGAGGACGGCACGCTCATTTCCTCTTTTCATGGGGATTCCGAGGAAACGGATGCTCTTGCGGAATACTTTACATCAAACGGCATCGATAGAGATCAAAAGTACGGGATAATCACCGTAGACAGTGAGAACTATGCCATATCCGTCTCAGATGATCCAATCCAAAAGGACTGTTACATCATATCCTATGTTGATGTAACATCAATTTATGAGTATACCACACGGATCAACCTGGTCCTGCTTATTATTATCATCGTTGATCTCCTTATGTCCGTCATTCTCAGCAGGCATTTTGCAAGATCATTTGCCGAGCCGGTACAGGAACTATCGGTCTTTGCAGGAGAGATAGGGCGAGGAGAGCTCACCCCACGTAAATTCAATTTCCGCGATACGGAGTTTGATGCCCTGGGTAATTCCATGAACCGTATGGTATCCGAGCTGAGTAAGTCTAAAAAGAAACAGGAGATATTCTTTCAAAATGTTTCCCATGAGCTGCGCACCCCTCTGACATCCATTCGCGGAAATGCAGAAGGTGTCATTTACGGTGTGATAGAACCGCAGCATGCCGCCGGGATCATCCTGTCTGAGTCCGATAAGCTAAGTGACATGGTAGAGGATATCCTTTTTCTCTCGCGAATGGGAAAATCGGTCTCCAATGCGGAGATCGAACCCTTAGATCTGCGAGAGATACTGTCATTATGTGTCTCGGAACAGCGAGCATCCTCCCGGACAGGAGAGATCTCTTTTTCCTTTGATTTTGATGAATCACCTGCGCTGTTTGCCATCCGTGAACAGGATGCACAGCGTCTGTTCGGAAACCTTATTTCCAATGCTCTGCGTTACGCAAAAAGCGAGATCGTACTGACATGCCACAGAGATGATGACGGGTTATTCATCTCTGTAGCCGATGACGGATCCGGTATCTCCGAGGAGAATCTCCCCCGGATCTTCGAGCGTTTTTACAAAGGAAAAGACGGTGAACACGGCATCGGACTGGCTATCGCCAAATCCGTAGTCGAGAGTTATCACGGAAAAATAACAGCCCACAATGATTCCGGGGCAGTCTTTGAAGTAAGATTCTCATTGAATTAAAAATGATTTTCTGAGTCCAAAAGAACCGTCCCCCATTGACTCTAGTTTGTCAAAGATACTTCAGGAGGCATTGATGGGCAAATTGGCTTAGTCTCTATGGGCCTCTTCAGAACCTTTTCAGAATTGAAAATACATGTCGCAAAAACTTCCGGTTTCCCGTATAATATTATGTAAGATAAATGAAGGGGAGGGCTTAGATTATGGCAGAAAAGAAGATAAATACAGAAGATACTCTGAAAAAAGTAAAAGACAGCGACATGGAGGGGGTATCCGGAGGCGTTCTCGGGCTAGGCGAAGATGCCCCTGACGGACATGAAAAAAGCTGCCTTGTAACATACCATAGTGAAAATGAGTGCGATAAAAGTCCGGATGGCTATCATTATTGGTTTGAAGATCCTGAATTAGGCTACCGTTTATTCTGCAAGTACTGCCGTAAATCCGGGACCAATACTACACACAACCAAACAGCAGTATAAACCAGAGCGTGGGAACGCATGACGTATTATAGAGACGCAAATAAATGCGTCTCTATTTAATGCGTGAGAGGTCTTTCGTACCCGTATTCTAGAAAATTATAGTTGGTATATTTAAAATGATTTATCGCGTGTGATTCGCTGGATTATAATTATCGCTAAATTTACAAAAATATGCCCCGCCCTGTACCAGATCCAGTTCATCATCAGAAAGCTCTAAGTCTTCATCCAAATTAGTATCAACAGCCTTTTCAGCCTTAATCTCTTCGTTTTTCTTTTTGTCTTCCATATTATAAGGTCTCCTTTTGTTGTCAGATTGAGGTAAAATAATCCCTTATCATTCTGTTAATCATTTTACTACAAAATGCCTCTTACTGCGATGACGTTCTACTAAAAAAATTTTGGGAAATATTAAAGATTAATGTCGTATTTTTGTCGGGAGCCTCGTATAATAATATAGAGAGTTGAAAATGCCCACAATGGAGGACACGACTATGAGCGAGAACAAGAAAATTAATGATGACCTTAGAAAACTGAACGAAAAAGAAACTGATAAGGTATCCGGAGGCGTATTTGGATACGACAAAGATCATGCGGACGGATATGAGTTATCCTGCTTTATATCATTTCACTCAAAAAACGAGTGTGCTGAAAGCCCTGACGGATACCATTTTTGGGTTAAAGACGATGCGAACATGGGACATAATCGTTATTGTAAGTATTGCCGTGAGGTTTATGAAAACAATCCTTCTGCAAGTTGATAACAGATTCTTTTATAAGAAATGAAATACTGCGGGGTAAGTGATATGAAGGATAAGGTTGAGAAGACTGATTAGCGAAAGGAGGAACTACCATGAAACGTTCTGGGAAAACAAAGGAAGTCGGAAGACTCTTAAGCGATGAGGAGCTCGTCGCGGTGAGTGGGGGAGCGGTAGGCAATAAAAGTTACATCTGCGACCTCTCACGATTCACTAGCAGAATTGTTTGTAATGTGGTAATGTACGACGACACCGCATGCCTTACTTTGCGCAAAACACCCGGTGGTCCTATTATCCGTGGTACCGGCTGGAAGAACGGCGAGCCTATTATGGTTCACAGTCAATACACAGAAGCCGGATGGTATTTTGCATATGACAATAAAACAGATCAATATGGGTATGTGAATCCGAATTTTGTTCTGTAGATATAAATAGCGATGTCGCTTGTACAGAGGAGAAACAGATAACACTGTTGTCAAAGAAATATTTGCAGATATGAAACTGACAGATGATGAGATGGATCAGGTAGCTGGTGGTACTAACCGCCTAATACCACCGAGAACGAGAATTTAAATACGTCCGTGGACTCACTGATGGGGAACATGAAGGAGAATGTAATACTTTCATAATGAACAATGTATCGGAGCCGGGGCATATCAAGATATGTTCCGGCGCTTAATTTATCGGATCAGAAATAATAAAAAGTGGCGCGGCCCCCGCACATATCCAATGCAGGTCTACGCCTTGTATTGCTTTGATTAATGCATATCTATTCTATTCCTATAGTATCGATATTTCACCCACAAAAACATTCATTTTCATGAACATTATTATTATACGAGCCTCCCGCATTCAATCCAGCAGGGTTATAAAGCTTGTATTTACCCAACCGCAAATCCCGTTGTAATCAGCCCAATAATAATTATAACCGGAGCCGGAAGCTATTCTCATTACATCAACATAGAATCTTTCTCCGTTAGTAATCTGGGCGATCTCATTTGAATCATCCGATGCCGGCTGAGTACGCAGCGCAAGGTATGTTCCACTTTCCACTCTTGGCGTAGCTAAATGGAGATTGCTTTGGGGGCAACTGCCTCCACCCACAACTTTTTCAAGAAGATCTTCTTTAAGTTTTCCTGTAAGCTTCATGGTCGTGTCCTCCGCTGTGGGCATTTTCAACTCTCTATATTATTATACGAGCCTCCCGCCAAAAATACGACACTAATCTCAAAAAATCTACAAATTAGTAGAAGGATAGGAGAACGAACGTCTCACGCATTTCTGAAATACAGTAAAAATCAAGGGTTCCAGCACCTCATTTTCAAAAATCCGGCCATCCAAAGACAGCCGGACGCAATTATTTATATTTCTACATGTTCTTTAGCACTTGATCCTGATTCCGCTTGCCATAGACAACACGCAACACGATGATCGCCTTCTTTTCCTCATCAACCAGATAGTATGCGACATAATTTCCAACCAGAATCCTTCAAGTTTCCCCTCAAGTTCATCTGCAAAATCACTGTCCGTACGAATGGTAACGGAAGGTGAATATGAGCAAAAAAACGCTCCAGCCGTTAAGCCAGAGCGGGTTTAATGCTAAATATGAAAAATCTTTCACTACACGTTATTTAATATGATGACTGCCTGCGGCGCCTTGTCCTCCCCATGGAAAACCTCTACCACCCACTACCTGATCCAGCTCCTCATCAGTCAGCTTCATGCCGGCATCCTCGATGGCCTTCTTAGCGTCTTCCATGTTCTCTGTCTTTTCAACCTGCTCTTTGAGTTTTCCTGTAAGTTCCATAGTCGTGTCCTCCTTTGTGGGCATTTTTAACTCTCTATATTATTATACGAGCCTCCCGCCAAAAATACGACATTAATCTATAATGATTTATAAAAAGCTTGAATGCAAAACTAACTTCGGGTTTTAAGACGACCCATTTTTATTGCAAGACTAACTTCGGGTTTGGCTCATCTTCTTTGATTTTTCAGATGTATTTTTTATCAAAATCGCTTATAATCATATCAGATTCACCGATTTTTGGAGTATACGAAATAAA
>Ga0256404_1008131_pt1 | contig 16004 bp, 16 predicted proteins | sample RumenRJG_01DNA_FD_185990 | JGI IMG/M metagenome (GOLD analysis project Ga0256404, IMG submission 185990) | Bovine rumen microbial communities from Lethbridge, Alberta, Canada - RJG_01 | ecosystem: Host-associated > Mammals > Digestive system > Stomach > Rumen | place: Canada: Alberta | collected...
GATAAAGGTTTGCCAACTCTAGGTTATATAAACGATGCAAAGAATATTAATATTGCGACTGTAGTCGCTATGCTTTTGTTTTATCAAAAGGCAGATATGTTGCCTCCTATCCTAGAGGAAATTGGAGTAATGATTGGCTTTGAACGTTCTGAAATTGCTCAAATTATCGCTGATTCTTTTCAAACTCTTCTTGGATTAGGTGCAACTGTGCTTGGCACTACTTCAAGTGTGACTCATGAAACTGAAGTTAAATTATTGGACACTGAATTCCCAAATGTAGTAGGCGCTAAAAACATCTTTAAAACATTAGGATTAAACGACGATGATAAGGTTGGTTATACGGATTTAGCCTTTAATATTGCTACATTCATTCAAAATCTATACAAAAACGCTGAAGATTTCCCAATCCTTAAGAAATTAGTAGTTCTTACCAAACTATTTGAAAATAGATTCTTCCTCGGTGCAGAAGATGTCAAAACTTTATATTTAACAAAGTTTGCTAACACTCCTCTTGCTGATTCTAACATCACCCAAGAATCATCTTTAGATGATGTCGCTAAATATTTTGCCAATATCATCTTCCAACAGGTTGTAGAAAGAGATTATTGTGAAAAATATATCACTAAAGAAGCTAGAAACAAAACTAAACAAATAATTAACGATGTAGTTGCTGGTTTCACCACTGTTTTAGAAGAAAATGATTGGCTAAGCGATGAAACAAAACAAAAAGCTTTAGAGAAGATGGCAGCAATGAAATTTGAAGCTTTCTATAGCGATGAATATGAAAACTACGAGCCATTTACTTATGTGCCAACCGACTTAGTAAGTTCATACGATAATTATCTTGATTATTATATTGATGGATTACTTGCTAACGCCTTCTCATCAGATGAACTTCATGTTAGCATGCCAGTCACCACGGTAAATGCTGCTTATCTACCAACTACAAATTCTTTTAGAATTTATCATGGCATCGTCGCTAGTTTTATCGATGATGAATTAACTAAAGAAGAATTATATGGTCGAATCGGCACTATTATTGGCCATGAAATCACTCATGGATTTGACTCCACCGGTTCACAATATGATAAAGATGGACATATAAATAATTGGTGGACAATAGAAGATTCCAAAACATTCCAAGAAAAGATCAATAAAATTATCGATTTTTATGAAAATAAAATAGATATTTTAAATGATGGTACAAAAATGGTTGGTGCTTCTCTTACTGGTGAAATTATCGCCGATATGGGTGGAATGAAAACCATGATTGAAATGGGTAAAAAGATCAATGGTTTTGATTGGGATAAATTCTTTAAGAATGACGCTATATTCTATAACTACAGTTATACCGAACAAGCTGTTAGAGACGCTATTAAAAACGATCCTCATCCAATCAGCTATTTAAGAGTCAATGTCACAATGGCCCAATTTGATAAATTCCAAGAAACCTATGATATTAAAGTAGGCGATGGAATGTATATCGATACCAAAGATAGGATTGCTATTTGGTAATATTAAATCTTTGATTTAAAATAAGCGTTCTTTATTAGGAACGCTTTTTAACTACGATCTTTCTTTTGCTTCATAAAAGACTGCTAAAGAGCCCGGTCCAATATGCGAAGCGGAAATATAATCATAATCATATATTTCAATATTTTTAATGCCGCCTTTTATAAGTAAGTCTTTTAGCTTATTCGCATCACTTAAAATATTGCAATGAGTAATGTAAACAATTTGCTTTTTGCTCTTATTAATTTTTGAAAGCACTACTTTAGATAATTGTTTAATTGAGTTCATTCTTCCAAAGCTTGTGCCAGCAAAAGCAATCTTACATTCATCGCTTCTTTTTAGAAGAATCTTTATATTTAATAAAGATACAAATTTTGCTAAAGCCTTGGATGCTCGACCAGTTTTAATTAAATATTTAATTTGATCAACCGTAAAATCGCTACGAACGAAATGTTTAAATTTCTCAGCATCCTCCACTATTTCTTCGAATGATTTGCCTTCTTTAACAAGTGCATCTGCTCTTATGACTTGTAGACCTTCTCCTAGTCCAGCAGTCATCGAATCGATGATTTCAACTTTCTTTTCCTTATATTCTTCGTTAATCATATCTCTAGCTAGACAAGCTGATTGATAAGTACCAGAAATACCGCTTGCCATCGTAAAGCAGATGACTTTATTGCCTTTATTAATTTCTTCTTTAAAAGCCGCTTCATATTCTCCAGGTGAAATTAGTGATGTTGCTATATTTTTGTTTTCTTTGATTGCTGAATAATAGATTTCATTAAATTTTGATAAATCAAAATCTTCGTCATATAAATCATATTGGTCGTCTTCGATTCTTAAATGGACTTTTAAAACTTTGACATTTAATTTCTTTTCTTTAATGATGCTTGGAAATAAATTAGAGACAGCATCAGCAAATATTGTTACTGCCATAAAGTTACCTCCTACTTACAGTAAGATAAAAATGATTCCGACAAATTGAAGCATTGCCGCTAAAACGACAAAGACATGGAATACGCTATGAAACCACGGCTTTTTAGAACCGATTGCATAAACAATCGCTCCAATTGAATATGCAATTCCTCCAAGTAAAACAAAGAGAAATACACTAAATTCAAGTCCTATTCCAAATGGATAAAAGAAGATAATTAGCCATCCATCTATTAAATAGATGAGATAAGTTATTAATTCGATTGCCTTCGTATTTTTAGGAAGCAAATTCAAAATGATACCAGTTAGGGCTAACACTACTTCAATTACCATGATTGAAATAGAAATAGATCGATTAGCAATCGCATGAACACAGATTGGTAAATACGTTGCTACGACAAATGCATAAATATCGCAGTGATCAATTATTCTAGAAATTGCTCTCCTTTTTGAACCAAATTTAGAAGAGTGGTAAAAAGAGGAAACAAAAAAGACCATCATCATAATGAGTGAATATATATAGAAAGGGATCATATATAAGAAATCTAACTTGTTCACTATTTGAAAGACGATGAAAAAGATAAGTGTACCTAAACCAAACAACAAACCAACTGTGTGGCTTATCGTATTCATGACTTCTTCTTTGAACGAATAAGTTGGTAGATGATTGACATCAGCAGTCATAACGTTTCCTCCTTTCGCTAATAATATAAATAAGTTCAATTAACATTGCACTCTCTTTAAATGAAATTACTTCTCTTGATAAAAATTGACTTCTCTTACCAGGAGAATTAATATTAATTCTATGCAAGAAAGTGAAATTAGAGCCAATTTTGCTAGAAATGTGAAAGATTTACGATTATCTCGTAGACTTAATCAGATTCAATTAGGCGAAAAATTAGCATATTCATCAAAAGCGGTATCAAAATGGGAAAACGGTGACGTCATGCCAGATATCGTTACTTTAAAGATGATCGCTGATTTCTTTGAAATTGGCGTCGATGATCTAATTAGTAATAAAAATGTCGTTAGAAAGTCGCATCGAAAAAGAAATAGAGCCTTAATCACTGCTTCTTCCGCTTTATTAAGCTTCTTTGTTGCCGCAATTGTCTTTTATATTCTTTCATTAGTTCATGTTGAAAAAAGTTGGTTATCTTTTATCGTTGCTATTCCAGTAAGTGGAATTGTCTTAGTTGTCTTTTCTAGTGTTTGGTATAAAAGACTTCAAATCACTTTATCGACGATTTATTTAACGATAGGAATATGCCTCACTGAAATGTTATTTACTTCCTTCTATCTATGGTGGATAACAACGATTGTCGGAGTGACTTTTATCGTCTTAACTATTGTCTTCTTCTCAATTGCATTTTCAAAAATGAAAAAATAAAAATGTCCGCAAATCGCGAACATTTTTCATAAATATCAGAGTTTTACCACTTATTTTTAACTTTTTCAGCAAAGCCTGGAACATCTTCAAAATAGATTTCTTTACCATCGATTAAGACATAGCCAGTAAAGGTTCCAAAGACTTGATTTTGAAGTGATTGAAGTATCAATAAATTCATATTCGCATGACGATTTAAAATAGGTGTAAAAGTAATATTGATATCTTTTGTCGAACTTCTAAATTTCCATTCTTTTAAGAAGTCATCTTTTCCTCTACTTGAGATAGGAATATCAAATCTAACATCTTCTAATTTATAGGCTTTATCATCATAAAAGAACATATTCTCACTAGCGTTAGAGGTATCGCCAAAGCCGTAGCCTAAATTAAAACCGATTCTTTTACCTTTATATATTCCATTCATGCTTGACCAATACCAAGTATTTTTATAAGTCCAAACGCCTCTACCCCAATCGAGCACTCCAAAGGTGTCGTTATTAAAGTCATATACTTCTTCACCAATCTTGACATATCCGGCGCTTTTAAGGAGATTGATCTTTTGGTTGTAATAGAAATGTTTATCCTTACTAAATGGAGTTGCGATAACCATTGATCCTTCATTGGTTTCGCTTAAATATAAATCAGCTCTTAAAGTATTCTTATTATCAAAATTCTTGTAGTTTATAACAAGATGTCTTTTATTATTTTCGTGTTTAAAAGAAATTTGTAATTTCTTTGTTTGAAAAAATGAATCACCTACAACACTTGTGGAAGGCATATTTAATTTACCTTTAGTAAATAATTTAATAACTGACTTAGTAATATCTTTTTTATTAACAAAATCTAAAAAGGAAACGGAACCCATTCCCATATATGAATTATCAGCGATTGTGATAGCAATTCCATATTTAGAATTGCCAACATAATAATAATCCCATTCTTTTATCCTACCCGCTTTAGCTTTAATAGCTTCGCGGTGATATTCTTTAACAAGTGAAAAAGCATAACCGCCTTCGGTTAGATTTCCTTGTTCGTTTAATAAAGGACCATTACTTAATTCTTTTTGCATGGTTTGTTTTTATGAATTTCAATCGCTTCTTTATAGATTTCTTGAAGTCGTTTGATATAAATATCAGAGCTATATTCTAAGCCTTTTTTAACAGCGGCTTTTTTAATATCATCGAATTTATCTTCATTATTTAAAATATATTGAAGTTTGTTTCTGAATTCTTTCTTATTATTGAAAATAAACCCGTTTTTACCATCTTCGATAACGTTTTCTAAAACAGGATCATTTTGAGCGAGCACTGGTGTTCCACTTGATAAGGCTTCAATATAAGTTAAGCCTTGAGTTTCCATTTTTGAACCAGAGACGAAAACGTTTGCTAAATGGTAGAAATTAGCGGTGTCTTTATTTAAAACAGGTCCAGCGAAAATAATTGAATCTACCAAATGATGTCTTTTTGCCCATTTTGCAATGTGATTTGAATAGACACCTGTTCCGACTATAGCGACAACTAGATTTGGATCATTTCGAAGCATTTTCTTCATATATCTAATCATCGTTAAAATGCGTTTTTCTCTTGAAACTCTTCCTAAGAAGAGAATAACTTTCTTATTTTCGAGTCGATATTGATATCTAATTTTAGCGATATCTTCTTCGTTTCTAACTAAGAACGGTTCAACTTGAACTCCACTTGGAAGAAGAATTGGAGTGGTTTTAGGTCTGATGACCTTCACTGCTCTTTTATAAACCTTCATTGAAGGAACGGTATAAACATCGGCATTTGAAGCAATCTTTTTAATATTGTGATGTTCAACATACAAAGAGAAAATATATCCAAATATCCAAGCGGTTTTATACATAATATCTTTCCACAAGGAATGTTGAGTGTATATCGCTGGAATGTTATGTTTCTTTGCATAAGCAATACCAAGTTTTGCACAAGAGAAATCACCATGGATATGAACGACATCAAAGTTATATTTATCAAGAATCTCTAAATTGTGTTTCTTTCTAAACGCAAGAGTCGTGCAGAAACTATCGACAAAAATATGAGGTAGTTTCATACCATCAACAAAGATGACTTGCTCGTTATGCTTATTTGCAGTGTAAACACGTGGAACATTAAAAACAACCAAATAGACTTCATGGCCTTCATCTTTCAAACGATGAAGAAGTGTCCTTAAAATTGGATTAATTCCACAGATATATGGATAATAATTTTCTGCAAATAAACCGATTTTCATTGTCTAAATATTATCACAATTATACATATAGTAGTCAATTTTTTAAAATTGATTGCCTATAAGACAAAAAGAAAGCATCGTTTTAGCGATGCAGTCTTATTCAGATCATTTCTATTTTATCGACGATATAACCACTACCATCGAAAGCTTTTCTTATCTCTTCTATATCTAGAGGATGTAGACTAATGATTTTTGTCTCATTTTTAAGATGAGATGATTTAACTCTCTTGATATCAAGATGTCTGCGGATAAGATCATTTACATGACTTTCACACATTGAACATCTCATTCCATCCACTTTTAGTTTATAGACATATTTTTCTTTCATTTATGTTTACCGTAAGTCTTATAGTAAGACTTCAATAACGCTTTCTTTTTAGTAGCGCAATGAGAACACTCCCCGGTTGGAATATGATGTATTTTTTTATAAGCATAAACACCAATAAGAGCTAGGAAGAAAAGGATAGTTACACTAATAACAAGAATTTCTAACCAGAGAGTGTTTTCCATAATTATTTTCTTAAGGCCTTTCTATCGCGATTTTTGTTGTAATAGATAATTCCAACGACACAAAGTGCAGCAAGAACAAGGATGCTAACTGTAACTGGAATAGCCCAAGCTAATCTACTTCCATCAGTGCTAAAGCAAGATAAAACGGAATAGATGATGGCAGAGCCAATATATGAAGCAGCTAACCAGAAGAGCAATGTCCATTTGAATTGTCCTTTTGGAAGTTCTGCTCTAGCAGTTGCACATGCTGCGAAGCATGGAATTGTTAACATATTGAAGGCGATAAAGGCGATACAACCTTGCCAGGAAATGCCAGTTGCTTGAATCATAACCACTGCTTCAGCAACACCTTCTTCGGTTCCTTCAAATCCGGAAACGATGACGGCTGCTAAAACGGAGAATGTTGCGATAACATTTTCTTTAGCAATTAATCCTGTGATAGCGGCAACAGCAAATACCCAACCAAGAGCAGATAATTGTGAGCCAAAACCAAGAGGAGTGAATAATGGTTGAATGAATTGGCCTAAGCTTGCGAGGATTGATCCATCCATTTCGCCAAGATATTGCCAGTTCCAAGCAAAGTTCGATAAGAACCAAATAACAATTGTTGAAGCAAGAATAATTGTGAATGCTTTCTTAACGAAGTGTTTAGCCTTATCCCAGAGGTGAATCATTAATGCCTTAAATTGAGGTAAATGATATTCAGGAAGTTCCATGATGAATGGAGCTGGATCACCTTTAAGAGTTGTATTGCGCATGAGAAGTACGCAGATAATCGCTGTAATAACACCAACTATATACATTGAATAGGTAATTAAATCGACATTACCAAAATTGAAAGCCATTGCTATACCACCAGCAATAGCGGTTAAGATTGGAAGTTTTGCACCACAAGAGAAGAATGGAATAACTCTAATTGTGGCAGTTCTTTCTTTATCATCAGCAAGAGTACGGGTATTGACCATAGCAGGAACGGAACAACCAAAGCCCATAATCATTGGAATAAAGGCTCTTCCTGATAAGCCAAATTTACGGAACATACGGTCCAAAATAAAGGCAACACGAGCCATGTATCCAGTGTCTTCCATGATGGCAAAGAAGAGGAAAAGAACGAGGATTTGCGGTAAAAATCCGAGAATTGCGAATAATCCGGAAAGGACACCATCGCAAACAAATCCGGTGAGCCAATGTCCTTCGCCTAGTGCAGCGCTCATCGCACCTGATGTTGCATCGATAATTGCACTAAAGGACATGTCGAAGAAGTTAAATAAAATTACACCAGGAGAGTTGATACCTCCATCCGTCCAGAATAATCCTTCATAGATACTTCCTTCAAAGCAAGGAGCAACTTCATTGGCTTCAAAGATACCGCCAAGATAGAATAAGTTTTCCGAGAAGGTTAAATGGAAAACTAAGAACATGATAGCGGCAAAAATGATTAAACCGAAGATACGGTGAGTTAAAACTCTATCGATTTTATCAGATCGACTCATCTTAACAGTTTTACCTTCTTTAGTTTCAGCTACTTCTTCATGTTTAGTAACTACTTTAGAGAAGTTTTTCGAAATATATTGATAACGATCATCAGCAATGATTGCTTCAAAATCATCACCGAATGTGTCGTCATTAAATGTCTTTTTAAATTCATCGACCATGTTAATTAGTTCTGGATGAGAATTGGTTTCAAGTTCATCATTTTCAACTAATTTAATGGAATGGAATAATGGATTTTCAACATTTTTGCCTTTAAAGGCAATCTTAACATCATTGATAAGATGCAAAAGATCCTTATTTTCAATGATTGTTTTTCCTTCGCGAGTAACTTTAGAAGTTTCATATGCTCTCGACATTAATGAATCGAGGTTGTCTTCTTTTAAAGCTGAGATAGCAACGACTGGAACGCCGAGTCTTTTCTCTAATTCTTTAGCGTCAATCTTATCTCCATTTTTATCTAAGACGTCAATCATATTTAAGGCCACGATTACTGGAACATCGATTTCAAGCAATTGAGTCGTTAAATATAAGTTACGTTCTAAGTTCGTTGCATCAACGATGTTGATAACGCAATCAGGATGTTCATCTAAGATATAATTTCTTGAGATGACTTCCTCATTTGTATAAGGTGAAAGCGAATAAATACCAGGAAGGTCAATAATTGATATTGGCTCTTCGAGTTTCTTATATGTACCGCTTTTCTTTTCAACAGTGACACCTGGCCAGTTACCAACGTGAGCTGTTGATCCAGTGAGGGAATTAAATAACGTTGTTTTTCCGCAGTTTGGATTACCTGCTAACGCAAATCTTTTCATTATTTAGCGTCCTCCACTTCTAATAAAACTAATTCGGCTTCGCTTTTACGAAGGGTTAGTTCATATCCTCTTAATGTAATTTCAAGAGGATCGCCGAGTGGAGCTTTTTTTCTTAAGAAAACTGTTGCACCAGGAGTAACACCCATATCGAACAACCTTCTTCTTAATCGACCGTCTCCCTCCACTTTCTTAATTAGGCCAGTCTCGCCTATTTTAAATTGATCTAGTGTTTTTAGCATAATTCCTACCTTTCTACGCTACTAGAATCTTGCCTGCGACTTTCGCGTCTAAAGCAAGTCGACCATTTTTAACAAGTAAAACTACACCGCCATTTACGCTACTTAAAACAGTTATCATTGCATTAACTAAAATACCTAAAGACTCCAAATGTCTTTTGGTTTTTTCATCGGCAAGAACCTTAACGATTCGAACTTCTTGATTAAGTGGAGCAAGTGTAATTGGCATAATTTTCCTCCTGGTCTAGTTAGTCTTAACTAACCTCTATATATTATTAAATATAAAATCGAATGTCAATAAGAAAGTTAGAAATAACTAACTCGTCATTAAACAAAAAGAAAAGTGCGATGTTGTCGCACTTATCTGACCAATTATCACTTTACTTATTATAAGCTTTCTTAATGGCTTCAAATGTTACATCAGATAAATCGTGTTCGATGCGACATGCATCTTTACTTGCAGTTTCTTCATCAACACCCATCGAGACAAATATTTCAGTTAAGATCAAATGTCTTTCATAGGTTTTTGAAGCAACTTTATAGCCTTCATCAGTTAGACTAATGTAGCCTTTATCGTCGATAATAATATAGCCATTTTCACGAAGCTTTTTCATCGCGACAGAAACACTTGGTTTACTAAAATGAAGATCATCGACAATATCGATTGATCTAACCTTTCCTTTCTTCGAAAGGATAAGTATAGTTTCTAAGTAATCTTCGCTCGATTCGTAAAGTTTCATAATTTAAGCTATTCTTGGAACCAGAAAATGTGGTTGACTAAGATGATTGAAACAAGGTCTAAAACCCAGCCAATAAATGAACCGAAGACGATCCAAATAATACCGAGGACAAGGTGTAACCAGTTTTGATTCTTAACAGCACCTAAAATACGATAGATAGCCCAAAGAATATCAATAAATGGTAGACAAAATAAAATTTTGACTAATCTTGAACGACCATCCATCCATTTAATAAATGAATTCATGAACTTACCTCCTAGAGAATAATTTAGTCTTAATTTCTAAAAATTCAACTATTAGTTTTAGCAGTTTTTTCTTCTTTAATCTTGTCTTTTATCCATTTTTCATTCGCGACATAATGAACGTAACTTTCCGCGTTAGCAGTTGTAACTGCTTGAGTTGTGATAAAGACTGATAAAGCAATGACAATTGTAACAACAGGTAATCCTGCTAAATTGATTAAATATGTGAATAGAACACCTAAGCCAATAATAAGAACATTGCCAATAATTAAAAAGATAACGTTTTTGAAATTGAGTACTTTCCTTAGTTTGACTCTTTTCGTGCCATGAATTATCCAACCTTCAAGTAAAGAAAGTGTTGGTAAGGCAAGTAAAATAGCAATCACAACCAATAATCCCCATTTTCCTAAACTTTCTAAAGCTTTGAACGAACCATAGACTACAAGTAATCCAATGATTGTATCAACAATCATAAAGACAATAAACTGCCAGAATTTACGTTGGGTAATATCAAGTCTAACTTGCCAATTCGTAATGACAAAAGCCGCAATGAAACCTATAACAACCAAGACAATAATCACAAGAAAAGATATTAATATTTCTTCAATACAAGTGAGAATTAAGACTTGAACAACATCAATTTTTGTTGGAAGTTCAGGGAAAGCAGTACCTAAAATCTTTTGGAATTCTGTTAATAAATAATCTCTATCTGTAAAATTGGATAAAACAATTCCTGGATGAGTCCAATCTTGGTTGAGCACTAAAGCGTAAAAGTGACCACCTACATCTTCCCAGTTAGCGGTCGTGCCTTCAAAGGTATGAGCAACGCCATCGACCATCGTTTTAACCGAAGCGATCATCTGAGGAATAGTGATCGATAAAGCAATAATCAAAAACAAAGACAAAATTCCTAAGGGAGTAAAGATGTATTTTAAACCCTTAAGAAAATTCGTGAACGACATTGATAGAATTTTCATATTTATTTTCTCCAATATCTATCGGTATCCATCACTTTATTTCTCATATGCGAATTGATTGAATCTTTCTCGTAATGAATCGATAAGATTTCGCCGACTACCGATATAGCAACTTCTTCAGGTGAATCTCCTCCAATATCAAGCCCGATTGGGGAATAGAAATTATCGAGATTTACTTCACCATATTTTTCTTTGATTCTAACTAAATAATCATGGATTTTTTTCTTGCTACAAAGCATTCCGAAATAACGTAATTTAAGCTTCTTTTCAATTACTTTATCAAGCACTTCGTAATCATATATATGAGAAGGAGTTGAAACGACTAAAAAGGCATTTTCTTTAACTTCATGATTTTCAAAAAAGTCCGCAAAAGGAGAATTAATTACTTGATTTGCATAGTTTTTGACACCTTGTAACAATTCATCTCTATTATCGATAATAGTGACATAAAAGCCCATTGGCAAAAGGAGTTTTGCAATCTCTTTTCCACAGTGTCCCGCTCCAAAGATATAAACATATTCTTTTGGACCGATGAACTCATAGAATAAGGTCGCTTTTCCTCCGCAAGCCATATTGAGCTTTATTTCATCACTATCAACTTTTACATCTTTATCAAACAAGACATATTTTTCAGATATTGATTTACGTGACGAAAGCACTTCCTTCGATTTCTCGATTGCGAAGTGCTCTATACTACCACCGCCAATTGTGCCAAAGAAGTTGTTATCTTTGGTAACAATCATCTTTTTACCAACATCGGTTGGGGAATTACCTTCCTTAGATGTAACAGTTACTAAAACAGCTTCTTGACCAATCGACTTTAATTCAGCAATTTTTGTGAATATATCGATCATAATTATTTCTTAACGTCAATGTCTTTCGATAATTCTTTTTGTTCCTCAACAAATTCTTTAGCTTTGTTTTTAACACTCTTGCTGACTTTTGTTTCTTCACCATTATCATAAGTAACAGTGACTTGTGGGAATGGAATATTGACATCATTGTCATCGAAGACAATCTTAACTTCACGATTCAAATCACGTTGAACTTGATAGATGTCAGCTTCTTTACATTTAGCGACAAATAATAAGTTAACTGAGCTTTCAGCAAGTTCGGAGACACCTTTGTAGAAAGGTCCTTCAACAATCGCTGGAATTTTCTCTTTAATCTTGTCAAGATTATCAGCAATAATCTTTTCGACTCTTTCGATTCTATCTCCATAGGAGATACCAATATAACATTTGGCAACGGATAATTCTTGAGTTTGGTTGATGATGGAACGAATATCGCTGTTATTGACGATTCTAACGTTACCACCAGCATCGATTAATCTAGTTGTGCGAACACCGATTTGAAGAACTTCACCTCTCCAACCATCGATGATGACGATATCGCCGACTTGGAATTCGCTTTCGAAGACTATAAAGATACCAGCAAGGATATCTGCGACGAGAGCTTGTGAACCAAGACCTATAACCAAGGTGACGACACCAGCAGAGACAAGCATTGTTGTTGTATCAGCACCCCAGGATGCTAGGACGAAGAATAAGGCAACTAAAGCAATGGCCCATTTAAGGAAGTTAACAACTAATTTAGAAATTGTTAATCCTCTCTTGCTTCTAAAGGTAATCTTAGCAAGATAATTTAAAACAACGGCTAAAATGACTGCAAAACCAATGATTTGAACGGTTTTGAGCATGTTGATTGGGAATTGACTGTACATGTATTGGACAAAAGCGTTATCGCTTACGACAACTCTAAAGTCATACATTTTTGGAGCAACATCCCAAACGATTTGACCTGCGACATCTTTGTGACTAACACCAAAGATTTGGGCAGAGAATGCAGTAATTACAATTGCTGCAGCTGCAAGTAGGACAAATATTATCCATGCAGCGACTGATGTTTTGTTTGCCTTTTTCATAAAGTTCCTCCTCTATTCGAACGTGAAAGGCGAATGTGTTAAATACACTTCGTAATTATCATTATCTATTGTGCATGTTAAATAAATTAGATATTGATAACTTGTAGCGGTTAAATCACCAACAAGTTGATCTTGATCACTAACATAGCTACCACTTGAATCTCTCATTTTATCAAATGGTATTTCGAAATCTAAAGTCTTTTGACCGTCTATTCCGATTGTTGATTCTTCAGTGCGATCATTTGCTAAATCATAATAATATTCAAGTGTTTGTGAACCATTTACGTATTTTCTAAATTCTACTTTAAATGTTCTTTCCATTGTTTGTGAATCGTTATAGTAAGTCAAAGAAATCGTATCGGTACTATAAAAGTTACTTGTAGCGCCAATCTTAAGATTCATGCTATTGAAACTAGAACTGATAAGTCCACTAAACGAACTATTCCTAAATGTAGTTCCAGCTGGGCAAGTATAAATTGTTTGATATTGACTAAAGTAGTTGTAGACCACTTTAACTGAGTTAGTGTTATCATAAATTCCTCTCAATTTATCAGCATCAAGATCATCGAATTTGACTATTTGCCATGAAATGGTATTCGCTAATTTAGCGTATGCTTTTTCAGTATCGTTATATGTAACTTCTAAATATAAATTGTTATCGCATCGACCTGAAATATCAGTGTAATCAAGTTTAAGCATCGTGTAGTAATAATCGTTAATGATTTGGTTAGACTCAAAACTATTTACAACCGGATCAACAGACTCAACTACTAAGTTATAGGCTGAAAGCAATTTCTTTTCATATTGTTCGGCTTGTTCTTCGCCTTGGACAAAGAAGAGATTGAATGAGCCAAGATAATCATCTTGCATGATTTGTTGTTCAACTTCAGATCCTGAATAACCTTCCGAATTAACAAAATCTTTCACCGCTATTTCAGCGCGTTTAGTATAAATTCCATCGGAATAATCTGGGTCAATACCATCAAGATCATAAGTATAGTCGGTAATCCATTTCATTATCCACTCGCCGGTTTCTTCATCTTTTTCATATTCACTGTGACGAAGTTCAAGACGTTGGTTATCATTAAATGTTTCAGAATCGCCGTAGTATTCTAAAGTGAATGGGTTAATTGTATAATGCGTTTCAAAAGTAATTGGATCGCGTTCTGGAATGATGTAGATAGTGTCAAATTCAAATGATATAACTTCGTTCCATTCATCTGAAACAAATTTAACATCTTCTGGATAATCATATAATGATTCATAGATTGGTTCGTCTTGATCACCAGCTTGATCACCAGCTAGTTTATCAATGCTTATGTTATAGGTGTAATCAGTTGAAATCCAATCAGACATCATTGGGTTATCAATTAGATTCAAATTAACAACTTGTTCTTCGGTAGTTAATTCAAGTGGGACATGACCTGTTAATCTTTCTTCACCTTGTGGATTATCCATCGATAACTCAAGATATAAATCAAAATCGATATTTTCGTAATCGAGAGTTAATTTAAATAAATTGCTTGGAGTGAGACCAAAGTCAGAAGAAATACCATTAACTTTTCCATCACCACTTGGACTTTCGAAGTTAAATTCATCACTACTATGGATAATCTTATTACCATTCTTTGTATAACGGAGTTCGTAGTAATATGGTGTATAAATATCAACGTAGAATTCTTCATCCATTAAACTAAGGATTTGTTCACCATTTTTCTTTTCAATTGGGAATGTACGGTCATAAATAATATCTTTCGAAGGCTGAGATGGAGTTAATCCTTGTTCTTCCTGCTCTTTGTATTCTTGATATCTTTCATAAGAATATTCATCTCTTAGATATAATTCGAAGTCGCTTAGCATATTAGCTTCGTCTTCATATTCAAGAGTAATCACAGTATTGAAATCTTCATCAAGTGTCCTAGAGAACTCGTAAGTATTAATAACAGCATCATAAGTTGGCTCTGGTCCAGGGTTAACACCTTCGGTTGTGAAAATCTCGTAGGTCAAAACACGACCTAAATCGCCATCTTCTTTAACGACGAAACGATATTCGACATCAGGAGAAAGTCCTTCGAAGTCACCTTCGTTATCGCCAGGTTTAATTTGTTGACGAGATAAATAATCACCACTTCTTGATTCAACATAAGCAGAGAAGTTATCTAATTCGGTATTTTTTAAGACTAATGAATAATGAACGCTGCTATAGTTAGCAACTAAAGAAGCTAATTCAACGATGGCGTTATTATTAGCAATAACCGGCATACCAATGCTTATAGCAACGGCAGCAACGGCGACTGTTGAAGCAGCTACAGCAATAGCGGGAGCGGCAGTTGCAGCACTTGTTGAAGCATTAGCAGCACCACCAGCTATGCCTTTAGAAGCACCACTTGAGGAAGAACTAGAAGATGAGGTAGTCTCATTATTTTGCTCGCTTCTTTTGGATTCGCGTCTTTCCTCTTCTTTTTGGTTTTCGGTATTTTGTTCTTTATTTTCGTTTAATTCGTCTTTGACGGTTTTATTTTCGGGTTGTGAAAAATATTCAGAACTGGTTGTTGCACCATATTCTTTACCATATATTTCTTGGTCATTAGTGACCTCAATATAGTTAAATTCGTCGTTTTTCACCTTTTTTAGATTATCATAACCTATTACTTATTTCATTAAATAAATAATAAAGTCGTAATAAATACTCCTAAATTAAGCGAAGCCGAGTCAATCAACCAACCCGGCTTCTATATGAAAGGGAAGGCTTCCATATTGGCTATAGTATAAAACTATGCCTGTCACAAAAGTGTCACAAACAAAAACATTGTTTTAAATATTGATGTTTATTTTTATGTATTATTTGATAAAATAATAGTGCCTATATATTTAGACCACGGGCGGGCTGAGTATCCAGCGCCTAGTAATAGAAAAAAGCGGTAAATGGGTATAGATGGCTATCACACTACGTGTTAAGGTGTGGTAATAGGGAAAAAGCATTGCCC
>Ga0256404_1008132_pt1 | contig 16003 bp, 16 predicted proteins | sample RumenRJG_01DNA_FD_185990 | JGI IMG/M metagenome (GOLD analysis project Ga0256404, IMG submission 185990) | Bovine rumen microbial communities from Lethbridge, Alberta, Canada - RJG_01 | ecosystem: Host-associated > Mammals > Digestive system > Stomach > Rumen | place: Canada: Alberta | collected...
GATACTTCTTCATTTTTTATAGATGAAGTTAGGCTACCAAATATTTCTCCTTGACTAATAGTATCAATAATTGTTGTATTCCCATCATAATCACTTCTTTCTAATTGGACAGTTCCAGTGTCAACTAATGCTATAAAATCATCTCTCTTTACATTTGACAATATATTTACATTTTTTGGATATTTTATGGTGTTAGCCTTCAAAATCCTTTTTAATTTCTCGATATTTTTGTCATTGATATTTTCAAATAAATTAGTCATTTTTTTTCCTCCTAAAAAAATTTTATCAAATTTTGTAAAATGTTGCAAATGCAACAAAATAAATCTTAATAATAGGGGTATAATGAGTTTGTGATTTTAAAAAAAGGTCAAAGGAGAAGTATAATATGAAAGTCATTAAAAGAGATGGACATATGGTAGATTGGTGTCCTGAAAAAGTTGAAGAAGCTGTTTTAAAGGCTAATTTAGAGGTGGAAGAAGAGGATCGTGCATCTTCTATTCAAATAAAAAATATTATCAAGTATATAGAGAGGCTTGGTAAAAAAAGAATACTAGTTGAAGATATTCAAGATATTATAGAAATGAAATTAATGTCAATTGGAAAATATGAACTAGCTAAAAGATATATAACTTATCGTTATACTAGAGAATTAGTTCGTCGTAGTAATACTACTGACCAATCTATTAAAGAGTTAATTGACGGAGAAAATGAATATTGGAATACGGAAAATTCTAACAAAAATGCTAAAGTTGTTACTACTCAAAGAGATTATTTAGCTGGTATTACTAGTACAGATATAACTAGACGTTTTTTACTTCCAGAGGATATTGTACGTGCCCATGATGAGGGTGTTATTCATTTCCATGATGCAGATTATTTTGCACAAAATGCACTACATAATTGTGATTTAATCAATCTTGATGATATGTTACAAAATGGTACTAATATTAATGGAGTTATGATAGAAAAGCCACATAGATTTTTAACAGCCATGACAATTGCTACCCAATTAATAACAGCAGTTTCTTCTTCACAGTATGGTGGAGCAACTATTACACTTACTCATTTGGCTCCTTTTGTACGTAGTAGTCGTGAATTTTATGAGAAAAAGTATAAAGCTCGTAAATTAACAAAAGCTCAAATTGAAAAATTTGTTGAAGAAGATTTACATAAAGAAATTGTTGATGGTGTTCAAACTTTCCAATATCAAATTAATTCTATGACAACTACTAATGGGCAAGCACCTTTCCTAAGTGTTTGTATGTATTTAAATGAGACGGATGAGTATAAAGATGAGCTTGCTATGATAATAGAGGAAGTTCTAAATCAACGTATTGAAGGTATGAAAAATGAAAAGGGTGTTTATATTACTCCTGCTTTTCCTAAACTATTGTATATCTTAGAAGAAGATAATATTAATCCTAAAGGAAAATATTATTACTTAACTAAACTTGCTGCTAAATGTACAGCAAAAAGAATGGTTCCAGATTATATTTCAGAAAAAGTTATGCTTGAATTAAAGAAAAATGAAAATGGAGAAGGAGATTGCTATCCATGTATGGGATGTCGTTCTTTCTTAACACCAGATAGAAGTATTTCTTTAGGAAATATTGCTAAAGCTAAAAACTATGTTCCTGGAAAAGGAAAATATTATGGCCGCTTTAATCAGGGCGTTGTTACTATTAATTTAGTTGATGTTGCTTTATCTAGTGATAAAAATATGGATGATTTCTGGAAGATAATGGATGAACGTTTGGAATTATGTCATAGAGCGTTACAAATTCGTCATAAAAGACTTTCTAAAGTAACTAGTGATGTAGCTCCTATTTTGTGGCAGCATGGTGCATTAGCTAGACTTGAAAAAGGAGAATCTATTCATGAATTGTTACATCATGGGTATTCAACTATATCTTTAGGATATGCGGGTCTATATGAATGTGTAAAATATATGACAGGACATTCTCATACTGATAATGGAAAAGGTAAAGAGTTTGGACTTGAAGTTTTACAATATTTAAATGATGCTTGTAAAAAATGGAAAGCAGATGAGGATATTGACTACTCTGTATATGGAACTCCAATTGAATCTACAACTTATAAATTTGCTAAAGGATTAAGAGAAAGATTTGGTGTTATTAAAGGAATTACGGATCGTGATTATATTACTAATAGTTATCATGTTCCTGTATTTGAAGAAATTGATGCATTTACTAAGTTAAAATTAGAAAGTGAATTTCAAAAATTATCACCAGGTGGAGCTATTTCTTATATAGAAACTGCTGATTTAAATGGAAATATTGATTCTGTTTTAGAAGTAATTAAATTTATATATGATAATATAATGTATGCTGAATTAAATACAAAGTCTGATTATTGTCAAGCTTGTGGATATTCTGGTGAAATTTTAATTGATGAGAATCTTGAATGGTATTGTCCAAATTGTGGAAATCGTGACCATGATAAATTAAATGTTGCAAGACGTACTTGTGGATATATAGGTACTAATTTCTGGAATAAAGGAAGAACTCAAGAAATTAAAGAAAGAGTTGTTCACTTAGATAATAAGGATGCTGCTTAATTATGAGATATAATAAGATAAGAAAAATGGATATTGCGAATGGGCCTGGAGTTCGCGTATCCATCTTTTTTCAAGGATGTGCTTTTCATTGTAAAAATTGTTTTAATCCGGAGACTTGGGATTTCCTAGGCGGCAAAGAATTCGGAGAAGAGCAGATTGAAGAAATATTAAGGCTTGCTGAAGGCAATCATATTACAGGATTATCTATTTTAGGTGGAGAACCTATGCATCCTAAAAATATTGATGCTACTACTATGCTTGCTAAAAGATTTAAGGAAAAATATCCAAATAAAACGATTTGGGCATGGTCTGGTTTTTTATTTGATGAGTATATTCATGATAAAGAAATAGTAAAATATTTAGATGTTTTAGTAGATGGCCAATTTGTCGATGAACTTCGTAACCCTATGTTAAAGTGGAGAGGTTCTGCTAATCAAAGAGTCATTGATGTACAGAAGTCTTTGAAAAAGGGAGATATTGTGTTATATTGTGATTAAGTTTATAGGAGTTTTATATGAGTTTAAATTATGATGATGAAAAAATTAAAGCATTAGCAGAACAATTGCAAAGTGAGGGAGATTATTTTTCAATAGTTTTAGATGTTATGCAATGGAAATTTTTAGTTTTACCTAGATTCGAGCAATTGATGCTTGCTGATTATATTTGGAAATATAAGGTTACTATGTCAGGTTTGAGTGAAGTGGAATATAGAAGATATTTAGATATAAGTCAAACTTATAATCGATTAAAAGACTTTTATAATATGAGAGTTCCTGAAATAGAAAAATATGCAAAACATGATATAATTCTTCAAAATGATTATGAATATAATATAAACTTATCTATTGATGAGGCTTGTAAAACTTATTGTTCTGTTGATAAAGAAAGAGCTGAAGAAATTAATAGAATAATTAGTGATATTGAAAAAAGCGCAGTTCATTGTGAAAAAGATATTAAAGATGCTTATAGAGGAGATTTGGCAAGTCAACTTGGAATGAACAGAGAAATATTTGAAAATAAAGCTGCAGAAGCAGATGAAAGATTTAAGGCACTATTTGAACAAGCAAAGGGTTTTATAGACAGAAATGATGGTTTAGTTTCTGATTTAAGAAACATGACATCAGGTGACATGGATGATAATGATGATTCTAAAGAAACAAGTGCGAAATATCATTAGTTTGTATTTAATTGGAGGTTTTTATGAAGAAGGTTAGAGGTTTTGAGATAGCTAAAGGATGGGAAGATAAAGATATTCATATTCCTATTAGAAAGACAGCAAGGGCTGCTGCATATGATATTGAAGCTGCGGAAGATATTGATGTTCCTGTTTATAAACCGGGAATTAAACCAACATTTATCCCAACTGGTTTAAAAGCTTATTGTCAAGATGATGAATGTTACTTTTTGATGAATCGATCTGGAGGTCCAAAAAAAGGATTTTTAACTCCTCATGGTGTTGGCTTAATAGATGCGGATTATTATGAAAATCCTGAAAATGATGGTCATTTTTTGGTTCAGGTATTTAATTGTAGTGACAAGGTTATCCATGTAAAAAAAGGTGATGCAATTGCTCAAGTTATGTTTACTAAATTTTTAATATGTGATGGTGATAGAGCTACGGGAATAAGAAAAGGTGGATTTGGATCTACTGATAAAAAGTAAAACAGTTATGAAACTGTTTTTTCTTTTGATTTTTTATTGTTTTAGTTTATAATATATTGCTAAACGAGGTGGTATTATGTCTAGTGATACTTTGAGAAAAAGATTACATGATAGAGATTTGCGTTTAAAGAAAGAACATGATCAATTAATACAAAAGGTTTATCATGAGACATTTCTTCTTTATCAAGAGGGTAAAATTGAAGAGATTAATAAAAAAATTATACCTAAATTAATTGAAATAGGGGATTCTTCTATTATTGCGAGTATTGCTTCTGACTTTCCGGGATGTGATATTAATGCTTTAATAATAGCTTTTATTGGTAGTAAGCCTTATTTTAAAGATGGTTCTAAAATTAGTGATTTGTTTCGTTTATTACGCTTTTTAACTGAAGATGATATAGATAAAATTAATTTTAATTATATTGTTTCAGCTATTCTTACTTCTTCTTTTAATAATTTATTTTATGAATGTCATTTATTATTAGAGTTTATAGGTGAATATAATAACTATTTTACTAATGCACATCTTGATTTAATACTTACTCGTTTAATTGATAAAATTCAAAATAGTTCTCATCCTGCTTCGTATTTATTATATAAAGATATTTATCAGGTACCTAGAATGAATTTTGATTTGATATTATCTGGAGTTTTGTTATATCCTAATTCAGAGGCAATTGTTTATTTTGCTGAAAATCTGAATTCTATTCATCTTTATAAATTAATGGTTGAAGTAAAGAGAAGAAATCAAAAGATACTTATGGATTATTTTTGTAAATATTATTTTGAATCAATTTATTTTGATTCTTCTGATAACTATATATATCTTTTATTTTTATTTGGGAATAAGTATGTTAATCGTTACCTTCAAAAGAATAGTAATGAGACATATGAGTCTTTGCGTTCTAAAAGTTTAAAATTGGAAAAAAAGTTTGGTGATTTAATTGAAAAGGGAAAAAATAATAAATGAAAAAATAGAAATCGATGATTATAATTTATTTTTTCAAGAAATGGTTTTAGCAGAAAGAAACTATCATAAAAATGATGATATATTTGATGAGCATGTAAATAATATTTTAAATATGAAGAATCCTGATTATATATATCGTATTTTTATAAACTTTAAAGATTATGATTATGATAAATTACTTCATGCTTTATTTAATTGTGAGTATTCTAAAAATTATAAAGATTCTTTTTCTTCTTGTATTTATTATTTGGCTAGTCAAAAAAAAGTTTCAGTAGAGAAATTTATTATGCCTTTATATAATTATTATTATATGCATTCTAATAATTTGGATAAAGAATTTGTTAGTAGAAATAATTCTAATACCGATAAACATTTTTTACCTTTATATTATTTTTGTTGTGAATTTATAAATGAATTTGATGATAAGAATATTAATTTGTTAACTGATATTTTTATTAAGTTACAGGGATATGAGTCGGATGATATTAAAAGAAGTAGTAATTATTATATATTAGTTAATAATTTTGAGTGTTTTAATAATGATAAAATTGTTTCTAGTGTTTTTTCACAGTGTGAAGTAGAAAACTTTTTATATTTTGCTAAAAATCTTGGTGATAGAATTAATATAAGTGATTATAAAGAAAAAATACTTTCTTTGAATAATGCAGAAGCATTATATCAATTGGCGTCTTATGTTGATATTTCTTATATTCCTAAGATTACTGCTCGTTTAGCTGAACTTAACAATTGTGAAGTTATTATTAAATACTGTAGAGATATTGCAGGAGTTCAAATAGATTTATTATCTAAAAAAATTCTCTCTTCTAAAAATCCTAAATATATTTATCAATTTGCTAAAGAAGTTGATGGTGCTCCTATAAATAGACTTGCAGATGCTCTGATTTTAACTAAAAATTGTTCTTTTATTTATCAGTTTGCTAAAGATATACCTAATGCTCCTGTTGAGAGATTAGGCAATGCTATAGCTGAATGTGGTGATGCTAATACTATTTATAAATTTGCTAAAAATATTTCTGGTGCTCCTATAACAAAACTTGCAGATGCTATTATATTAACTAATAACTATTATCTTATTTATAAATTTGCTAGAGATATACCAGGTTCTCCTGTTGAGAGATTAGGCAATGCTGTAGCTAATAGTGGTGATGCTGATACTATTTATGAATTTGCTAAATATGTTCCAAATGCACCTGTTGAAAAACTAGGTATTGCTGTAGCTAAATGTGGTGATGCTAATACTATTTATAAATTTGCTAAAGATATAGAGAATGCTCCTATAGATAGTTTAGGAGAAGTAATTTTGTTAACTTCAGATTTGGATTTAATAATAAGATTTTTTAAGTTGAAGTGTGTAGATGATAATAAACTTGCAGATGTATTATTAAAGTATGGTAAGAAGTTAGATAAAAAGAATGTTACTTTAGATTATATGGAAGATGAAAAATATGGTTTATCTGTTAAACAATTTTTAAAATATCATCAAGATTTGAGCTTTGATAAAATAATACCTTTACTTTTTCAATTATCTTCAAATGATGTATTGAATTATATATGTACAAATTGTCCTTATAGAAATATTAATGTAGAAGATATGTTTTCTAATATTATAAAATCTGATTATTCTATTTATTTTAAATTTTATTTATTAAAAGATTTGGATTTTAAACGTTATCGCTTTTTTCTAAATTCTTTAAAGAATGAAAAAAACATATCTTTTTTAGAAACTTTTACTTCTATTGATACTATTATTCAAAATAGTGTAAGTAATAGTAAAAGTGATATTTTTGATGAAATGCGAATACTTCAAGATGAAGTATTGAATTCTATTTATACTTCCGATATTTTAGATGTTTCTAAATGTACATTGCAAATGATTTTACATAAAATTAATGAATTTAATATTAAATATATGCTTGAACATGATGATGTTTTTTCTTTTAAAGTATTTAAAAAGGGAATAGGGGATTAGTATGGTATATTCTAGTAAAAGTATTTATAGTAGAAAACTAAAAAAAGTAAAAGAGGCTTATCAGAATAAACATATGGATATTGCTTTTTATTATATTAAAGATATTTTTAATAATCATTTTGATTATATTGATAATTTTTATATGGAGTTAAGTAAATTTAATTATGATAAAAATATTTTAATATTAATTTCTAAGTTACAGGAAATAGAAAATGTGAATTTTAATTTTGTTATTAATTCCTTATATATGATTTATTCTAGTTGTTATTTACCTTCTGAGGATTATGAAGAAGAAGATGATTATACTGCTTCTTTTGAATTTGAAAGAATTTTTTATTTTTATAATAATATTATGAATAAAGTAAATGATATTAGTCTTAAATATCTTGTTGATATTGCATTAATAGTTTTATCTCATGATAATTCTTCTAATGTTATTAGTAATTATGTATCTTTAGGGAAATTGAATCAGAAAGAATTACTAAATGTTTCAGACAGTTTTTATTTAAATAAAAGTGCCTCTCTTTATCCTTTCTTTTTACATTATTTTCCAGAAATACCACTTGATAATTATAATTCTAAAATATTATTGTCAGATAATCCAAAGTTACTTTATAAATATGCTTGTGAAGTAGAAAATGCTCCAATAGAGAAATTAATTGATAGAGTTATAGAAATTAAAAACTGTAAATATATTCATCTTTTTGCTAGAGACTTTTGTAAATGTTTGGATAAACTTACTGATGCTATTATAAAATATGGTACAGATTTAGATATTTATAATTTTTCTTTAGATGTTCGAAATGTAGATATTAATAAAATTACGGATAAACTTATTCAAGTTGGTGATGTAGAATTTCTTATAAAATATATTACTAATGTTAGAGGAGTAAATATAGATAAAGTACTAAATATTATTGATCATTCTATAATTATAGGTACATGTAATTATTCTATATTAATTGCATTAAGAAGTGATAAGTTAGCTATATCTCAAAAAGTAGTCTTATTATTTCAAATGGATTCAAAAAGTATTATTAAATTTCTAAAAAATAATAAATATTTAAATGAGTATTTTAAAGAAATATTTAATACGAAATATATACTTCTATTAAGACTTTATTTTCTTAATGATTTAACAATTGATGACTTTTCTTATTATGTTAATCATTTAGAAGATGAGTATAAAACTGATCTTTTATCTTTCTCATCTGTTACTAATATGATAAATAATAGTATACAATTAATAGATAATGATTGTGATGATTATTTTAAAATATATAAGGTTCGTAGACAAATATCTTGTATTATTAACCAATTATCTATTGATAATAATGATTATAAAAATATTATGGAATTATGTTATAAAAAAACTAATATTTTATTAGCAAATTATATAATAGAAAATAATGATTCGGATGACTTTGATATTTCTATTAAAATAAAAAGTAAATTCTAATTTTAGAAGGTTTTGTCGAAACGATAGAATCTTTTTTTTGTTTGAAGTATAGTGTATTTAGAAAGGAGGACAATGGAAGAATTATTGAAGTATGATGGACTAATTTATAGTATTATTAATAAATATCCAAATAGATTTGATAGAGAAGAATTATATCAAGTATCTATGATTGGGTTAGTTGATGCATATAATCACTATGATCAAAAATATCAAACTAAGTTTTCTAGTTTTGCATACTATTATATAGTTGGGGAAATTAATAAATATATTAGAGAAAGTAGTGGAATAAAAGTTAGTAAAGAATTAGTTCGTTTAAAAAAGAAGGTATTAGAAGCGAAGGAGATGTTGGAACAAAAATTAGGAAGAGAGCCTTCAACAATAGAAATATCATTGTTCTTAGATATTGATGATAAATTAATAGATGATGCGTTATTAGCAACAGATGAAATTGAAAACTTAGATGATGAAATTAACTTTATTCATACATTTGATAATACTTGTGCAGAATTATTAGATTTAAGGGATGAAATAGATAAATTGCCCTATGATGAAAAACAAATTATAATAGCAAGATATTATCAAGAACTTACTCAGATGGAAACTTCTAAAATACTAGGAATTAGTCAAGTACAAGTATCTAGAAAAGAGAGTAAAATATTACAAAAACTAAAAGAACAATTGTAACTTTTAGTTTTTTTGTATGTTTTTTTTTAATTTGTTAAGAATAATTATAGGTGATTAATTGTGAGAAATACGAAGTATGAAAATATTGCTTTAAGACATAAAGCAGTTGAAAAGAGGGGAGAAAATGCTTTTTTAGCGTTTATGAGTGGTGGCTTTATGGGGATGATTGCGGAAGGGATAATTGAATTTTTAATTTTTCAATTTCATATGAGTAGAGTTGATGCAGCTACTTTTATGATTGTGATTTTTATATTTTTTGCAAGTTTGTTTACTGCTTTAGGTTTCTTTGATAAGTTAGTTCAGAAATATAAATGTGGTTTATTAATACCTATTACTGGTTTTGCTCATTCTATGATTAGTTGTTGTTTAGATTATAAAAGAGAAGGTCCTATATATGGAATGGGTTCTAATATGTTTAAACTTGCAGGTAGTGTTATTTTATATGGAGTAGTTTCTGCATGGTTTTTTGGTATGATTCGCTTTTTGATAGGAGGGGTAGGATGACTTTTTATTATAAAAATGTTTATATAGAAGATACTTCTACTATTGTTGGACCTTATGAGAAAAAGGGACCTTTAAGAAAATATTTTGATAAGACATATTCTGATTTATATTTTGGAGAGAAGTCATTTGAAAAAGCAGAAGTCAAGATTGTTAAAGATGCTTTTGTTATGATTATGAAAAAATTAGGTATAAAAAAGGAGGAAATAGATATTGTTATAGGGGGAGATTTACTTAATCAAATAACGGCTTCTTGTTATGGAAGTGTTGGAATTGGAAATGGTTTTGTTGGGATATATGGTGCTTGTAGTAGTAGCGCTCTTGGAATTTTATTAGGGGCTAATTTTATAGAAAATGGTTTTTCTAAAAATGCTGCTTGTTTAGTATCTTCTCATAATATGACTAGTGAAAAACAGTTCCGTTATCCTACAGAATATGGAGCTCCAAGACCTGATTCGGCTACATTTACAGCGACGGGGGCAGCTGTTTGTTTTTTATCTAATGAAAAAACAGATGTGAGAGTTGAATGCGCTACATTAGGTAGAATTATTGATTATGAACAAAATGATCCTAATGATATGGGAAAAGTTATGGCACCAAGTGCAATTGATACTTTAAAAAAACACTTTGATGAAACAGGAAGAACTCCTATAGATTATGATCTTATCTTAACAGGAGATTTAGGAATTTATGGTAGGGAAATATTAAAAGATTATATGATGAAGACTTATCAAATAGATTTAAGTAATAATTATAATGATTGTGGAGTACTTCTTTATGATTTAGAAAATCAAAAGGAAGTAAAGGCTGGGGGAAGTGGACCAGTCTGTAGTGCATTAGTTATGTATTCTAAAATATATGATATGTTAAAAAAGAAAAAATTAAAAAGAGTACTTTTTTTAGCAACAGGGGCTTTGTTTTCGCCTACATTTCTATATCAAAAAGAAAATATTTATTCTATTTGTCATGCAGTAAGTTTGGAGGTTGTATAATGTATTTATTTTATTCTTTTTTATTCTGTGGATTTATTTGTATGATATCTCAAATTATATTAGACAATAGTAAATTAACTCCTGGTCATATTACTTCAATGCTTGTAGTAGTTGGAGCATTTTTAGATTCTTTTAGTATTTATGATCAAATTATTAAAATAGTTGGTGGAGGAGCTCAACTTCCTATTACAAGTTTTGGGCATTCTTTAATACATGGAGCACTTGCGAAAGCAGAGACTAGTGGATTTATGGGAATTTTTATGGGAATGTTTGATTTAACGGCTACTGGAATAAGTGCTGCTATTATTTTTTCATTTATATTTACTTTAATATTTAAACCTAGAAATTAATTTTACATGTAAACATAAAAAAAAAATTGTTTTCTATAGATATTATTTTTTATTGTTATATAATTATATTATAGAATGAGGTGAGTTTATGTATACTGTATACATGATATTAGCGTTTGTAATAGTTGTATCTTTTATTACAGGAAGTATTGTGCTTTATAGAGAACATAAACTTGAGAAAAAAGAAAAGCCAATTGTAAAGTCTCCTATAATAGTTGATGAGGAAATCATATGATTAAGAAATTTTTTCACTATTTATTAGATTGTTTAGAGACTGGGTTTTATACTATTTGCTTAGTATTGTCTAATGGCTTTTTTTTCTATTTTTATATTATTAGTTTATTCTTTGAAAAAGTATTTAAGTTATCAATTTTTAAAAAAGGAACCAATTTTTTTAAGAATAAACAAAAAGATCCTGTTGCATTTTTAATGATTGTTCTTGTATTGTTTATTGGAATATTTTTACATACATATTTGTATGTTGATAATACTGAAATAAAGTATGTTGATGAAGAAATATTAAAAGATGTTACTGATGAAGAAAAGTCTACTGTTCAAGAAAAAACAATTGAAAGTGATAAGGAAACTTACACTTCTAATGAGATTAATCTTTATAGAAAATTTGGTAAAATGAATATAAATTCTATTTCTTTTGATGAATTAAAGAGTGAATATAGTAATGTTGTTTCTTGGATTATGGTAGATGGAACGAATGTTAATTATCCAATTGTTCAAACTACTGATAATGATTTTTATTTAAATCATGATATTACGAAACAACCAAAGGGTAGTGGTTGGACATTTATGGATTATAGAAATTCTGTTAATTTGGATGATAGTAATACTATTTTTTATGGACATAATTTGTTAAATAAGACTGCTTTTGGAAGTTTATCTAATGTGTTTACAGATAAATGGTTTCAAAATTCTAATCATTATATTGTAGTTAGGACGCCTAATGGTAAGCATGTTTATCAAGTGTTTTCTTGCTACTACATAGATCCTGAAGTTTATTATTTACAAACTAATTTTTATAATAATAATGATTATCAAGTGTTTTTAGATACTTTAAAGGGAAGAAGTAATTATAACTTTGGATTAGATGTTACTACTAGTGATAAGATTATTACTTTATCAACTTGTACAGACGATAATAAAGGAAGAAAAGTTATTCATGCAAAAATGGTTGAATAATATAAAACAATAAGGACTATCTTATTGTTTTTTTTAAATAAGAAAAAAACTGATATTTAGAATCTTTCTAATTATCAGTTTTATTTATTTATGCAGCTTTTGCATGAGTTTCTGTATTTTCTTCTTCTTGACCATTATAGTATTCATCCATCATAGCTGTTATTTCATTTCCATATCCTCTATGATAGTTTTGTGATTTTGCGGAATTAGCAACTCTATTAGCATATGCAACGGTTGAGGCAGCGGCAATTAATGTTACTATCATATCAGATGGTAGGGCAGCTATATTAGTTACTGTTGCTGCTTGAATATTTGTTAATCCTGCAGCTTGTCCCATATTACTAACAATTGCATTATTCATATCAATAATAGCATTTGGATTTTGTTGAATATATCTCATGGAATCAATTACCCCAGTTAAGTCGTGTTGTGGGTGGGCTGCTGCATATTTTTGACATTCAGCTATACCTTGACTTACTACTTGATTTAGGGATCTTTGTGCATCATTAGCAACCTTTGCATATTCAGTTAATGCTTGAGTTTGATCAATTGCTTTGTTTGCAAGTCTATTCGTAATTGTTTGAATTTGATTTGAAAAAGTAGAATTTAGAGCATTCCATGATTTATGTGATGCAGCATCATGAATATGATAAATATGGTCAAATTTCCAATTTGTCATATCAAGATCTATTCTTTCTTGAGTATTTGCAATATTTAGAACATTTTGATGAGATTGAGCTTGCATTCCTTTTTCCATTTTATCACTAGTTCCAAGAATATTATTTCCAACATTTCTTGCATGAGTAGCTTCTGCTAAATTATGGGCATTAGCTGTATTTATTTCGTTGTTTTTGTCTGCCATAAATCTTTTTGCTTCAATTTGATGAGCCCATATTGATGCTCCAGCACTTATTAGGGCACTTGCTACTGCAACTGTTGTAAACATATTTGTTATGAATGGATCGTCACGATAATCAAATTCTTGGGCAAGTGGAGTATAATATTTTTCACCAGCTGAGTAATCTCCTCCATGCCAAAATCCATGTTCTATTTTTGTATTGTCAAAGTATATTTTTTCATGTTCCATAAAGCTTTTTACAAGATTTTCATCATCTCCATAGGCTAATGCGGTATTTATATTTTGTCCAGTTCTTCCAAGTTCATCTTGTAATTCATTATTAAAGTCAAATTTTTTCCTAAATCTATATCCTACATAGTTCATACCTGAGGCTGTTGCTTTAAAGTCTTCTAATATTCCATGAACTCCACTATCTAAGATATTATCCGCTTCTTTTCTTTTTTCTAGAATATTTTTTACTGCATTACCAGCTTGAGAATATAAAACTTTTATTTGATTTTGATATGCTTTTTTTGTTGTTGGATCTGTCTCGTTTTTTATTTTTGTTTCTAAAGACTCAATTTGTTTTAGTGTGCTGTATATTAAAGCGTAGTTTTGTTTAATTTCATTATTTAGTTTTGCAACTTTTTCAAGACCATATTCTCTTAATCTTTTACCAATTAGTGGGTTAATTGTATTTCCATTATTGTCTTCTAGTAATCTAGAACCTTTATATTCTTCCCATAGTACTTCTAATTCTTCATCAGTTAAATTCTTTGTTGTATCCTCTGATTTTCCGTGAAGTCTTGCATCAATTTCTGCCATATTCTTTTTGGATTGTTCAGATAAGCGGATTGATGCAATTTGTTTTGCTACAAATGCTCCAATTGTGTTTAATGTGCCTTTTACAATTCCAGCTAATTTATACCAGAGGTTACCAGTATCTGTTTCAGCTTTGAAAATATTTGAAACTTTTATGTTACTTGTTTCATATAATTTTCCATCATTTTTTTGTATTTTAAGGCCATTCGTAAGTTTTGCTAAAATTTGTTCTACATGTGGCTTTACGTGAGGAGTTTCAGGAGTATCTTGTTTAATAGTCTGTGGATATTCTACTGGTTTATGTGAGTTATCATCTTTGCCTTTTTCATCTTGATCTATCACAGTAGGTGGGTATTCTACTGGTTTATGTGAGTCATCTCCATTATCTTTATTGCCTTCTTCGTCTACCTTATTTTTTTGACTATTATTATCTTCTTCTTGATTTGGGTTTACTACAGTAGGTGGGTAAAAGCTATCTTCATTCTCATCTTCATCCTCATTAACGTCAACACTAACTTCTTCAGTAGTTGTTATATATGGTGAGAAATTGTTATTTGCGTTATTTATTATTTGATTTACATAATTTTCATCAATTGGATAGCATAAAAAACCATTAATTCTTATTCCTTCTTGATTTTCATCGAAAGGAATATTAAAACGATTAAAAGTATGTTTTATTGTATAGTATTTTCCATCTTTTTCATTTTTAAAAAATCTATATCGTGTTTTTAATATATCATCGTTACTATTTGTATTTTCTTCAGTATTTGTTTCATAATTTTTATCATCTTCATTTGTGCTAGTATCGGTTGTATTATTATATTTATTTGCATTCATAATTTCTTCTATAGATTCTTTAAATCTTTCGTATGGAACTATTTCTTCTGTATAGTTATTATCTTCTAAAAATTTTAAATATAATTCTCTTAAATTTTCTTCACTCATTTTAAATCCCCCTTAATATTAAAACTTTGCTCCATTTTCTTCTAATACATGTTTAATTGTATTTATTTCTTTTTCTTCTGTTACTTCTTGAATTCCTAAATCTGGATTAAATAAATCTATATATCCATAATATAAGTTCTTGGCTCCGTTACTTCCTATACTATGATCTGTATACACTATATATGAACGCGATAATTCTTCAATATCAAAGGTTAAATATATATCACAGTCAACTATTTTTCCATCTTTTTCAATTTGAATCTTATCTTTATTAATATCAAAATCCATTTACATTCCTCCTATTTTTCTTATTGTATCATGTTTTAAAGTTTATTACCATATTTTTCTCCTTTCTATACAAAAAAAACGAGACTTTACCTAATTGGTAAAAGTCTCGCCCGAATTGATTTCCTAATAATACGGTTGACATTTGAACAACGTATTGACGTATTATTACATTTAAGGACTACTCCCTTTTTACGGTTTGTATTATAATATATTCTCTTATAAAAGCCAGCAAAAATATTCAATTGTTTATTAACACATATATGTTGTTTTATTTTATTATTGATGATATATGTATTATTTCATTCATATCATCGTCTTTGGCAATAATATTTTTATGTTTTTCTTTGCATTTCATGCATTGATAGATAATCTTGTATGTATCTTTATATTTTTCAATACCGATTGGTTTCATTATTCCTTTACAACTATTATTTCTATCTCCTGGATTAATATCTACATGTTTTGAATATAAACAAAATGGACAATGATCTCTTGAAGAGTAATTAAGGGGTTTTACTTTTTTATTACAGTTTTCACAGATAAATCCTTCATCTAATTCATTAAATCTTTTCATTTTATCACCAATATTATTATAGATATAAAAACATACTTTGTAAATTGCACTAAATTAAATACTAAATTCCCATAATGTATTAAATAGTGTTTTTTATAAGAAATATCCCGTTTTGAGAGGATATTTTTTGTATATTTTTGCTTTTTTGTGTTATTA
>Ga0256404_1008133_pt1 | contig 16001 bp, 14 predicted proteins | sample RumenRJG_01DNA_FD_185990 | JGI IMG/M metagenome (GOLD analysis project Ga0256404, IMG submission 185990) | Bovine rumen microbial communities from Lethbridge, Alberta, Canada - RJG_01 | ecosystem: Host-associated > Mammals > Digestive system > Stomach > Rumen | place: Canada: Alberta | collected...
GGAGCGTATGTCTTCCGAGGTCACTGCGGACCGCACCGTTACAAGTCTTAAACTTCCTGACGACGACATGAAGGGTCGCATCATTGGTAAGGAAGGTCGTAATATTCAAGCTCTTCAGCACGCCACCGGCGTCGATGTTCTTGTTGATGATACTCCGGGCATGGTAGTTCTAAGTAGCTTTGACCCAATCCGTCGCCAAGTTGCCCGCTACGCACTCGAACGTCTCATGAAAGATGGTCGCATTAATCCATCCAGTATCGAAGACGCAGTTGCAAAAGCAGAACGCGAAATCGAGAAAGAAGTCGTTCGCGCAGGCGAAGATGCCGCTCGTGAGGTTGGCGTCATTGGTATCCCATCCGAAATTCTCCATCTTCTTGGTGAACTAAAATTCCGCACTAGCTACGGTCAGAACGTCCTTTTGCATTCCATTGAAATGGCACACATGGCTGGCATGATTGCGGAAGAAATCGGCGCAGATGTACGCATTGCGAAGACCGCAACCTTGCTCCATGATATGGGCAAGGCTGTCACTCACAAAATCGAGGGTAAGCACGCAGACATTGGTGCAGAGCTCGCGAAGAAATTTGGCATGGAAGATGCAGTTGTACATGCAATCGCCGCTCATCACGAAGACGTAGAGCCAACTACTCCAGAAGCAATTATCGTAAAAATCGTAGATGCTATTTCGGCTGCTCGTCCAGGCGCTCGCAATATCTCTGCCGAGAACTTCGCAGAACGCATGAAGGCACTTGAAAACGTCGCAACCAGCTTCCCGGGTATCGATAAAGCCTACGCCATTTCCGCAGGTCGCGAGATTCGCGTAATCGTCGAGCCAAAGCAGGTAGACGATCTTACTGCACTCAAACTTGCTCGCGACATTGCCGACAAGATTGAGGCTACAATGCAATATCCTGGTGTTATTAAGGTAAACGTTATCCGCGAAACACGCGCCATCGAATACGCAAAATAATTCGAATAACAAGGAGCGACTATCAAAAAAGTCGCTCTTTTTGTGTTTTTAAAAATAAAATGCTAATGTATAATAATAAATATGAGGCGGGAATCTGATACCCTTAAAGGGTTCACTATTATTGAGACAATGCTATTTTTGGCGCTCACTGGTTTAATGCTAGTTGGTGCTATGGTCGGCATTGGTACTAACCTAACCCACAGCCGTTATCGTGATTCGGTGGAAGATATCGCCTTGATGATTCGCAATCAATACGACCAAGTGAGTCGCGTCCAAATCGAGAGGCGCACCGATACTGGTGTTTGCGAAGTAATTACTGGAAACAAAAGTTATTCGATTAAAGAACAAGACCTAAACAAGGGTAGGGGTCGCAGCGACTGCGATGTCTACGGTGTTGCAATTATTTTTGGTCTCAATGATCCTACGCGTGGCGAGGGTAGGATAGTGCAGGTAAATAGCCTAATTGGCAAGGACGCCACCGCGCTAGAAAAGGAAATTCAGGCTGCGCATGCTACCGATGTGCTTCCTCCGGATCCAAAAGAAGAGATTGCCGGTATGACCGATCAGCAACTATTCAAAGAGCTAGGCATCAATAACGTCATCGAACGCAATAATGTTTGCGAAGCGGTCAATATTATCGATCGAAAGGTCCTAAACTGGGGCTCATACCTAGAAGATACCTACTCAGAAGAAGATGAGGGGACACATTATGCGAAGAAAGGCATAGTTCTAATTATTCGTTCACCTCGTGACGGCACTGTTCATACTTACACGTATAACTTCTCCAAAGATTCAAATAAGACGGTCGTAGATTATTCTAATTTGGGACAAGAACGTTGCCATACGGCCTTTATACAGAGCGTCGATATTAATGACGCCTTCAATCAAGTAGATGCTGAGGGCAACGAAAAAGAGATGCTATTCAATAACACAAAAGATTTCCACCTTTGTATTAGTTCCGACGATGCACTTTCGACTTATGGTCGCCGTCGCATGCTCACAATTAAAGCAGATGGCCATAACTCTTCCGCTGTTTCTCTCGTAGATATGGAATCGGAGGATAACCTATGTCAGTAAAACATGGCGATACGATTATTGAAGTAGTCTTCGCATTTATGGTTTTCGCGACCGTTTCGGTTGCTTCGATTGGCATTATGAATAGCGGCCTCAACCAAGCACAGCGTTCACTCGAAGTTACCATGGCCCGCAATGAAATCGATGCCCAGGCAGAAGCGATTCGTTTCATACATAATAATTTCTCGGCAGAGCGCGAATTTAGAGAAGACGAAAAACAGTTTACTGCGCTCTGGAACAGAATTACCGGCCAGCACGCAATCCAGCCGAGCAAGCTCAAAAACAACAACGTTTTTAGAGATGTTAACAACTACGAAACCTGTGAAGCTGCATATCAAGCGCAGGTCTATGATGTAGCCCGCATTAACAATGATGTTGCTCCGTATGTTATTAATCCACGCCTATTGCAGCCACGTAGCATAGCTAGCACTAACCAGGAATACAACGAGCTACTCACCAAAATGATCATTAATCGTAATGCTACAAGCTCGGTTGATGGCAATAGGGCAAAGGTCATGAGGCCTACCAGCCTCTATCCTCGTCTAACATACACCACGCTCATGTTTAGCCGCGACCTTACCGATGGCGCAGGCGAAAGCCGCGGAACCACCAATGAAGATACATTGGCAGAATCGAAGATATTCCGTGAGGTATATTCCGCAGAGGGCATTTGGGTATTCACTGTACAGGGAGAAAAAACCGGCGCCATTACTGGTAGGCCTCAATATTACGATTTCTATATTCGTACTTGTTGGCAATCCGTCGGCGCAAAAGCCCCATCGACAGTTAATACTATCGTTAGGTTATACAATCCGGAGGTAATAGACTAATGAAGGCGAAAAAAGGCTTTACGCTCGTAGAACTTTCGATGAGCATCATCTTTATTTCGGTGCTTTTAATTGGTATTGCATCCCTAGTTATTCATATGACCTCTATGTATCAAAAAGGCTTAACGCTTCGCGCGATTAATGCTTCCGGGCAGCAAATCATCGAGGATATTACCCGTGCCGTGAATGGGGCTTCTTATGTTGTTGATGTAAGCAAGGCCGACGCTAACGGTGACGGTTATATCGATGACGCGGAAAACAAAGAGGCCGTCAAAACCTACTTCTACGAGTCTAAAGCGGGCGACGAACAGAAATACGGAGCCTTATGTATCAGCGACTATACCTATATTTGGAATGCGAGAATCTCACTCTACAATCAAGTTAATGGCAAGATGGACGAGGATCCGGTAAATGGTGTTTGGATCAGCAATGACGGCGGCGATAGTTATCAAAGATATCGTTTTGCCCGTATACCAGATCCTGCACACGTACAGTGCGACGCGAGCATAGAGGGCTCTTTAGCTAATAAAGGCGGCGACGAGAGAGTTCAAATAATCATCGATACCGTCACTGAGCCAGTTGAGTTGATTGAAAAAGACGAAATCGATTTAGCTATTTATCACTTTACCGTTACTCCAGCCACGCAGAGCGTCGCCACTAAGCAGGCTTTCTTGTCGGCTTCATTCATCGTGGCTACTCTAAGAGGCGGCGTTAACATTATGGCAAACGGTGATTATTGTATGGGCGATATGGCTTATAGTGGCGTAGAGAGCGATTTTAGTCGTGAAGATTTCAACTATTGTGCGGTAAATAAATTTAATTTCTCCATGCGTACCGGTGGTAATGCAAACAGGAAAGGATAAAAGAGTGAAACTACTACAAAAAACGCGCAAGGGCGCAACCTCAATGATCGTGATCATCTTCTTCACGTTACTCGCTGGTATTTTGGTCCTAAGCTTCGTAAGCATCATGGTAATGAATATTAGCGAATCTACGAACTTCAACCTTTCTCAGTCGGCATACGATTCCGCCCTTGCGGGCATCGAGGATGCGAAAGTTATGCTTCTCGAATACAACACTTGTACTGCACGCGGCGATACTACGAGTAGCCAGTGCAAGAAGGTAGTAGAAGAAGTTAACCGCTCCGATTCTAATGAGGACTGCGACCTGGTCAGAAAAGCCCTTAACCGCGCCTCGGGTGACAATGAAACTCTTATTCGGTCCGATAATACTAGTATTAATAATGGCGCAGACTCGAACTTGGATATGGCATATACCTGTGTCAAAGTAGCACTCGATGTAGAAGATTATCTTGGTACAATCAAAGAAGACTCCGATATGAAGGTAATTCCACTTCGTACGCACGTCGTCAATAAGGATGAAGTTGAAACTTCTGGCGCAAACACAATTAAGCTCCAATGGTATTCTTCTAGCGACTATGAAGAACTACAGAATGTTTATGGCACAAATCCATTTACGACTTTTAGCGAAATTAGAAATTATTCCAAGAAGTTCGCAACCAACAAAGTTAAGACTATCGATAACGCTCATAACCAATTCTATAAGACTGCTTCGGTTCCTCCTGTAATTAGTGTCGGCCTCATTCAGACCAACAAGAACTTCTATCTAGAAGACCTATATACGAATAATAATAACCGTTCTGACAGGGGTCGCCTCACGCTTCGCCCAATCCTGAGTACTGAGACCGATCCAGCAAAGAACTTTACTAAGATTGACAATATCGTGAATGGCAACAGCAACGATGTAGGTTTCGCCGCATCTGTTGAGAGCGGTGTTACTATTCCGAAGAATAGCTCTACTGGCACATACCATGGCAACAATTACACCGTAAATAGCCCAATTGATACAAAATGTATGAAGCCAGACAATATTCAGAACTCGACCTATGCATGTACCGCATATATTAGGCTCCCAGATCCATATTGGGGCGGTGGCGCAAGTGACGTTACGCGCTTCTTGACGCTATCTGCGCCATATTCCTCGCCAGATATTTCATTTAGCGTCACAATGCTTTCATGTAATAACTCCTTCTGGACGGGCGCCGATGATGCGAAGTGCGAAACCGTGGACTTCGTAGGTGTTCAGTCGAAAGTTGATGCGACTGGTCGCGCAAATGACGTCTTCCGCCGCATTGATGCACGCGTAGAGCTCGTCGATACTGGTTTCCCATTCCCGAAGTATTCAATTGGGCTTTATGGCGACGATAGCGTTCTTCATAAGGATTACGAAGTTACTAGGAACTGCTGGAACATCGATAACGGTTCCGTAAAGACCTGCTACAACATGCAGCCAGTGAGTAACCCAGGATTTGTAGACTAAATAATAAACACCCCGCAAAGGGGTGTTTTTTTGTGCTTTCTTGGTGCCCGCGACTGGAGTTGAACCAGCACGTCCGTGAAGACACTAGCACCTGAAGCTAGCGCGTCTGCCAATTCCGCCACGCGGGCATGGCTATATTTTATCACGTAAACAGATAGCAGTGATACAATAAAGATATGTCACATTATTATACGGATGGTAGCGCAAGTCCAAATCCTGGCCCAGGTGGGTATGCCGTGATTCTTGATGGCGCTCCAGTCGCCCTTGGGCGCGAAAAAAATTCCACTAACATCCGCATGGAGGCGCATGCCCTAATTGCGGCATACAAAATCGCACAACCGGGCGACACAATCTCGACAGATAGCGAATTCTGGGTAAATGTTGTTACGAAATGGGCTGCTGGATGGAAGAGAAATGGCTGGAAAAAGAAAACGGGGCAGATCGCCAATCTAGAATTGGTGCAAGAGCTATACGATCTCTACTGCAGTAAACCGGATGTAATCCTAGAATGGACGCGTGGTCACGTCGGCACAGACGGGAACGAGGCCGCCGATGAATGGGCAAATAAGGCGCGCGAAGGCGCTACTCTAGAAGGAGAGGCATGAAAAAATCTATCGTAAAAGTCAAACTAAACAGTCGCGCAGATTTTATTGAGACTCTCGACGAAATTAATTTTCATTTCACAGAGCCTTATTGGCAGCACGATCGTATCTTTGTGCCAAAGAATTACTCTCGCGACAAATCCCTCCCACGCTTATCTTTACGCGCAATCGTCAAAGATCCAAACAAAGATGCAACTTATGCGCTCGTACTGCGCCGTCACTTTGAAGATAAGAAGATCGACATTATCAACTCTGTAATCGTCAAAGATTACACCGAAGCCGCTCATATCGTTTACCAGTTAGGTTACGAGCTAAAAGCAGAGGTTAGTCGTCGTCGCGAGGAGCTCGACATGGGTAATACGATCAAAATCTATATCGACAAAATCGACAGTTTGCCTGGCTATTATTCCAAGATTGAATCCGATTTGAGCGAAAATGACGATTCGCTTGCTGCTCGCGAAGACCTGATTGAGACGTTTAAAGTCCTAGGCGTAAAACGTGTCACTCCAATCGATCAAACTTATGGTGAATTATTAGATTCATCGCTTCACGATACGATTACCGGATAACAAAAAATCTCCCCGCTGAGGGGAGATTTTTAAAAGCGATATTTTTTATTTTTCTGCCTTCTTAGCAGTAGTCTTCTTTGCAGCTGGCTTCTTTGCTGCTGGCTTCTTTGCAGCGGTTGCCTTGGTTGCGGTCTTCTTTGCAGCTGGTTTTTCGGTCTTTGCGGCAGCCTTTGGAGCAGCTTTCTTTGCTGCTGCAAGCTTTACGCTCTTTGCTTTTGCGAATGCAGCAAGCTTAGCTTTGCGGCGGCTAGCGGTATTTTTCTTCATGAGGCCTTTCTTTACGGCCTTGTCATACTCGGACTGGACAATTGCCATCTTTTCTGCGGTTGGATTAGCGCGGAAATCCTTCAATACGCTGCGGATGGTCTTCTTAATTTGCTGGTTGTTGCTACGGCGCTTTTCTGCTTGGCGCGCAGCCTTCTTTGCGGATTTAATAATCGGCATTTAAATATCTTTCCTTAAATTATTATTTTCAATTGGTACATATTATATTCTAAAAACCGCAAAATGTAAAGTGTCCATATGATAAGGCCTTGCATTTTAAAAAAGATTATGCTAAATTGAATCTATATAAGGTCAAAAATAAACAAGAAAAACAAAAAATGGCAGATAAAAAGCAGGCTAAATCTAGCGTTTTAGATCAAGTCGCAGAGCGAATTCGCAGCTGTGACAATGTCCTGGTTGCGCTTTCGAAAGATCCGAGTGTTGATGAACTCTCGGCCGCACTAGGCTTAACTTTTATATTAGATAAAATGGGAAAGCACGCTACCGCAATTTTCTCCGGTGCTGTTCCTAACGCCATTGAATTCTTGGAACCAGAAAAGACCTTCGAAACTAATACTAATAGCCTGCAAGATTTTATTATTGCCCTCGACAAGGAGAAGGCCGACCACCTTCGCTACAAGATTGATGGTGATTACGTAAAGGTCTACATTACCCCTTACAAGACCACTATCGAAGAAAGCGATATGGAGTTCAGCCATGGCGACTATAACGTCGATCTCGTAGTTGCATTGAACGTCGCTAACGCAGGTGATCTCGACTCCGCTCTTACTGAATATGGTCGTATTATGCACGATGCTAGCTCCATCAACATTCAAGCTGATGTTGCCGGCAACTTCGCCGACCTCGAATGGGGTGATCCGAATTCGTCTTCCGTATCTGAAATGATCTATCGCCTCTCCGACAAGCTTCGCGAAGAAGGCGAGAAGAGCCTAATCGACAAACCTATCGCCACCGCGCTTTTGGCTGGTATCGTCGCTGCAACGAACCGTTTCTCGAACGAGCACACACAGCCAGAAACTTTGGCCGCAGCCAGCAAACTTATGATGGCCGGCGCGGATCAGCAACTTATTTCCTCGAGTATTCCTGTAGACATCTTGACTAGTGATGTAGTTGATGCGAACGAAGATGCCAAGGAGCCAGAACCAGAGCCAGAGAAGGTTCCAGAGCAGAAAATAGAGCACAACAAATCCGAGAAGAAATCAGACAACAAGAAGTCCGAAGAAAAACCAGCCGAAGATAAAAAGATCGAAGAAGAACTAGAGGATTTGGAAAGTATTGAGGCTACTGGTAGTGCAGAAGAGAAGAAGGAAGAACCAGCTCCAGAGTCTGCGCCAGAACCAGCCGAAGAACCGGCTCCGGCACAAAATGATAAACCAGAGCCAATTCCAGAGGTAGAACCAGAGCCAGAGAAGCCAGTAGACCCTACGGCGCTCGACATTCGCCACGGTGCTGTAGATTTTGAATTAGACGAAAATGGCGAAGAAAAAATAACAGCTCCAGAGCCAGAACCAGCCGAAGAGCCAGCCCCGGCTCCAGCACCAGAACCAGAGCCGATTCCTGAACTGGCTCCAGCCCCAGCTCCAGAGCCAGAACCAGTTCCAGAGCCAGTCATCCCGGCAGCACCAGTCGCTCCAGTCCTGCCGCCAGTCCCGGAGGCGCCAGCCGCACCTGCTATGCCAGAAATGCCGGCTGCTAGCTCCGTTATCATTGAGCCTGACGTATCTCCAGCTGCACAGGAAAAGCAAAATCACGTTGCCGAACCTCTCTCCGAAGAAGACTATAATGCCGAAGATCATTCCGCTGAAAACGCCATCGACGCTGCTTTGCAAAAAGCCGCCGAGGCTGCAAGGCAAAATGAAGTAGCGTCCGCCGCTGAAGCAGCGCAGGCTACGGCTCAATTGAATCAAATGGTCGCAGCAAATACGGCCGCACAGCCAGCCACTCCAGTCATGCAAGAGCTTGCTCAGACTACTAGCGGTATCAAGAACCTAGTTCCACCAAGCGAAGCAATGCAGCCGCCGAAAATCCCTAAAGATTATTCCGCGATGATGAATGAGGCGCTCGCCGAGCCAATTCCAGCTCCGGCACCAGCCGCAACTCCAGTTGCGATGCCGGTTGAGTCTGCGCCAATGATGGCTCCGACGATGCCAGCATCAATGGCAGCTCCAGCCGCCCCAGCTCCAGCCACCCCAGCACCAGCCGCCGCTCCGGCTCCAGCCCCAGTCGCTCCACCAACGGATGTAGCACCGGTTGAATTTGCAAATCCACTTCCGATGCCAGATCCAAACGGCATCTTGCCACCACCACCAGTGCCATTTGCACCAGAAGCTGGTCAGGTAGCAAACCCGGCCGAGCTTCCAACCGCGCAGGCCTTTGCTGAGCAAATTCAGGCGAATAATCCAGCCGTGCAGTCAGTTCCGGCAGCTCCAGCCGCCCCAGCTCCGACGATGCCAGCTCCTGTGGTATCAGAGCCAGCTGTAGCGCCAATTATGCCGGCCGTGCCAGAAGAGGCCCCTACCTTGAGTAATGGCGGAATGGCCGCTAGCCCAGCCGTACAGGGCGTAAACCCAGTAATGCAAGATCAAATCTATCCGGCTGATCCTAGCGCATTTCACATTCCGGGAATGTAAAAAAAATAAGGCATGAGAAATCCCCGCACGGAGCGGGGATTTTTTGGAGTTAGTTGTCGTTGCTTGCTGCTTCATCGCGAATCCTCATCGCGTCCTTATCGAACTTGGCGAGGCTATCAGCGATACGCTTGAACTGTCCCACGATTTCGGGGCTCGGGTTCGGATGCTTGTACTTGATTATGTGCTCGAGACTTGCCCAGAGGTCCATCGCCTTATCGCGAATCTGAATCTCCACGGGGACCATGCGTGACCTTCCTTCGAAGAAGATATTCACGGTCACAATCAAGTGAAGACTGCGGTATCCGTTTGGTTTCGGATTGGCGATGTAGTCGTTCTTCTCGATAACCGTAAAGGTTGGTACTCGTGTAAGCATATCATGAATAACGAAGATGTCGTCTTCGAAATCCGTAATGATGCGCACTCCTGCGATATCCTGAAGGCTCCTCAGTCTGGAAATAGAAGCTTCTCCATACTTTCTTTCGCACTTCTCAATCGCTGAATCAAGGGTTTTGATGCGGCTCGTAACGATGCTGAAAGGGTTTCGGTCATCGCTGAGCGACATCTGCTGACGAATATTCTCAATGCTCGCGAGGACATTTCTTAGACCGCACTGGCACATCGCAGCAAAACGCTCGTACTCCGTTTGTACTGAAAGGTTCTCCATCTACACACCTCCTGTGTATGTCTACCAATGGCGTGATGGCAAAAATAGCCACATAATGTTAATTATAGCATAAACGAATAAAAAAGTCAATATAACAGGGAAGAATAGCAACAAAAAAGGCCCGCTGATTCGGTCCTTAATAGCTAGAAATGGTCGGGGTTAGCAGGCTCGAACTGCTGACCTCGCGCTCCCAAAGCGCGCGCGCTACCAACTGCGCCAAACCCCGGCTAGCTATTACTATACCACAAAATATGCTAGAATTAAAGCATGAAAAAATACTTACAATCGCGCAAGCGTATCTTGTGCATTGTAGCGCCGGCCATCATTGGGCTGATTTATTTGGTGCTATGCTTTGTAAACATTAATCAGTCAATCTGGTTCGACGAATCTTATAGCTCTTACATTACGCGTTTCGACTATGGCCAAATGCTCGAATTTACCGCCGCCGACGTTCATCCACCTCTGTATTACATCCTTCTGAAAACTTGGGCGCATTTCTTCGGTCATACAGATTTTGCTATGCGTGCCATGTCTGCTATCTTTGGCGCGATTGCAATAGTTTTCGTCTTCCTATGGCTGAAGTACAAATATGGTGCTAGTGCCGCAATTTTGGGCTCGTTCATGATGTCGATTGCGCCGATTTTCGTCCGTTACGGTCAAGAAATGCGTATGTATACGCTCGTTATGGCAATTGTATTTGCGGCAACTTACTTCCTCCAGCTTGCTGTCGATAACGGTAAAAAAGTCTGGTGGGTTATTTATGCCTTGCTCCTTGTCGCGGGTATGTATACACATTATTTTGTCGCCTTCGCATGGGTTGCACACCTTGTTTATCTAATCAAAATCTATGGCAAAAAAATCTTCCAAAAACATATCATTCTTACCTATATTTCGGCGGTTGTTTTATATATTCCGTGGCTTCCAAGTCTCATCTCGCAGACCAAGACCGTCGAAAATGGTTTCTGGATCAGTGATGCTAGTGCTGAAGGCTTAACTGGCTATTTTACAGAGACATTACTCTATGACCGCCCAGGAAATATCTCGAACTGGCTACTAGTACTATTTATTGTCACCATTATCACAATCATTGTCCTCGCTATCCGTTATCGCAAAAAACTCTCGATGCTATTTATTCTTTCATTCGTGCCACTAGTGATTCTAATTTTGCTATCTATGCCGCCACTAAAATCTATGTTCGTTTCGCGCTACATCATGTACTCGATGGTTTCTATCGCGATACTAGAAGCCGTCCTGGTCGTACTATTTGCACGCGAAAAGTTTGCAGAGAAGAGCAAAAAGAAAATTGCATTCTATCGCAGGCCAGTTGTCCAAGTCGCTGTTGTCGTAGCGGTGCTTATTGCGACGAGTATCTGTGGCCTTCGCTCCGTCTATGCTTACGGAAATTACAATTTCGTTACCCGCAATAAAGCTACCGCCAAAGAATTGTACGAAAGCATCGTAGCACTTGATGGTGGCGAAAATTTGTCAATCATCTCAGCCGATCCGTGGCTTTATTATGATCTCGCCGCTTATACGAGCTACCATCACGACGTCAACTTTATCGACGAAACGACAGACTATCTTTACGGTTCACTAAAGCCGCTCGAGCAAAGCTACTTCGGCAAAATCGATGACCTAGACAAATTCCTAGGCGACCGCGAAGCAATCTGGTATGTCGGCACCGAGCCAGAGGAGGGTTACCTAGAATTCCCGCGTGAAAATTGGCGCGTAGTAACTTCCGCATCTATGCAGTTTGACGACCGTGGCAATCGTTACCAAATCTTGAAATTAGAGCGAGAATAGAGATATAATTACGCTAGTCGGGGCGTGGCGCAGTTGGTAGCGCGCGCGGTTCGGGACTGCGAGGTCGCCTGTTCGAGTCAGGTCGCCCCGACCATCTTTTGATAGAATAGGGCAGTTTGCCCTATTTTTTGTTAAAATGAAATTAATATGACGGATCGCAAAATCGTAGAAAACATCTGCATGGGCAAAATGACGGATGCCGATACGCGTAAATTCCTTCAAGCTGCCCTTGAAAATACCCGCAAAAAGAGTCTTGCCGACGTCTTTCCGGCGGCCTGCTACGTGGTATTAAATACCAATAATTACCGACTCTTTCAGATTGCAGAAGAGGTAATCAATCAAATCTGGGTACATCTTTCTCAGTTTTATTCCTACTGGCGTTTCGAGCGTGTTGTCTACAACCTTTTCTGGCCGCGCATCAAAAGCATCCGCAACATCAAAATTCACGCCGCCGAGCCGGATGGCGATGACATCTTTTGGGATTCACTTAGCTGGATTCGCTCCATTCAGTTTACTCGTTTATATAATCCAGAGCTTTATCGTTATTTCGAAAGCATTTCCAAGCTCGATAATGGCGTCATGAAGGAAATCCCGCGCGAGTTAAAAGGCCGCGCTCTCGATATAAAGAACAAAAAAGCCACCCCAGAAGAGCAGTTCAATAATACTTTGCAAAGCAGCGCCGTCCAGGACGCAATGGTGGAATTCGCCTATTCCACTAACAGCGTCAATGAGGCGCGCGTTTTGATGGATGCAATTATCAAAAAAGACGGCCGCATCGAGATGGACGATGGCGTGATTTGCATTAATCGTCTCCTTCGCGTAAACCGCAGCAAACGCGTCCGCACTTATATCTTGCGTCGCATTCGCAGTGAATATTTCTTCTTTGCAATCGGCGATGTTGCGGACTTCTTTATGTCCGCAGCGGTTGGCATTATGAGCGATTCTGAGTTCCAAGTTCTCAAGGAAATGGCACCGTCGCTCGCAAAGCAATATCCGAATATCGACACGACTTTGAAACTTGCGCGCGATAATCTCGCTGCAGAAAAATTCCAAAAGAAGACCATCCGCGAAAGTGAAATCGTAAAGAAAACCATTAAGCAATACTCATACAAGTACCGTCCGGTTTACGACATTGATCGTTTCCGCAAAATGGACAAACAGTACTACGAAACTGCTGTTGCCGAGCTAAGCGCCGGCCAAAAGCAAGGTCACTACATGTGGTATCTTTTCCCGCAAATCAAAGGTCTTGGCCAAAGCAATAACTCGGAATACTATGGCGTAGAAGATCTTATCGAGGCAAAAGAATATTTTGCCGACCCGGTTTTGCGCGAGCATCTTCTTAATCTTTGCAACATTATTCTTAAATCCGATGTCAAAAATATTAAGAAAATCCTCCCAGAGCCAGACAATCTGAAACTCCATTCTTGCGCAACATTATTCCGGATTGTCTCGCCGCGCCACACTGTCTTTGATAAAATTCTAAAGAAGTATTACAAAGGCGAACCTGATCGCGCCACGCTTTACCTACTTTCCAAAAACGACTAAATATTGTATAATATAAAAATTACATCTCATCAAATGTAAGCTCTTTTTGATTGATGAGTAATAGTTATCTCAAGGAGGTGGTAGAGATGAACTTACCCAACAAGCTCACGCTGTTGCGCATTTTGTTAATTCCATTTTTTGTCATAGCACTGCTCGTACCGACTGGAATCACCTGGCAAAATTGGATAGCACTCGCTATTTTCGTCATCGCAAGTCTGACAGACCTTGCGGACGGCAAGATAGCCCGTAAGTACAATCTCGTGACGGATTTTGGCAAATTCATGGATCCGCTGGCAGACAAGCTACTTGTTTGCGCGGCACTGATTTGCTTAATTAGTCTCGGTCGCATCCCGGAATGGGTCGTAATCGTGATTATTTCGCGCGAGTTTATCATCAGTGGACTTCGCCTAATTGCCGCAGGCAAAGGCGTCGTAATAGCCGCAAGCAAATGGGGCAAGGTTAAGACAGTCTTTCAGATGTCTATGATCATTCTCATGCTTGCAAACATTCCGCAACTGGCAATCGTGACAAGCATCGTCATGTGGATCGCGCTCGTATTAACGGTCGTATCGCTTGTAGACTATGTCGCGAAAAACGTCAGTCTCATCAATGACACAAAATAAGCAAGAAAGGAAAATCCCCGGCTCAGCCGGGGATTATTGCGTTCCACCAAGCGAAGTTCGCAAGGTGCATGCCCATGAAACCAAAGACGGTAATGATATAGAAGATGTGGCAGATCCAGACACTCGCAGACGCTAGGTCTTTCGAGCGTTTTACGCGCTCGTTTTCCTCGAGTGTCACTAAGTCGTTAACTTCCTCAACCGCCGTGTTCATCGCCTCAATGATGAACATCCAACTCAAGAACAGCACCATGATGATGTACTCTAACGCGATAAAATGGAAGATTATGCCAACGGCGGCGCCCACGATGATTTCAATTGGCGCAAGCCTGCGAATCGTGCTAGATTCTTTGAACATAATCTTTAGACCATTGTTCGAGTCGGAAATGTTCTGGAAGATTTGGCGAAACACATTTTTCTTATCAGGTTTCTTGTATGGCAAAGTGCTCACCCCCGTTCGAAAAAATTTAGGCAGTCAAAAACCACCTCTATAAATTATAGCACAAACAGCGCCAAAAGTCAATGAAACGCGCCCTCGCCAACCCCTAGAAATAGTGTTATACTAAGTTATGGTCGCGTACTACGCGCGCATGTTTATTCAGTTCATTATTTAGGAGTGTAAATGCCAGAATATAAAAACACCGCAGGCAAGAAAAAGCCGCGCAAGTCAAATAACGTACTCAATACCGTTCGCGTCCTTTCATTTTGGGTAATCGTTGCAATTTTCGTTGGGCTTTTAATGGGCGGTTTCAATTTTAACAAGCAAGAAGAAGTCGAGGAAAAGAGCATTACTGAAGTCCTCGCTCTCGTCAATGATGGAAAGATCGAAAAAATCACCGTTCACGGCACGGAGCTTTACGTCACACCGAAGGAAGATTCCGGTCTCAAGCCAATCGTTTCCCGCAAGGAAGCAGGCAGCTCTTTGCAAGAACAGGGCTTCGATGAGGCTGTTCGCAATCAATTAGTTAATATCGAGGTCGAAGAAGTTGTAGATATCTGGGGCAACATCCTAGATATCGCAATCATTGTTCTTCCAGTTGTATTCCTCGCTGGCTTCCTTATCTATATGATGCGCCAAGCTCAAAACATGAATAACCAAAACATCGGCTTTGGCAAGGCAAAGGCTCGCCTCTATGGCAACGAAAAGAACAAAGTCTTATTCTCTGACGTTGCTGGTAACGAAGCCGCAAAACAAGATCTCGCAGAAGTTGTAGACTTCCTCAAAAACCCAAAGAAATATGAAACTCTCGGCGCAAAGATTCCGCGCGGTGTCTTGCTCGCTGGTGAGCCTGGTACTGGTAAAACTCTCATGGCTCGCGCCGTCGCTGGCGAAGCTGGCGTGCCATTCTTCTCAATCTCCGGTTCCGAATTCGCCGAAATGTTCGTCGGTGTTGGTGCGTCTCGCGTCCGCGATTTGTTTGGCAAAGCCAAGAAGAACGCCCCAAGTATCATCTTCATTGATGAGATTGATGCCGTGGCGCACAAACGCGATGCTCGTGGTGGTGCTGGTCGCGAGGATGAGCAAACCCTCAACCAGATTCTTGTCGAGATGGACGGTTTCGATAATGACACTGGTGTTATTGTTATGGCGGCAACCAACCGCGTCGATATGTTGGATAAAGCATTGCTACGCCCAGGCCGCTTCGACCGCCACGTCAACGTCACCCTCCCAGAGCGCAAAGATCGCGTCGAAATCCTTGGTGTTCACTTCAAGAACAAGCCGGTTGCTCCAGATGTAGACCTCGACGCTCTAGCTGCAAAGACTGCTGGCTCTAGTGGTGCAGACCTTGCAAACATTGCAAACGAAGCCGCAATTACTGCTGCCCGCGAAAACCACAAGGCCATCACGAACGCAGATATTACCGAAGCTTTCGAACGCGTCGCAATTGGCCCAGAGCGCAAGTCTAAGGTTATGAACGAACAAGAGCGCAAAATTACTGCTTATCACGAAGCTGGTCACGCGATTGTCGGTCACGTTCTTCCAGATTCCGACCCGGTACACAAGGTCACGATTATTCCGCGTGGTCGTACTGGCGGTGTCACTTGGTTCCTTCCACCAGAAGATCGCAGCT
>Ga0256404_1008134_pt1 | contig 15998 bp, 16 predicted proteins | sample RumenRJG_01DNA_FD_185990 | JGI IMG/M metagenome (GOLD analysis project Ga0256404, IMG submission 185990) | Bovine rumen microbial communities from Lethbridge, Alberta, Canada - RJG_01 | ecosystem: Host-associated > Mammals > Digestive system > Stomach > Rumen | place: Canada: Alberta | collected...
AGGACGATGGTTGCGATCGATATATATGCTTTTGGGTGGGTAGGCATGATATTCGATGTCCTTGCACAGGATAAAATGCAAGCCCTTTCCTTCCATCCAGCTTTTCAAAAGGCCGGCAACGTATCTTTATCACTTCCTTTCATTCCGTACTATCTATTGATCGTGGGCAATGAAAAGTCAAGTATTTTGTGCAGGTGGTAGATGGTGTGGGAAAATTTACCAAGTACTTGACAAAACAAAAATCTAATCAATTTACAAAACGAATTGTAATAGACATCGAATAAAATATTATGGAGTATTTTTACGAATAGGAATCTGAATGGAAAAGGCGGTATCAGTATGACTGCGAACAAAACGGGTGGCCTCATTCCCGTAGTTTCATACTTTTGCGGGTGTGGGGGACTGGATTTGGGCTTCCGTGGTGACTTTAGATACCACCAGAATCAATATGAAAAACTTCCTTTTGATATAAAAGTCGCTTATGATATTGATCCTCGGTGTATCGAAACTTATAACAATTATTTTAAGAATGACCGGGGAGTGGCTGCGGACATTACAACGCTTAACGTAGAGGATGTTCCGCAGGCAGATGTATTGATTGGCGGATTCCCTTGTCAAGAATTTTCTTCGTGCGGCCCTTTGCGCGGTCTTGACTCTGAACGTGGCCGGCTTTATAAAACGCTGGTCACATATATGCAAGTGCATCACCCCATGATTGTTGTTGGCGAAAATGTCATCAATTTGGAGAGAATGCAGGGCGGAGCAGTTCTTGAACAAATCAAAAAAGATTTAGCTGAAGTAGGATATGATGTTCGAGTCTGGAAAATGTTCGCTCCAGATTACGGGGTCCCGCAAACGAGGACACGTTTGTTCGTTGTCTGCGTGAGAAATGACATAGTTGAAAAACACGACTTTCCTAATCAGCCGGAAGCGAAGTTCAAAGACCACTACAGAAGTATTGAATGGGCGATTGGCGATCTCGTGAATGTGAAGGACAATTCGGTTCCTAACCAAGGGGAGTATTTTTTGGCATCTCGGGCAAAAAAAGGAAATGGCCAAGGGGATGAAAGCAACCAGAAAGACAAGCCTGCGTACACGATTCGAGCTAACCCAAAATCAAGAGTGCAATTTCACTATTCACTGGATCGCCGATTGACTGTGCGTGAATGCGCAAGGATACAGACGTTCCCAGATGATTTCAAGTTTGGATTTTCTAAAACGGTAAATGTATCTCAAATTGGAAATGCCGTACCTCCGATATTAGGACACATCGTTGCAAGAGAGATTGCGAAGTACCTGCGAAAAGTAAAGGGGATGGGAGACCGTGAATGATGTAAACACGATGGACATCACACCGACACCAAGAATTTTGCGTACGCTTGGGGAGATTCCTTTCGACACATGGCAATGCATAGCGGAATTGGTCGACAATTCTATTGATGCATTTCTTTCCCATCAAGAGGAAGAAGATGAGCAGGCTGAACGGAAAATTACGATCAGTTGGTCATCAGAGAACGTTCCTATGCCCGCACGGACGATTGAAATTCGTGACAATGCTTCTGGAATGTCGATCGAGCAGCTTCGAAATTCCGTGAAAGCGGGTTACTCCAGCAATAGCCCCATTGGAAATCTCGGCTTATTCGGCATGGGATTTAATATTTCGACTGCACGGTTGGGGGAAGTGACCGAGGTCGTTACAACAAGACGTGGGGATGCGGAATGGGTTGGCGTGCGCATTGATTTTCAAAAACTTATTGATGCAAAGGAATTTCAAGCGCCGGTGATTCGGAAACCAAAAGATAATCCGCAGGAACAAGGTACGAAGATTACCATCGGGAGAATCAAACAGGGCATACTGTCACAGCTGGACAACAAGGAACGTGACATTCGCAACAGATTGTCAGTTATCTACACCCCCCTGCTCGAGCAGAACGATATTGATATCCATGTCCATGGGATAAAACTGCGCCCTCATAAATGCTGCGTATGGTCGGAATCTCGTTTTGTCGTGTACAAGAAAAAAGAGCGCATTCCTGCCAAGATCATCATCGACCGTGATTTCGGGAAAGCGTTGTTCGATTTGAACAGAAACTGCTACTTGACACCGGCAGAGCAAGATGACTTGAATGAAGCGGAAATGCGTGGGGAGGCTAGGCCATCATATATAGTGGAGCGCTCTAAGCGCCTTACCGGATGGGTGGGAATCCAGCGGTATGCCGATCCGAATGATTACGGCATAGATTTCATTCGGAATGGAAGAAAAATCCTAATTTCCGACAAGACGTTGTTCTACTTTGAAAATCCGTACACGGGGCAGAAAGAAATCCAGTATCCTGTTGATCTGGGCACCTCGATTGGTGGTAGAATCATTGGCGAACTCAATGTCGATTATCTAGTCCCGACGTATCAAAAGAACGACTTTGACCGATCGGATCACTCATGGCAGCAGACGGTGGAAGCGTTATGCGGCGTAGGCCCGTTCTTGCCTCAACGCAGAAAAGCACTTGGATACAACGAGCCGAATGATGCACCTTTGTATAAATTGGTTACGGCTTATCGCCGGGTGGACAAGGGAACGAAATGCTTGTTCGCGCCGAATGATTTGGCAAAACGCTATGCGGCTGAGTTTTATAAGGACAAACCTGATTACATTGAGGATACTAAATGGTGGAAGGCTGCTCAAGAAGAGGATGAAAAAAACAATCCGGGAAGCAGCAATGATACTCCCGTGAATCCTGGTGAAACGCCATCTGACGATTTGAGTGATTATCTTGGTGGCAATGATGATGAATCGTCGGAAAATGATGATGCTCGTGGAGACAATGAGCAGCCGCACGGTGGTGCAGATACGAATACAACAAATCCGCCTGTAAATCACGAGCCGGAAACGTCGACATTGGATGACTTGATTCAAAATTCAGTTCCCGCAACCCAGTTAAGTGGTGCAAATTATAGATTTGGTAATGTCCCTCCGCTAAATATTCGCGCGTATAAATTGCAAAACGGGGAAATCAAATACAATGGGGAAAGCCGTCCGTGCTTTTTCCATTCAGACGGAATAGACTGCGATTTTGTTTTCAATCCGCGGCATATTCTTTTAGCACAGTATCCAATCACGCCGCAGATGCTGCTGTTGACATACTTGTCCGAAAAGCTGAAAGCTCGTGACGGATTGCCGGATATTGTCGCGGTGTATGCTACTTTGGCTGAAGAGTGCATGAAAGATTCTCGTATCGACAAGCAAACATTGTTGGATCGTGCGTACAGTGCTCTGGAAGCCTTGCGGGAAAAAATGACCGATGCCTTGCGCAATCGTGCGACAGATGTGATTGCTTGCATTTACGAGTCGTCTGGCGAGGTCGAGGAGACGGTCAATAAAATCATCAATTCGAACGATCAGAATCTCTTTGATGCATTTCAGCGTCGTATGCCAGAGGGATATGCGGCATTGAGTTACGTTCCTTACAAGACCCTGTATCGTTTGCTGGAAAAATTCCCGGAAGAAGTATTCGATGGGAAAGTGTTTTCGGCTCCTTATATGCAAATCCATTTGGCAGATGATAACGCTACGAATCGTACCAGAGAGGCATCCAAGGAGAAAACTTTGAGCTACGTCAAGGATGTGTTGGGGATGGTCTCGGGCTATAGCCCAAATCCGAAGAAGGAAGAATTGACACGTGTGTCGTTGAGTGTTGATTTTATGATGAGGGAATTGAGCGAATGACTTTCTACACGCCGGACATTTCAAGCGGAGCAAACTGGAAGGGCTTGGAACGACTGATTGCCCGCCTGATGCTCCATCAAGGCTGGGAGAATATCGAAGTCATCGGCGGAACTGGCGATAAGGGTGGAGACATCATTGCAACGAGAAGGGAAGTTGCTTCTTCTGGCTTGGTGACTAAATCGTGGGTCGTTCAGTCAAAGGCGGTAACTGGTAATCGCTATATTGGGCCGCAAGCGATCAACGAAGCAATATCGGCGCTATCCTTTTACGATACGGATGTTGCAGTCGTGGCAACGAATGGAGAATTCACTCGATCTGCAAAAAAGCGACAAGATGAACTGCGTGCCAATGGCTTCAACGTGAAATTATGGAATGGGGCGTTTCTGAAGCAACTGATTGAACGTATGCCTGAAAAAAGCAAGGCAGCACGTGACTTGCGACCATATCAGAGCGGCATTGTCAAAAAGGTTTTAGCTGCGTTTGATGGCGGGGAAAGCCGCGCCTTTTACATCGTCGCGACCGGGCTTGGGAAGACGGTCATTGCGGCAACAATCGCACAGAATCTCTGGAACCGTGGCTTGCATCGCATCTTGGTTTTATGTCATGCAACGGATTTGGCTTTCCAGCTGGAACAGGGATTTTGGCCGCAGTTGTCCAAAAGCGTGCCGACATCCGTGTTTTTCAATGGCCTGCCGCCAAGAAATTCGGAAGGCATATCCTTTGGCCTTTACCAGAGTTTGTATGGATTTCTTTCGGGAATTGAGCCAGACCGATTTGATGCCATCATTGTCGATGAAGCGCATCATGCACTGGCTCATGGTTTCAGAACGTGCCTTGATTATTTGACACCGAAATATCTCATAGGCATGACGGCAACTCCATGGCGCGGAGATGGTCAAAGCTTGTCGGAGGTTTTTGGTGTCCCGTTGGAGAAGGTGTCTTTGGTTGACGGAATGGCCATGGGATATCTTTCCAAAGTGGATTATCGGATTTTTTGTGACAACGTCGACTGGGACAACATGAGCAGGCTGACGCATCAGCATTTAAGCATCCGTGACTTGAACAAGAGACTGTTTTTGCCACAAAGAGATGAAGCGGTAATCGCAAATCTGAAGCAAGTCCTGCGGGAAGTTCCTCATCCTCGCATCGCGGTGTTCTCCCCCTCGTTGGATCATTGTGCTCGTTTTGCGGGGATGCTTTCCGCCGAGGGAATACCATGCGCGGCTCTTTCTGATGTGGATAAGGTCGAACGAAGAAGACGGTTGCTGGCATTTGCGTCTGGAAAATATCAAGCGATATGTTCTGTTGATATATTGAACGAAGGGATTGACGTCCCGGACATCAATATTCTCGTTTTCTTGCGTGCGACTCATTCTCGGCGAATTTTTGTACAGCAATTGGGGCGTGGCCTTCGCTTGTCCAAAGGGAAAGAGAAGGTGATCGTTTTGGATTTTGTATCAGATGTTCGGCGCATGGCGGATGTTATGGAAATGAATAACGAAGGGATTCGGAAGGGAACAGAGAAGGAAGTGTATTATTTGCAGGAAGGGTTCGTATCTTTTTCCGATGCGCGGGTTGAGAAATTTGTTGACGCATGGATTAAGGACGTGACGGATTTGGGCGATACGGATGATCGCGTCAAATTAACATTTCCGGAGGGGCTTTGAATGTCTATTAAGTTGCCTAAACATATTCAAAAGGACATACGCGACAGAGTTTATGCACGTGCAGATGAATGCGGCTACATGACGAATGGGCGGCAGAGAAATAGTAGCTTCATGGATAGTCTGACAGAAGATCCCAAAATCGGCGGTATTTTAAAGAACTATATGCAAAAAGAAAATGTCCGCACTTACATCAAGGATGCAGTTTTGAATCGATATACAAAAGACCGTATCAACGAATCGCTAGATGCCATTACACCAGAAGAACTAATAAATCGGTCTTACGGTTGCGATGCCTCAGTTATACAACAATGCACTGGGAAATCCAGCAGAGTTGCAGTTCTCCGTGCTTCCGAAGGACAAATTTTCATTACGAGCGGTGGAACGATGGCCAAGTGGGAGACGGCGCTTAGGAAGGCACTTGAAATGATTGCCAAAGAGCCGAAGCTGATTGTGGAAGATAAGACCCCAAAAATCTGTCTTGAAATTTCGGAGCTCACTATGCAGTCAACGGATGCGGATAAAGAATATGTACGAAAAGCTCTTGATGCTGTTGGCGTGAGAGTCGTATTTGTGTGAATGCAAAAAGATAAAAAACGGACTGCTCTTACCAAGGAACAGCGTAGTCATATCATGTCATGCGTTCCGAATAAGAACACACGCATTGAGGTCATTTTCCGCAAGGCGCTCTGGCACAGGGGCATCCGTTATCGGAAGAACTATGACCGCCTGCCCGGCAAGCCGGATATCGCCATCACGAAGTGCAAGATTGCCGTGTTCGTCGACGGCGATTTCTGGCATGCGCGGGGGCACGAGGAGCATCCCGGCGAACAGGTGCGGTCGCATCAAGAGTACTGGGTGAAGCATCTCTCGCGGAACGTCGAGCGCGACAAGGATGTCAGAGACGAGCTGACCGAGCTCGGCTGGCTCGTGCTGCGCTTCTGGGAGAGCGACATCCGCAAAGACCTCGAGAAATGCGTGGCGCAGGTCTGTGAGTACTGCGGGAAAGCGTGAAGAGGGGATTCGTCATGCCGAAACTTGAAGAACTGACATTTGCTCGTGTAGGCAGTTTTCCATGGACGGTTGAGTCATTCCACGTCATCGTTCATGAAGATGGGCGGCTCTCGTATTCCGTGAAGGATGCGAGAGGAGAGACATTCAAGCTGGAGGATGCGGCTCCGACCGAAGCGCACATCAAATGGGCGAAGTCGTGGAATCGGAGAGCCATCCGTCATTGGGGGGATTCTTGCGGGCCAAAGCGACAAGAATGTGATGGAGACAGCTGGACGTTGGAATTTCGCGAAACCGGCGCGGAAGCACGCATGGTTGACGGCGGTCATGGCGCATACCCTCCGTCGTTCCATTCGATGGAGCGCTGGATTCGCGTGCTCTTGGACGAGTTGCGGGCGGCATATCCGATGCTAGACGTGATACTCGATCACTAAGTTGTACAAGTTTTGAAAGTTTGCGAACTACCATGATAATGGCTCTGCTTCGGCAGGGCTTATTTTTTTTGCGCCGAAATCATGTTTTTCTGTCCTTTCAAGGGTAGAGGGGTATGAAACGGGCGTCTCGTGTCCGTTTCCTCTTGAAAGGGGCGATCGAAATGACGAAGGAAGAAAAGCAGCGCGTGGATGCTTTGCGGTGGCGCGGCGAAGGATATGGCGCGATTGCGGGGGTGCTCGGGCTTTCGGTCAACACGGTGAAGTCGTACTGCCGCCGCCATCCGCTGCCGGACGGGACGGTGTGCGAGAACTGTGGGGCGCCAATCGTCCAGACGCCCGGACGGAAGCGCAAGCGGTTCTGTTCGGACGCTTGCCGGAATGCGTGGTGGAACGCGCATCTTTCGCTCGTGAAACGGAAAGCGGTGCGCACGGTCGTCTGCGCGGGTTGCGGCCAGCCGTTCGAGGCGTATGGGCGGACCCCGCGCAAGTATTGCAGTCATGCGTGCTATGTCGCGCATCGGTTTGGAGGGCATCATGAATAAGAAGCAATTCCGCACGGAGACAGCGTTCCAAGCGACGCTCGCCATCGCCCGCCGGATGGTCGCGCAGGGGCTCGTCACGCAGCGGGAATACCGGGCGTTCGTGAAGCGCCTGCTCGAAAAATATCACCCGCCGACCGGCGATTTATTCACTTGATAATTCCGCGCCGCAGAGTGATAGATAGGACGAGGTGAAGCACGATGAAAATGATACAACGCATTGAGCGGGCGGCACCGGCCATCAAGAAGCGCCTGCGCGTCGCGGCTTATGCGCGGGTCTCCGTCGCGTCGGAGCGCATGCAGCACTCGCTTTCCGCGCAGGTGAGCTACTACAGCGCCCGCATCCAGCAGCATCCCGAATGGGAGTACGCCGGTGTGTACGCCGATTACGGCATCTCGGGGACGGGCACGGCGAAGCGCGAAGCGTTCCAGGAAATGCTCGCGGCGTGCGAAGCGGGGCGCATCGACCTCGTGCTGACGAAATCCATCCAGCGCTTCGCCCGCAACACGGTCGACCTGCTCCAGACCGTGCGGCGGCTGAAAGCGCTCGGCATCGAGGTCTATTTTGAAAAGGAAAATATCCGCACGCTGAGCGGCGAGGGCGAGCTGATGCTCACGATTCTCGCGTCGTTCGCGCAGGAGGAGAGCCGGAGCATTTCGGAAAACATCAAGTGGCGCGTGAAGAAGCGCTTCGAGCAGGGCATCCCGAACGGTCGTTTCCGCATCTACGGCTACCGCTGGGAGGGCGATACGCTCGTCATCGTGCCGGAGGAAGCCGCCATCGTGCGGCGCATTTTCCAGAACTTCCTCGACGGCAAGTCGCGCCTCGAGACGGAGCGCGAGTTCGCCGCCGAGGGCATCACGACACGGGCGGGCTGCCGCTGGGCGGACTCGAACCTCGCGTGCGTCTTGCGGAACATCACCTACACGGGCAACTTGCTCCTGCAAAAGGAATACATCGAAGACCCGATCACGAAGAAGCGTCGCAAGAATCGCGGCGAGCTGCCGAAGTACCTCGTCGAGCACACGCACGAAGCCATCATCGACCGGGAGACGTTCGACTATGTCCAAAAGGAAATGGCGCGGCGCAAGGAGCTCGGCCCGCTCGCGAACAAGGCGCTCCGCACGACGTGCTTCACGGGGAAAATCAAGTGTGGCATCTGCGGCAAGAGTTACGTCCATGATTATCGGAATGATAGGAACGCACTCGAATGCTGGACGTGCAGTTCCAAGAAAATCAAGGGCGGGAGCTGCGGAGCGAAAGGCAGCGTCCCGCACAAGGTGTTATTGCAGGAGTGCGCCGCCGTGCTCGGACTGGATGCCTTTGACGAAGCCGCGTTCCTCGCGCAAGTCGAGAAAATTGTCGTGCCCGAGCGGCGCGTGCTCGTTTTCCACATGAAGGACGGGCGACAAATCACGCGCCATTGGGTATCGACGGCGAAGAAAGACTGGTGGACGCCCGAGCGCCGGGCGCAGGTGTCGGCATATCGAAAGAGCCATCCGTATCGACGCGCAGGGGCGTCTTGTCTTACAGGGAAAATCAAGTGCACGGCCTGCGGACGGAATTTCCACCGCAAGACAAATCACGGCATCCATGTTTCATGGCGCTGTCTCGGAAAAGATGCGCCGCCTTTGCGCGAGGACGTTTTGAAGACGATGATTGCCGAGGTCATGGGGCTGCCCGCCTTTGACGAGACGGCCTTTTCCGAGCAGATGGAGCGCATCGAATTTCACGCGCCCGACGAACTGGTATTCCTTTTCAAAGATGGGCGGCAGGCTTCTCGCACTTGGGTCAAGCCGAAGAAAATCATGCCACCGAGGGCATTGTGGCATAGAAAGGGGCAGTCATGAGAAAAGTCCATACCATTCCCGCGACCATCCACCGGTTCACGGCCACGCCGCTCACGAGCACGAAACGGCGGCGCGTTGCGGGCTACGCCAGAGTCTCGACCGACCACGCCGACCAAGTGACGAGCTATGAGGCGCAGGTCGACTACTACACGAACTACATCAAGAGCCGCGAGGACTGGGCGTTCGCCGGGATGTACACCGACGAGGGCATCAGCGCGACGAACACGCGCCACCGCGAAGGCTTCAAGCGCATGGTCGAGGACGCGCTCGCGGGCAAGATCGACCTCATCATCACGAAGAGCGTCAGCCGCTTCGCCCGCAACACCGTCGACAGCCTGACCACCGTGCGGAAGCTCAAGGACAAGGGCATCGAGGTCTATTTCGAGAAAGAAAACATCTGGACGCTCGATGCGAAAGGCGAGCTCCTCATCACCATCATGAGTTCCCTCGCGCAGGAAGAAAGCCGCAGCATCTCCGAGAACACGACCTGGGGCCAGCGGAAGCGCTTCGCCGACGGCAAGGTCAGCGTTCCGTACAAGCGTTTCCTCGGCTACGACAAAGGCCCGGACGGAAATCTCGTCGTGAACCGCGAGCAAGCCAAGACGGTCAAGGAAATCTACCGGCTTTTCCTCGCGGGCTACACCTTCCACTCCATCGCGACCGAGCTCACGCGCCGGGGCATCCCGACGCCCGGCGGCTGCAAAATCTGGAGCAAGACCACCATCCGCAGCATCCTCACGAACGAGAAATACAAAGGCGATGCGCTCCTCCAGAAGCGCTACACCGTCAACTTCCTCACGAAGGAAATGCGGGAGAACAAGGGCGAGGTGCCGCAATACTACGTCGAACACAACCACGAAGCCATCATCAGCCCCGAGGTTTTCGACCAAGTGCAGGAAGCGATGGAGCGCCGCAGGAACGGCGGCAACCGCTACAGCGGCGTCAGCATCTACTCGTCGAAAATCAAATGCGGCGATTGCGGCGGCTGGTACGGCGCGAAAGTCTGGCACTCCACCGACAAATACCGCAAGACCATCTACCGCTGCAACAACAAGTTCAAGCACCACTGCAAGACGCCGCACCTCACCGAGGCGGACATCCAGCAAGCCTTCCTCCGCGCCGTCAACAAGTTCCTCGCAGGCAAAACAGAAATCATCGAAAACATCCGCAACCTGCAAGCCACCCTCTGCCAGACGGACGCGCTCGAGCAGGAGCAAGCCCGGCACGAAGCCGACATGAACGCCCTCGCGGAAATGACAGAACAATGCATCGCCGAAAACGCCCGCATCGCCCAAGACCAAAGCGCCTACCAGAAACGCTACGACGACCTCGCCCGCAGGTACGACGAAGCGAAGAAGGCGTATGAAGACACTGTCAAAGCCATCCAGCACCGCAAGACACGGGCCGAACAACTCGATGGTTTCATCCAGACGCTCGAAGCCCAAGCGCCGGTCACGGGGTTCGACGAAACCCTCTGGAGCAGCCTCGTCGACTGCATCACTGTGTACGGTGAGGGGGACGTGCGCGTCACGTTCAAGGATGGGACGGAAATCAAGGCATGATGACACGAAGCAGCCGCTTCCCACGAAACGTTTGTGGGGAGCGGCTGGTTTGTCTTATGCTGCCATGGAAATCAAGTGAGCGTGAGGATGCTGCGCGTGCATTTTGCGGTCAAGCCGTCTGGCCAGTCATCCTCTTCAAAATCCGAAGTGCGCGTGAACGTCGAAATCAAGTTTTGTCCCTTCTGGATGTAGATGTCCTCGGAAAACCAAGCGGCTTTTTCAAACGAGAGCTCGCGATCGCCAAGATCAAAAATCAGGCCGCGCGTCACGAGGACATCATCCGTTTGTTCCTCGCCATCGAAAACCTCTTGATGCTCCTGTACGACCCGGATGTCTCGAATCGTCTCGTCGATAGGCGAGGCCATCCAATCCTTCGCGTCAATAAAACTTTTCTTGTCTGCCTGCAAAGACCACCGGGCAACCTCCTCCGTATCCCCGTAGAAATCCATGACCTCGGTGAGACTGTAGAGATAATAGGTCGCGTCCTCGATGTGAAGCGCGACGGCTTTGAACGAGGTGTTGGTATAGCGGAACTTGTCATGCTGGATGGAGACGAGCTTTTTCCCGACCATGGAACGCAGAATTTCGATTTCTTGCGCGGTCAGGCAAAGATTGATGGATGTCATGTGAGAGGCACCTCCAAAGTGAAATGAATTTTTTGCACACGGATATCTACTTCGATACGGCAACTTTTGGTGTCAATGCTGATGGCAGGACTCTTGTCGGCAGAATGAGAAACCGGGCGGAATATGATGATGCTCCCATCTGGGAGATCGACGCGAAAACCGTACGGCTCGCCGTTGTCATTTTTCAAGACTTCTCTCGCCGCATCCTGCACCAAGGTGTCGAAAAAATCCTTTGCTGTTTGCAATGGATTCTTGGAAGGGATATTTCGCGTGCTGGACTTGCGCCCTTTTCCACGCTTTCCAAAGTAACCGTTTTGGAATCCGAACTTGCTCTTCAAAGAGCGGCTGTTCTTCATGATGCCCGTCAAAAGCGCAAGTTTTCCGATGTTTCCTGTTCCCATCGCAATCACCCGGCCTTCCGATGCGCACGCTCAATCTGGCTGGGATAGCGGTGGAATTCGACCCGCCTGGCGAACGGCGCGAAGACGTCCTCGGGCATCCGTCCGTGCACCAAGACGATGGACGGGCGGATGTGCTCGAGCATCGCTTCAAGACCAGTGCGGAACATGGCTTTTTCCTGCCGCGATCGGATGCATCCATGCGTGCTCACCGCGACCATGCTGCCTTGCGGCACGCCGAGGAAGCAGTAGGAAAAGCTGGACTCGTCGCTCCATCGGATGTTCGGAATCACGGGAAGCTTCTGCAGATAGAAGCCGACCGCACGGTTCATGTAGGTGTTCGCCTGTTGCAGGCAGGGTGCTTGCCCTATCATCATACTGCAATCCGGCGTGATGACGCCATCAAATTTTTGCAGCAGCGGAAGATACCGGCGCGTGGCCGTCAGCACGCGGGAAAACTCCTTGTCGTACATATAGAAATGCACGTACTGGCGGTAGTTCGTGGCGGACAGGGCAGCCTTGAACGGAATCATGTCCCTGGGAATCTGGGTGTTGCGAAAATCCATCAACATGGGAATCCCCGCTTCTCCGACGAAAGCTGCTCCTTCCGTCAGATAGGCTTGGAATCCATCATCTAAAATACTCTTCATTCTAACCTCCTTGCTTGGACTGTGATTTGTGACGAAGCAGGGTGCTCGCATGAGCATCACCGCTTTCCACACAGATACTTGCAGGGAGATACGGAATTTACCACCATGCGCTTAATTTTCTTGAGATTGCGTGGCAGGGGAAAGGCATTCGTGCGTCGAATCTTCCTATTGAAAGGAAAGCCGCAGGTGGCATGGATTCCTTGCCTTTTCGCCCGCGAGCCAGTAAAATAGAGCCAGAGGAGGCATCGCAAATGCCGTTTGTTACCAAGGCGTGGGAAGACCTCACGATTCAAGACGATTTCATGTTCAAGGCGGTCATGTACAGTAAGGAGCTCTGCATGGGCGTGCTCGAAGCCATCTTGAACGAGCCGATTCACGACATCAAATATCTCGGCGAAGAAGTCTCGCTCAAGGCCGGCTATGCAAGCAAGGGCGTGCGGCTCGATGTCTACGTCGAAGACGCAGCGCATACGATCTACAATGTGGAAATGCAGGTGGCCAGCGAAACCGACGAAGAGCTGGCCAAGCGCATGCGTTACTACCAGTCGCAGATTGATGCGGAAAAGCTGAAGAGCGGCAGGGACTATACCGAGCTCCGCCAGACAATCATTATCTTCATCTGTCCGTTCGATCCCATCGGGCGCGGATGGCATCTCTATTGGTATGAGAACACGTGCCGCCGCGATGCGACACTGAAACTGAAAGACGGCACTGTCAAGATTATTCTCAACACGCGTGGGACAGGCGAGGATATTACGCCGCAGCTGCAGGCATTCATGGACTATGTGAACAGCGGCGTTCTCGGTACGAATCCGCTTGTGCAGGCTATCGACCAGAAAGTCAATGAAGTCAAGAAGAACGAGGAAGCGAGGTTGAGTTATATGACGCTTGAAATGAAAATGCGTGATGCGCATAAGGACGGAGAAGCCGAAGGAAAAGCCTTGATGATGCGCATCTGGAAGCTCCTGCAAGCAAAAATTCCATTTGCTGATATCGCGAAAGAGACACACGTTTCGATTGATGAAGTGCGCCAGATTGCTCACGAGATTGGCGTCGCTTATTGACCATTGAGAAGAGTGAGATTTCCCACGGCTGCGGCTGTGGGATTTTTCACATCGGAGGGGAGGGACGGAGACGATGGGCAGCGAGAAGAAAGTGACCTTCGACCAGTATCTTCGGATGCGCGACCGCAACGCAGATTATGCGCGTGCGCTCGCACGGACGAATCTGGCCATCCGCTGCTGGGAAAAGGCCGGAGGGAAGGTCTGGTATCTCCCGCTCATGTGGATGCTTGACAACCATATCGTGCAAGCGTTTTACAAGCGCTCGGGCATTGACGTGCAGGCAGAGTCCGTGGGTGGGATGTTCGGCTACGGCAGGACAGTCGGGATTTTCCCGGAGAGTTGCCATCAGGTCAAAACACCACGGATTCTCGGGCGGATTTCGACTGGGTCGAGTGCTGCGTGGAATCCAAAGATGCGCGGAAAGGCCATCTCTATGGTGGAAGCGCTCGAGCACGGTGAGAATCCCATCGGCACGATCGAGAGCTCGGCGCTCGCGGCAGTCGGCGGCTGGCCGTCCCGTTGCACGAAAACGGGATGCCCGCATCAGAAAGATGTGGAGGTCTATCTCACCATTTACCAGATTGTGACGCTCTACGTCGTGATGGAGCAGTCGGAGGGCACGCCGGCAGCGGGCATTCCGATTCTCGGCACGGAGCTTCGAAGTTCCCCAGACTGGGACAGGGAGCATCATCCTCTGCATCAGGCGGGCTTTTTGAAGAACAAGAATTTCAGCTATGACTGGTTCGATGTCATGAACGTCTGGATTCACCGCAGGACGGGGACGCTCGTGTGCTTCGAGCACGGCAGCACTCGCGTTATCCCGTATGCCGACTGGTGCGGCGGGAGCGTGGAGAAGGGCCTGCGATGGCTTCTGGAGCAGAATGGTTGAGCAGATGCACACCCTCCCTTGAAAATGCACCCAGGGGTGTGCAAAATCGGGCGCATCGTTACATTGTATCACTGACGGCGTCTTGTTTGATCCTGCCTGCGGCAGCGGGAATTTCCTCACGGAGAGCTACCTCTCCCTGCGCCGCCTCGAGAACGACATCCTGCGCGAGACCGTCCTCGACAAGGCCGGCAGCGGCGTCCTCGGCTTCGACGAAGCGGCCTACTCCCCCATCAAGGTCAGCATCCAGCAGTTCTACGGCATCGAGATCAACGACTTCGCCGTCTCCGTCGCCAAGACAGCGATATGGATCGCCGAAAGCCAGATGATGCAAGAGACCGAGGGCATCGTCCACCGCGAAATGAACTTCCTGCCGCTCACGACCAACGCCAACATCCACGAGGGCAACGCGCTCAGGATGGACTGGAAAGAAATCCTGCCGCCGGGCGATGATGTCAAGATCATGGGGAATCCGCCGTTCGTGGGTGCGCGGCTGATGAAAGCCGGCAGCGCGCAAAAACAAGACATGGCCGCGGTATTCGATGGTTGGAAAAACTACGGCAACCTCGACTATGTCTGCGCGTGGTATAAACTAGCCACTGACTACATGAAAGGTACACGCATCCATGCGGCTTTCGTCTCGACAAACTCCGTTTCGCAGGGCGACTCCGTCGCGATTCTCTGGAAGCCGCTGTTCACCGCGGGCATCCATATCGATTTCGCTCACCGCACATTCATCTGGGACAGCGAGAGCAAGCAAAAAGCCCATGTGCATTGTGTCATCGTCGGCTTCAGCTATGATGGCACAGCAAAAAGCCGCACCATCTTCACGGGTGGACAAAGCGAGCATGTCACGCACATTAACGCCTACCTGATAGATGCCGCAGACGTTTTTGTCGAGAGCAGAAGCAAGCCACTCTGTCAGGTTCCAGCTATCGGCATTGGCAATCAACCGATTGACGACGGCAACTATCTTTTTACCAAGGAAGAAATGGAAGCATTCCTCCAGAAAGAACCTGCTGCCAAGCCGTATTTCCGAAAATGGTACGGCGCACAGGAGTTTCTCCATCGCCAGCCGCGTTACTGTCTCTGGCTAGGTGATTGCTCGCCACGCGAATTGAAAAACATGCCTCATTGTCTGGAGCGTGTGAAAAATGTTCAACTTTTTCGTTCACAAAGCAGACGTAGCAGCACAAAAAAATTAGCGGATAGCCCGACCCGCTTTCAAACGGAAAATATGCCCACGGGCAACTATATCGTAATACCGGAAGTTTCATCTGAGCGGCGACGCTACGTTCCCTTCGGTTTTATGGATGGTTCTGTTTTCTGCAGCAATCTCGTCAAACTCATGCCGGACGCTACACTTTATCATTTCGGCATCTTGGAATCCAACGTCCATATGGCATGGATGCGAGCCGTTGCAGGACGGCTGGAGATGCGCTACCGTTACTCCAAGGAGCTTGTCTACAACAACTTCCCCTGGCCCACACCCACGCCGGAGCAGACGGCCGCCATCGAAAAGACCGCGCAAGCCATCCTGGACGCGCGGGAGCTCTACCCGGACAGCAGCCTCGCCGACCTCTACGACG
>Ga0256404_1008135_pt1 | contig 15998 bp, 10 predicted proteins | sample RumenRJG_01DNA_FD_185990 | JGI IMG/M metagenome (GOLD analysis project Ga0256404, IMG submission 185990) | Bovine rumen microbial communities from Lethbridge, Alberta, Canada - RJG_01 | ecosystem: Host-associated > Mammals > Digestive system > Stomach > Rumen | place: Canada: Alberta | collected...
AAAAGAAATCACACTGGGGGGCCTGATGCAGATATCCAGCGCCTTTGGGCGGGTGCAGGAAAGTTTATCCTATTTTGTTGACATGTATTCATCCATTGCGGAATGGCAGGCCGTGGTAGAACGTCTCACCGGTTTCGGCCTCCACATGCAGCAGGTGAAACAGGAAAATGCCCAGAAAGATTTGGATCGGAAGGTAAGCCCTTCGGAAAATATCATTGCCCGGGAAATGGATGTGGACCTGCCGGACGGTTCTTCTGTGTTAAAACAGGTTTCCTTTACGCTGGAACCCGGAACCAATGTGCTGATCAAAGGGGTTTCCGGCAGCGGGAAAAGCACCCTGCTGCGGGTGCTGGCCGGTATCTGGCCCTATGCCAGGGGAACACTGGAAATTCCCGCCGACGACAGGATCATGTTTATTCCCCAGCGTCCTTACCTGCCTTTGGGAACGTTAAAGGAATCCCTGTTATATCCCGGCACACAGACCCGGACGGATGAAGAATTAAAAGAACTGATGGACTCCTGCAGCATCGGGTATCTGTATGAAAAACTCTACATAGAAGCGGACTGGAGCCATGTCCTTTCCATCGGGGAACAACAGCGGCTGGCCTTTGTACGGGCCCTGATCTACAAACCCCTGTGGCTGTTTCTGGATGAAGCATCGTCTGCTTTGGACGAAGAAACCGAAGCCAAGGTCTACACACTGCTGATGACGGATGCCCCCTCCACTACGCTGGTCAGCGTAGGACACCGGAGCACCTTAAGCAAATATCACCAGAATGTGCTATACTTGGATAAGGAAAATCATTCCCTGTACTGGAAAGAAAAAGAAGTCCTGTGATATAATAAAATTTATAATGAACTGCTGATTAAATGAGTTTGAGCGCTTACACAGAGTAAGCGTGCGGATGAATTAATCAGCGGTTCCGTAAGTTTTACTTTGACAAAATCAGTTAAACCATTAATAAAAAAATTATCAGAGAGGTGCGATTATGGCAATTGAAAATGTTGGCGATCAGATGAACATGGGAAACCAGCCCAGAGTAAAAGCGGAAAAATTTGACGCGTTCATGAAAGAACGGGAAGTAAGCGGCTTCCATAAGGAAGAATACGATGACCAGTTCCGTACCGTAATTTATTTCAGCGGGTTGCAGACAGCAGGACAGCAGCAGTTTGTCCAGGTATTGCTGAACGATTCCATTTACGGGATGATCAAAGTACTGGTAGGGCATAAAGCAGTCAATGAGGAGAACCGGGGCAGGGTGCTGGAGTATCTGAACCAGCTGAACCAGCGTTTCGGCGCCTTCAAATATATTGTAACTCCCGATGGAAATCTGGAACTGGACTGCAGCCTGATTGCCAATGACGAGACCTTTGATCCGGAAGTGATCATGGTGATGCTGCTGAATGTGATCCAGCCCCATCTGGAAAGTGAGCTGCTGCGTCTGCCTGCAGTGGTAGGGGGACCCGTTGGCGTAAATATTGAAGAAGAAGAAAAGCCGGCGGAAGAGAATCCGATTCATTTAGTACATTGATTAAGAGGGGAAGCTAAGGAAGAAATTCCAGTTTACAAGGAGAATCCATGAAAAAAATCGGATTGACCAGCGAGGAAGCTGCCCAATCATTAAAAAAATTCGGTAACAATGCATTAAGTAAACCGCCTCAACAAACTTTTTTTGACAAGCTGCTGGATAACTTTCAGGATCCTATCATCCGGATCCTGATGGTAGCGCTGCTTGTCAATGTTGTCTTTGCATACATGGGACATGCGGACTGGCTTGAAACGGCGGGAATTTTTGTGGCCATCATACTGGCCACTTTTGTTTCTACATGGTCGGAGTACAATAACGAAAATGCTTTCCAGAAATTGCAGGAGGAAGCCAGCCGCATTACCTGCAAAGTATGGCGGAATGGGGAACCTACGGAGATCCGGATCGATGACATTGTAACCGGTGACGCAGTTCAGCTGGAAAGCGGTGATAAAGTTCCGGTAGATGGCATTTTATTGGAAGGGGAACTTAAACTGGACCAGGCCGCCCTGAACGGGGAAAGCGAAGAAGCGTCAAAAAAACCGGCGCCGGAAGGATTTTCCTGGGGGGAGACCACAGACTTTCTGAATCCCTATCGCCTGTACCGCGGTTCTGTAGTGGTGGAAGGCCAGGGAGTGATGCGGGCCGAAAAAATCGGGGATGCTTCTGTATACGGACAGCTGACCCAGGAGCTGAAGGAAGTTGACCGGGACAGTCCCTTAAAGCTGAAACTGAAACAACTGGCGGACAAGATCAGTTATTTTGGCTATGCGGGGGGCGTGCTGATATTTTTTGCCGTATTGCTGCATAAAATGTTTCTTGCGGGGGGCTGGTCTGCCTATATTGCTGATATGCCCCGGGTCTTTGGCGATTTGATGCAGGCCCTGATCCTGGCGGTTATCATCATCGTCATGGCAGTACCGGAAGGACTGCCCCTGATGATTGCCATCGTGTCTTCTTTAAATATGCGGAAGATGCTTCGCGACAATGTGCTGGTACGGAAACTGACCGGCATTGAGACGGCAGGAAGCCTGAATCTGCTATTTACGGATAAGACAGGAACTATTACAAAAGGAAAACTGGAAGTAACCGGCTTTATTACAGGGAACCTGAAAGAATATGATTCTTTCGAAAAACTGCCGGACGTAATAAAAGAATATACATACGAAAACATAGTCCTGAATACATCGGCGGCCATGGCCAACGGGAAAATAGTAGGCGGTAATATTACCGAGCGGGCTTTAAGCCAGTTTATCGGGGAATACCGGACGGGGAACCTGCCGCTGCGGAACAGTTTTGTTCCTTTTAACAGCGCCAATAAATATTCCTTTGCCAGTGTTCTTGGAACGCAGGAATATACCATTGCCAAAGGAGCGCCGGAAAAATTGGTGCCGCTGTGCGATTATTACTGGGATGAACAGGGACGAAGGCTTCCTCTGACAGACGCTATGAAACAGGCGCTGGAAAACAAGATGTTGGAACTGGCAGGCCGCGCTATCCGTATGCTGGCGTTATGCACTTATCCCAAAGCCGTTTCTGGCAGGGAACTGCCGAAAGAGGAACTGGTACTGACAGGAATCCTGGCAATCCGGGACGAAGTGCGGCCGGAAGCGGTAGAGGCGATCAAAAAAGTGCACGAAGCCGGCGTCCAGATCGTTATGATCACCGGGGACAGGAAAGAGACTGCTGTGGCCATTGCTAGGGATGCCGGCCTGCTGCAGGATCCGGAGGATCAGGTCTGGACCAGTCAGGAACTGTCTGCCATGACCGATGAAGAAGTGAAACAAAATCTTCGTAAGTTGCGGGTTGTGTCCCGGGCGTTGCCTCTGGATAAGCTGCGCCTTGTTACGATTGCCCAGGAAATGAATCTGGTGGTGGGCATGACCGGCGACGGTGTCAATGATTCCCCGGCGCTAAAGCGTTCGGATGTAGGATTTGCCATGGGAAGCGGCACGGAAGTGGCAAAGGAGGCAGGGGATATCGTAATTCTGGACGATAATTTCCTGTCTATCAAACAGGCTATTTTGTATGGTCGCACGATTTATAATTCCATCTGCAAATTTATTACCTTCCAGCTTTCCATAAACGTTTCGGCGGTGCTGATCAATTTTATAGCGCCCTTTATCGGCGTGGAAAAACCCCTGACCATTATCCAGATTCTGTGGATCAATCTGGTCATGGATACCCTTGCGGCACTGGCCTTTGGAGGCGAACCTGCACTGGAACGGTATATGCAGGAAGAACCGAAAAAGCGGGACGGGGCCATTGTTTCAAAAGGCATGGCTGCTACTATCGTACTGAGCGGGTTATGGATGACCCTTGTGGCCGTAGCTTTTTATAAAAGCCCCTGGGTGGATTCCCTGTTCCGGAGCGCGCCGGATCACATCTATACCTACACCGGATTCTTCTGCGCGTATATCTTTATGGCTGTGGCCAATGCTTTCAATGTGCGTGTGGAAGGCCTGGACCTGCTGGATCACATTTCCGGCAATTTAGGCTTTTTGCAGGTTATGGGCGGAATCCTTGCCATTCAGTACATATCCACTCTGGTTGGGGGAAATATTTTGCGGACGGCGCCGCTTTTGGGGCAAGAGTGGGGCGTGGTGCTGATCTGTGCCGTTTCCATAATTCTTGCGGACTGGATTCGCAAGCTGTTCCGTCGGCAGTTTGGGTTTCATGCACCGACGAATAAGTGATTGATGCGGTTAAAACAGAGTTTCTATGCCAAAGTTATGCTGTCAGGCAAAGGCATCGCAAACCCGTCACCGATTGCTATTCCATGGACTCATTCGCCTGTGGCTTCGAAACTCGGGGCTTCGCCCCTCAAACAGTCTCGCCACGACGGCGAATTTCATCTCATGGAATGACGCAATCGCCTCCGATGGTTTGCTCACGCCTTTTCCATGCCGCATAATTTTAGGCACACAAATCTCAATTTATGGAACAAAAAAACGGCAAGGTTACCTTGCCGTTTTTTAATGAGCAAAATCAATTTTTCTGCAAATGCGTTACAATAATTTTCTTCAGCCGGTGCTGTTCTACCTTCGTAACTTCTACCCTAAGGTCCTGGCAGGTGAATTCGTCGCCCTTTTGTGGAAGCTGCCCCAGTGAATCCACCACCCAGCCGCTGATGGACTGGTTCTCCAAACCGTACAGGTCAAAGTCCAGCTGCATGTAGTCGAACAGGTCCCGCAGGCTGGCGTTCTGGGAATTGCTGTCGCAGGAAACCAGGTACCGGTCGTTTCCCAGTTTATAAAATACGGAAACGTCGTCGTCGTGTTCGTCCCAGATTTCCCCTACCAGCTCTTCCATAATGTCTTCTATGGTGACGATTCCCACCACGCTGCCGTAGCTGTCGATGACGGCGGCCATCTGCAGTTTGTTCCGCTGGAGATTTTTCAATAAAAGGGAAATCTTGGTAGAACGGTGCACGTAGGCAATATTTTTGATGATGGTCTTCAGGTTGAACTTGGGGTTCCGCAAATAGGAATGATAAAAATCACGGGAGTGGAGCAGACCGATGATGGTATCTTCTTCTTCGTCGTAGACGGGGATGCGGGTAAAATTATTGGTAGTGAACGTGCGGTAGATTTCCGCGTTGCTGTCGGTGATGTTGCAGGCCACCATATCTACCCGGGGGGTGAAGATTTCCTTGACCCGGATGTCGTTAAATTCAATGGCCGATTTGATCAGATCGCTTTCGTCCTCGCTGATGGTTCCCTCGTTTTCAACTTCGTCTACCATAACTTTTAATTCGGCTTCCGTGATGGCCGGCTTTTCTGTTTTATTGCCGGAAACCATATGGCTGAGCCGGATCTTCAGCTGCTTGAAAAGCCAGTTAAGGGGCATGAACAGCCAGGTATTCCACCATAACAGTTTATGGGTGGCCAGCAAAAAGGATTCGGGAAATTCTTTCGCAAGGCTTTTCGGTGAAATTTCCCCTACGACCAGTATGACAATGGTGGTAACCGTGGTGGCGATGGAAACGCTGTTGCGGTCGCCGATGAGGGTGATGCACAGCAGGGTGGCGATAGATGCCGTGCCGATATTGACGATGTTGTTGCCGACCAGAATCGTGGAAAGCACTTCATCGAAGTGGTCGATGAGTTTTAAAATTCCCACCGCGTCCTGGTTCCCGTTACGGGCCAGGTTCTTGATGCGGATTTTATTGACAGTGCTCAGGGCCGTTTCCGAAGCGGAATAAAAAGCGGAGCCGCAGAGAAAAAGAACAAGGATGATCAGATATTTGTATAGTTCGGTATCATCAGTCATAAAATAAAATCCTTCCTACCACAGGTAAAAGGACCGCCGATCGACGTTCCGCGTCGCTGCTTGAGGAGCTGTGAATTCCGGGCCTGGCTGCCGGACGTCCATGACCACCGGTATTTTCCTTTAACCTGTTCGCAATCCTGTTGGTTGAATACAATTATAAGGAAAATTATCCGTAAGGTCAAATAATTTGGTTTGACTTATTGGTTCCAAGTTGTTATAATTATCGACAATAGCAATTAAATAATGTTTCACCTAAAAGCTGTGAAGGGAAAAAGATGCGGGATGTGTGCGTAAGAGAGCCGGTGGTCGGTGCGAACCGGTGGCAGCGCCTGTATGGATGACTGGTCCCGGAGCCGCCTGCCTGAATTTGTAGGGCAGGACGTATTGCCGCGTTATTGGTAAAAGCCTTGTTGGAGGCTGAGAGGGTCGGCGCAGGCCGGCCGAAAAAGGGTGGTACCGCGTGGAATATTTCCCCGCCCCTTGTGTAATGCATGGGAGCGGGGTTTTTGTTTTGGCAGCTTATGTTATTCCAGAGAAGAGAGGTATTTTTTATGAAAAAACCGGCAAAGAAGTACATTCCGTTTGAACAGATCCCCCTGGAGCATCGGGACTGGCCTGACCGTGTTATTGACAAGGCTCCCGTCTGGTGCAGCGTTGACCTGCGGGACGGGAACCAGGCCCTGATCACGCCCATGCAGCTTCACGAGAAGCTGCGCATGTTCCAGACTTTAATAGATATTGGCTTCAAGGAAATCGAAATCGGCTTTCCTTCCGCTTCGGAAACAGAATATGAAATCATCCGCACCCTTATCGAGCAGAACCTGGTGCCGGACGACGTGGTCCTGCAGGTGCTGGTACAGGCAAGGCCGGAGCTGATCCATAAAACCTTCGAAGCGGTGAAGGGCGCGAAAAACGTAATCATTCATTTTTATAATTCCACCTCCACACTGCAGCGGAAGATCGTATTCCGGAAGGATATGGACGGCATTGTGGATATTGCCGTGGAAGGCGCCAAACTGATCCGGAAGTTGACGGAGGAGGAAGTGGCCCGCAGCGGCATGAACATCCGTTACGAATATTCCCCGGAAAGCTATACGGGTACGGAGCAGGATTTCGCCGTACGTATCTGCCACGAGGTTATGGAAGCCCTGGGCGCTACCAAAGAAAACCCTGTCATCCTCAATCTGCCGGCTACGGTGGAAATGTGCACGCCCAATACCTACGCGGACCAGATCGAGTATTTTATCAAACACCTGCCTAACCGGGAAGCTGCCATCATCAGCCTCCATCCCCATAACGACCGGGGCACCGGCGTGGCCTGCGCCGAGCTGGGCCTTCTGGCCGGGGCTGAACGGATCGAAGGCTGCCTTTTCGGCAACGGGGAGCGGACCGGCAATCTTGACATCGTCACGGTGGCCCTGAACATGTATACCCAGGGCGTGGACCCGAAACTGGACTTCCACGATATTCTGGCGGTGGGCAAAGTGTACGAGGAATGCACTAAGATGGAAATTCCGCCCCGGCAGCCCTACGCGGGGCAGCTGGCTTTTACCGCGTTCTCAGGTTCCCACCAGGACGCCATCAAAAAAGGCTTCGACTATATGAAAGACACGGGAACGGAATACTGGGAGGTTCCCTATCTGCCCATTAACCCTGCGGATATTAACCGCCAGTACGAACCCATTATCCGCATCAACAGCCAGTCCGGCAAGGGCGGCGCCGCTTTCGTGCTGGAGCAGGCGAGAGGCTACCGTATGCCCAAGGCTATGCAGCCGGAATTCGGCGATATCGTGAAAGCGGCGGCGGATGCTTACGGCGACGAACTGAACGAATACCAGATCGTGGACCTGTTCAACAAAGAATTCATTGACCTGAAGGGTAAATATGAACTCATTGAACGGCACTTCGTATATCTGAAACAGTCCTCCGCGGACAACGACAACCCCACCATCTTTACCGGCGTTATTTCTGTGGACGGGGAGCATGTGGACATGATGGGCCGGGGCAACGGGCCTATCGACGCCTTCTTCAATGCGCTGGCCAAGGTGGGCATTACCGGGTACAAGTTTATCAACTACGATGAACATGCCATCAGCGGCGGTTCCGACGCCAAGGCGATCTGCTATATCGAATTGCAGAAACCGGACGGGGGCCACATTTTTGGCGTGGGCATACACAGCGGCATCGTGGTGGCATCCCTGCTGGGCATTCTGTGCGCCATCAACCGTGCGGAAAAACAAAAAGCGTAACAATTAAACAGCGATTTCTTACTGTTTTCATTTTTATAAGACTGCGGAATGTCCGCAGTCTTTTTTATCTTATTAGGAAATTGTCTTGTGTATTTTGTATACATAACAGTCGTTTCTGTGATATAATTAACCAATACAGATGCAGAATGCGCTATTAAAATGATTAAGATTTTTTTGATAAAGTTGGTAAAGGAGCGAATGTACAATGACCGAAGTAAAACCTTTGCAGATTACTGAAACTGTGCTGCGGGACGGTCCCCAGTCTTTAGTCGCTACCCGGATGCGGGTGCAGGATATGATCCCCGTTCTGGAAAAACTGGACAACGTGGGGTATCATGCCATTGAAGCCTGGGGCGGCGCTACCTTTGACGCTTGCCTGCGTTTTCTGGATGAAGACCCCTGGGGCCGCCTTCGCATCCTCCGTCACCGGATGCCCCATACGCCCATCCAGATGCTGCTGCGCGGCCAGAACCTGCTGGGTTACAATCATTATGCCGACGACGTGGTAACGGAGTTTATCAAAAAGAGTGTGGAGAACGGCGTTTCCATTATCCGTGTGTTTGACGCCCTCAATGATACGAGAAACCTGGAAACTTCCTTTAGGGCAGGGAAAAAAGCCGGCGCCCATATGCAGGGCGCGCTGGTCTATACCACCAGTCCTTATCATAAACCGGCAGACTTTGTGCGGCTGGCCAAGGAAATGGTACAGATGGGAGCCGATTCGATCTGTATTAAAGACATGGCGGGCCTGCTGAGTCCTTATGGCGCGGAAAACCTGATCAAAGCGCTGAAAAAGGAAATAACGGTTCCCCTGGAACTGCACAACCACTGCACCACAGGCCTGGGCCACATGACGGCCCTGAAAGCGGCGGAAGCCGGCGTGGACATTCTGGACACGGCGCTGGCCCCCTTCTCCGGAACTACAAGCCAGCCCTGTACGGAAGCTATGGTGTCCACGTTGCAGGAAAGTCCCCGGGATACCGGACTGAATCTGGAAACATTGAATGAGCTGGCGGAATATTTCACCGGCGTCAAGAGTAAAATTGTAAATGAGTTCCATGTGAACCCGAACTTTAACGTAAATCCCAAAGTACTGGTCTACCAGATTCCCGGCGGTATGCTGTCCAACCTTCGCAGCCAGATGGCAGGCATGGGAATTGAAGACAAGCTGGACGAAGTGCTGAAGGAAATGCCCCAGGTGCGGGAAGATCTGGGATATCCGCCCCTGGTAACGCCTACCAGCCAGATCGTAGGTTCTATGGCTGTCATGAATGTAGCCATGGGCCGTTATAAAATGATTCCCCGTGAAGTTAAGGAATTGATCCGGGGCCGTTACGGAAAAACGCCGGGACCCATCAATCCGGATGTGCAGAAAATGGCAATCGGGGACGATCCGGTCATCGACCATCGTCCCGCTGACGATATTAAGCCCCAGATGAAGGCTATGCGGGACCAGCTGGACGCAGCGGGCTATCCGGGCCTGAGCACGGAAGACGTTCTGTCCTACGCCCTGTTCCCGGAAGTGGCACTGAATTATTTCCGCAGCCACAGATAAACAGATAATATGAAAGGAGCCCTTATGGCAAAAAGAATTACGAATAAAGTGACCTGGGTGGGAAAAATCGACTGGGAGTTAGTGTATTTCCACGGCCATGAACTGTCTACATATAAAGGCTCTTCCTATAACTCCTACCTGGTGCAGGATCAGAAGACTGCCCTGATCGATACCTGCTGGAAACCCTATGATGAAGAATATGTAAATCATCTGAAAGAAACCATCGACCTGAATAAGATCGATTACGTGATCATGAACCACAACGAAATCGATCACAGCGGTGCCTTGCCGGCCCTCATGAAAGAAATTCCCAATGTGCCCATCTACTGCACGAAAAAGGGCGAGGGCATCATCCGGGGCCATTACCATCAGGACTGGAACTTTGTGAACGTAAAGACCGGGGACACCCTGGACCTGGGCGACAGCAAACTGGTTTTCATTGAAGCGCCCATGCTCCACTGGCCCGACACCATGTTCACCTACATGACCGGCGAAAACATTTTGTTCAGCAACGACGGCTTCGGCCAGCATTTTGCCAGCGAAGAAATGTTCAATGACAAAGTGGACCTCCACGAAGTGTACAGCGAGGCCATGAAATATTACGTGAATATCCTGAATCCCTACAGCCCCATGGTGACCCGGAAGATCAAAGAGATCCTGGCCATGAACGTGCCGGTGGATATGATCTGCCCCAGCCACGGCATCATCTGGCGGGACAACCCCATGCAGATCGTGGAGACTTACCAGAAGTGGGCGAACAATTACCAGGAAAACCAGATCACCCTTATCTACGACACCATGTGGGAATCCACCCGGCGCATGGCGGAATGCATTGCGGAAGGGATCCGGCAGGCGGATCCGAACGTGGTGATCAAGCTGATGAACGCAGCCAAGGAAGACAAGAGTGACATTACCACGGAAGTGTTTAAATCCAAAGCGATCCTTGTGGGTTCGCCAACCATCAACTACGGCTACGCCTATTCTATCGGCGGCATCATGGAGCTGATCCGGGGCCTGAAGTTCAAAAACAAAAAGGCGGCTGCCTTTGGCAGCTACGGCTGGAGCGGCGAAGCGGTGAAGCAGATCACCGAGCTGCTGCAGGGCGCAGGCTTTGCGGTTGTAAACGATGGCATCCGTTGCCAGTGGGTTCCCGATACGGCCCACATGGAAGAGTGCCGCCGGTTTGGCCGGGAGTTTGTGGAAGGATTGAAGTAGTGGTTTAAAATTTAAAAGTTAACTTTTCAGCCGTGGATTTTTCCACGGCTGTTTTGGTATAATTAAGTTGGGAAAGTAAATTAAGGTTTGTGTGCTAAAGTTATGCTGTCAGGCAAAGGCATCGCAAACCCGTCACCGATTGCTATTCCATGGACTCATTCGCCTGTGGCTTCGAAACTCGGGACTTCGTCCCTCAAACAGTCTCGCCACGACGGCGAATTTCGTCTCATGGAATGACGCAATCGCTTCCGACGGTTTGCTCACGCCTTTCCCTTGCCGCATAATTTTAGGCACAGAAATTCTGTTTTCAACGGAGGTGGAACAAAATGTACAGGAATTATGCGAAAAAAATTTTTACTCTTTTGGTATTAAGCGTCGTGTTGTTAGGTTGCACGTCTGTTCCCCTGTCGTTTGGCGGCGCCAGGCCAACGGAAAAAATAGAATCGTTTGAGACCGTCACGTTGCGTATCAGCGGTATGCGGGGCACGACCGATTATGAGATTGTAATGAAAGGAGATGCTGCCCAGGTCACTGAGTACCGGATACGGTATGATATGGATGGAAAGCGCGTACCTGAGCGCCAGGCCGCGTGCAGCGCCGAAAAGGTAATGAAGCTGTTGAACGACTGCGAGCTGATGGCGTGGGACGGCTTTCACGGCAAGCATCCAAGCGGCGTGAAGGATGGGATCATGTTCTCGCTGCAAGCGACGGTCAACAACGGACGGAAAATCAAAGCGGAGGGCTCGGAAAATTTTCCGAAGCATTTCAGGGAATTCCGCGACGGGCTGCACGCTATGCTCAGCCAGAAAAAATAAATTGGATTTATTTAGAACTCATTTGATCGTTGTTTTTTTAAAATAGCACAGGAGAAACCTTTCATGAAAAATTTGCAAAAGTGGAAAAGGCTTTTATTCCTTTTGCTGTTAGGTCTTGTGGTCGCAGGATGCGCCTCTGCAAATGGGAAGACGGATGGCAAAAAGCCGGAGGAAACGGTACGGCCTGCAGCAAAAGCAGCAACGAAGGTGAAAGGAACCGAGCCGGTGGTGACAAAACAAAAAGGCATGTGGTATGTAAAACTGAACAGCGGTTACGACATGCCGGTACTGGGCCTGGGAACGTGGTCGCAAAACAACAGGACGGCGGCGGAATCGGTGTACGTTGCGCTGAAATGCGGTTATCGGCTTATTGATACCGCACGCTATTACGGCAATGAAAAAGGCGTGGGGGAAGGTGTGCGCCGGGCCATTGCAGAGGGCATAGTAAAACGGGAAGAGGTGTTCATCACCAGTAAGATTATGCCAATGGATTATCATAACGCGTCGGCGGCTATTGATGCGTCATTAAAAGATTTAGGTGTAACGTATCTTGACCTGATGCTGATCCATCAGCCGGGCTCCAACGACAAAGCGGTTTATCAGGCAATGGAACGGGGCGTGAAAGACGGCAAGCTTCGTTCTATCGGCATTTCTAATTATTACACGAAGCAGCAGGTGGATGAAGTGCTTTCCTATGCGAAGATCGTCCCCGCAATTATCCAGAACGAAAATCATATATATTACCAGAACACCGAGTTGCAGAATTACGTAAAGCCCATGGGGACGGTGATCGAATGCTGGTATCCCTTTGGGGGCCGTGGCAATACAAAAGAAAGTTTCGGGAATAAAACGGTTGGGGAAATTGCAAAACAGCACGGCAAGAGTCCGGCACAGATTATTTTGCGCTGGCAGGTGCAGGCAGGATATGTGACAGTGCCCGGTTCCGCCAGCCCGGATCATATTGCGGAAAATATCAATGTGTTTGATTTTGAACTTTCACCGGAGGAAATGGTGAAAATCGCCGGGCTGAACCGGCAACGGCGGTACGAGAACTGGTAGGAAAAAATTACATTTAATTGCATAGTATTATAAAAACCTTTTTCCATAGTAATTCCCATCCCAGCGTTTTCCGGCGTTGCGTACGGTAAGCCCCACATAGTGGGCGCCTTTGGATCTCCGGTACAGGGCGGAACGTTCAAATACGGTTTCGATGGCGCGGGCACCGTGGCTCCCAAGCCAGAACCACAAACGGCAGCAGAAGGAAAAATCTTCCCGGCTTTTATCCTGCCAGCTGTGGCCTTCATAGAACATGCGCTGCAGTTCCGGGTCGCAGGCAAAGGCTTTTTGCAAAATGCTTTCCACGGGCAGGGGTGCGGTGGAAAGGGATTTTTGAAAAAAGGTTTTTGCAGGCTGGGTTGCGGTGGAAAGAGTTGTGGAGTTATCAGGGAGTGAAAACTGTAGGTCCGCAGCACTGCAAGGGCCTGCGTCTGAAAACGTTGTGAAAGAATTTTTCAAACAGGCGCTTTCGGTCAGTTCGTCTGAAAAGGCTGCGGAAATATTTTCTCTGTGAGGTTTTTCTTTCATTTTCGGACGCAGGCTTTCGCAAAAAGAAACTGCGGGGGTTAAATCGGGCAGGCAATTTCCCCGGAAATAATATAACGGCGTTGGTTCTTTTAGCGGATGTCCCGTAACCGTAATGGCCCGGCCGGAACCGTACCATTCGTATTCGTTGCCGTGATAGCCGATCTGATTTCGTCCGGGCAAAAGGTAAGATTTCTTATCCGGCAGCACGCCCCATACATGGACCCCATAGCCGGAAGGGGAAAGTTCATGCCAGGCGTTGGGGACAAGCTGTAAAATTTTCAGCAGTCTTGGGTCATCCCCATTGCAGTCGTCAATGTCGATGCAGGCCAGTGGGTTTTCCATGGAAAGCAACAGGCTCACGCCGCCCTGTTCCGGCATGGTGCGGAAGGCTTCGGCGAAAGTCCGGCCAGAAGTGTCCCAGTACCGGCCCCGCAGCACCGCTTCCCCATAAGTGGGAAGCTTTTTTACTTTTCCATCAGCGCAGACAGGCTTCCAGTTGATCCAATAGGGCTTGCTTTTTAAAAAGCCGGGAATGCCGTCGGCGTTTACTGTTAAAATTTTTGAGATGTCTGTGATCATAGCATCATCCTTTCCTGTTGATAAATTTAAATAATTATTACCGAATGGAATGCATTGTTTGCAAGCATGGCGAAAAATTTTATAAGCTGATTATCATATTATAATTACGGAAAATTTAATTGAGATTTCGTATTTCCTGCATTGCGACAACAAACTTCAAAAAGCAAAGAAAGTGCAGGAAGTGCAGGAAGTACAGGCAAAAGTGCAGGCCTTTTAAACCGCATGGTTGCTACGTTTCTTCAACTTACATGTACTTCCTGAACTTTTTTCTGTGTTATTTTTTATTTAACAAGGTCATTTATTAAAAAAACACGGGGAAAAAAGTGCAGGATGTACAGGCGAGGGTCTGAACCTGCATGAACACCGGGATTTCTGCCCTGTACTTTTTTTATAAGAAGTACAGGAAAGTGCAGGAAGTACAGAAGTAACCCGCCTGTGCCGAAATATTTTTGTGGGATCGAATACCGGCAATTGTCATTGACAACATTTCAGTTGTGTGAATGAAAATATTTCTGTAAATTCATCATCTATGATGATTTCAGGCACAACCCTGCAAAACAGTAGCCGGTTTCCCTCCGTGTTTTCATTTTCCCGTGGGCCAGCATGGCTTCGGAAAAACTTTTGCGCTGGTAAAAACTGTTGCCGCCCGTGGCCAGCCATTCGTTAAAATCCTTCAGGGCCCGGTCGAATTTCAAAAAGCCCAGGCTGGGTTCCGTCCGTTCATCCAGCCACTGCTGCAGCAGGTCGCTTTCTTTGTAAAAGGAGTCGGCGGCCTTTTGCATTTCCGTGGGAAAATCTTCCAGTCCTTCCTGCCGCCAAAGCTTTGCCCCTTCCACGCACCAGGTTAGGCAGGCCTGCTGGTTTTCCGGCTGCAGCAGTTTCTGTTTCAGCTTCGGATCCCGTTTTTCAATTTCCGCCGTGAAGGGCACAATCACCAGCCGGCGGCGGATGCCCTTGTCCATGGCATCGGAAATGGAAGGCAGGTAGTTGGTCTGCAAAACTAATTTGAAGGAAGGGTGAAACTCGAACGGGTCCGCGTGCAGATGGCGGGCGGTGAGGGTATCGCCGCCGGTAAGGAGCTTCACTTTCGCTTCGTCCATGCGGCGGTTTTTGTTGCTTTCGCTGGAAAGCACGTACCGTTTCCCCGGCAGCTTGGCCAGCTCCGGGGTGGGATTGTTGCCGCCGTTGTACACGTTGCTGGTAAGGAGTATGTCCACGGGCACCACGGCTTTGTAATCCCCCATGGCCGCCGCAACGGTTTCGAAGAAGGTGCCCTTGCCGCAGCCGCCGGGGCCGTAGGCTACCACAAACTTTTCTTCTTCCGTGCTGCCGGTAAGGCAGTAGCCCATGAACTTTTGCATCCATCGGCGTACGGCAGGGTCTGGCAGGATGGCGCGGACGGTTTCCTCCCACAGGGACGTTGCAGAGTTGTTTTCAGAAAGAATATCGATGTTCATTCCGCTTTCCTTTGCCGTAGTTTCTCCTGCGGACGAAACCGTTTCGCTTGCAGGTTTTTCTGCCTGGGAATAATTTTTTGCAACGGATCGGGGTTCATACGACGCGCCGCAGATTTTTGTGATGAAATCCTTTTTGTTATGGGGGCGCAGTTCTCCCGTGGACAAATTCAGCGTGCCGTTCTGCAGGTTCAGCAGGAACGGGTCCGTGTCGAATTCCCCGTACTGCTTCAGAGCCAGCCCCTCCAGAAAGCTGAGGGCGCCCCTGATCCGGCCGATGGACTCCGCCCGGCCCAGCCCGTCCGCCACTTTCTGCCGGTGTTGCATCTCTTTCATGTCGTGGCAGCTGGGCAGGCTGCGGATGTCTGCCGCCAGGTTCCGAAAGGCTTCCATGGCGGCCACCCGGATGGATCCGTTGGTTTCCTCCTGCCAGCGCTGTCCGTTCCAGTGGAGCCAGCGGCTTAGCTGGGGCACAAACTTCCAGTCATCCCCCAGCAGGGAATGAAGACGGTTGGCGTTGCCGGCGTCCGTTAGCGGCAGGTTCATCAGATACATGATTTTTGTTTTGTTCAAGCGTTAACACCTCCTGAAAAAAATTTACCTCTCACTATATACAAATGCTTGAGGACCAAAAAACGGAACAGTTTTTTTAAAAATTTCAATACGAATCACTCATCACTTATATAATCCCTAAGGGTGGTAAAATTTAAACCAACAAAAATGAAAAATTTGAAAAAGTTTTTCTCTCT
>Ga0256404_1008137_pt1 | contig 15989 bp, 14 predicted proteins | sample RumenRJG_01DNA_FD_185990 | JGI IMG/M metagenome (GOLD analysis project Ga0256404, IMG submission 185990) | Bovine rumen microbial communities from Lethbridge, Alberta, Canada - RJG_01 | ecosystem: Host-associated > Mammals > Digestive system > Stomach > Rumen | place: Canada: Alberta | collected...
ATGACTCGTATGCATTCAACTCCACTTGTGCAGGTACTGTAGGCCCTGCTATCATCTGTTTCATAGAATCCAAAGATTATGTTGATTGTATCAAACTCGCCATTTCCCTTGGGGGCGATGCCGACACTCTCGTTGCAATAGCAGGTCCTATGGCATTCGCCTATTACAAGAAGATGCCAGATGCTCTTGTCTATCAAGCGTTGAAGAAATTACCTGATTGGATGGTTGACGTAAGTGAAAGATTTGACGACATCGTAAATAAAGTGGCAAAATTATGAACTATCCATTAATCTCAGAATACATTGAGGCTATTAAGTCGGCTGAAGATAACTTTGAGGAATTGAGTTATCTACGTCCAGTTTTAGGTACTGACGGACTGCCAGTTATGACTGGTGGAAACTTCGCAGAGGTATTCAAGATGAAAGATGTGAAGACTGGAAAGTTCTATGCTATTAAATGCTTTACTAAAGAGCAGAAAGGTCGTGCGGAGGCTTATAGACAGATCTCAAAAGAATTGAAAGATGTTTCTTCTCCATATCTTACAAGTGTTCGATATATAGAAAATGAATTGTTTGTAGATACGGATCAGACAAAGGAAACGGAATTCCCTGTACTGCTGATGGACTGGGTAGAAGGTAAGACGCTTGATAGATATTTGCGAGATAATCTAAACGATAAATATGCTATAGAGATGTTGGCTTATCGTTTTAGCCAATTGGCCCAGTGGCTTCTGCTACAGCCTTTTGCACATGGCGATTTAAAACCAGACAATATTATTGTCCGTGAAGACGGAACTCTTGTATTGGTTGACTATGATGGCATGTTTGTTCCTGATATGAGAGGGCAAATGGCGCGTGAACTTGGTTCTCCAGACTTTCGGCATCCTCTTAGGAATGAGAATGAATTTGATCAAGGCATTGATGATTTTCCTGTCATGTCTATTCTGATCTCGCTTATTGGAATTTCAAAATCTCCAGATCTTTTGTCTAAATATGGTGCTCCTGATAGACTTTTGTTTTCTAAAACAGATTATGCTAATATCGACCAACAGAATATCATAAAAGATTTGCTCTTAATCGATGATAAAACTCTAAGAACACTTACATGCATTTTTGTGTCTCTATGCCATCAAAGATTCCCGATTGCAATACCATCCCTTGAGAAACCATTTAAAATAGGAGAAGTCGAAGGCTATCTTATACCTGGAGCAGAATTATTAAGTAAGTTTTCTATTCAGAAGTCCCAATCTCCCCTATCTATAGATAAAGTATTAGAAGGACTAGTACAATTAAACGACTTAATGATGGCAAATGGTATTGACTATGTACTGACTGGTTCTTTAGGGCTTTACATGCATGGTTTGGTACCGTTTTCTTATATTCCGCATGATATTGATATTATCATTTCAAACAATAAAAACAAACATCCATTTTTGACAAATCAGATGATTCTAGATTTGTTTTGTCAATATAGTGGCGGTGACAGACCAGAATATGCATATTATGATGCATCAGATATGTTTATATTTTATCTGGGCAGGAATAAATTAGAAATCAATGCATTCGTTGACGTTAACAAGGTTTTCGAAAGAAAGGACTATTGTAAAATGAATATTATGGGGTGTGATATAATGGTAAATAAAGCCCTTTCCATTTTTAGAGAAAAGTATAAATTGCATCGCCAGAAAGATTTGCAATTTAACAATGACATACAACTAATGCTTGATTATTATTTAGTGAACAAAAAAGCTTTGGATTTTGAGAAGTTCTATAACAAAATGATATTAACAGACAAGATAAGGGATTTCTTAACAGGGATTAAATGGAATATGGTACAATCAGAATCAAAGCTCCTTTCCGAATTGTTCAATGAAGAGATTAAGAGTATTTGGCTTCCTGAGAGTCTAAGGGATAAGTGTATTATCCAATTTACTTCATGGAATAATACAATAGGTAATCTTGATGCAATAATATTTGGTATAAAAGATAGTTTTACCAAAATTACCAGAATTGATTGGAATAACCAAATTGAGGGATGGTTAAAACGCGATGTGAGTGATATGGTCGATTTGCTGTACTACATTTTATCAGAAATGGGTATAGTTGATCTTTTTGCAGCACATGTTGACGAACTTATTTACGCTATAAATGAGCTTGAGAAGCCTGTTGTTTATTATAATGAAGATGATTTACCTTTTTAAAATAATAATATGAACTATCCGCTTATATCAGAATATATAGAGGCCATTAAATCGGCAGAAGATAATTTTAAAGAACTTTGTTATCTTAGGCCGGTATTGGGTGATGACGGCTTGCCTGTGATGACAAGCGGCAACTTTGCTGTTGTCTTTAAGATGGAAAACGAGAACAGTGGTAAGTGCTATGCTGTAAAGTGTTTCACTAAAGAGCAGGAAGGAAGAGAGAAAGCATATCATCAGATTGCTGATGCATTGAAAGATGTTAATTCACCTTATTTTGTTTCGCTTCGTTATTTGGATAGTGAGTTGTTTGTAGATACCGAACAAACAGACGAAACCGAGTTCCCTGTGCTATTGATGGACTGGGTGGAAGGCAAGACGCTAGATAAGTATCTTCGTAGTAACATAGATGACAAGTATGCTCTCGAAATGCTGGCTTATCGTTTTAGCCAGTTGGCTCAGTGGCTTATTCCACAACCTTTTGCTCATGGTGACTTGAAGCCAGACAACATCCTTGTCCGTGAGGATGGAACATTAGTTTTAGTAGATTATGATGGTATGTATTTCCCTATAATGAAGGGACAGAAGGCTCGTGAAGTTGGCTCCCCCGATTTCCGTCATCCACAAAGGACAGAAAATGATTTCGACGAACATATTGATGATTTTTCTACCGTATCCATTTTATTATCATTGCTCATTACCTCTCAAGACGTCTCTCTTTGGAACAAGTATGCAGCTGCTGATAGATTACTATTTTCATCTGATGATTATAGAAACTTTAATAAATGTTCTATAATAAATGATTTGCCTAAGAATGATGTGATTATTAATGAATTGACTTCTATTCTTCTCAATCTTTGCAATAATAATACATGTGTTTACAACAAATTACCTACTATTGCAAAACCTATGGAAGTTACATTTTGTAAAATTGAACCAGCATTTCCAATAATTGGTGGAGAAAGTTTCCTCGAAGGAGAAACATCTATAGGAAATGATTATTGTAGCGAAAAAGACAATATAAAGAATATTGAGTTTCCACGCTCTCTTAAAACTATAGAATCTTTTGCATTTTCAGGCTATACGTCTTTGTTACTTACAAATATAGAAAATACATCATTAGTTACCATTAAAGAATGGGCGTTTTCAAATTGTTCCAATTTGGGATATATTTCATTACCTTCTAGTTTACGTGAGATAGGTAGTTGGGCTTTTGAGGATTGTGGTTTTAAATTGTTGACAATTCCAGAAAATGTTAATAAAATTGGAGATTATGCTTTTGCTGGCTGTTCTGAGTTACACCAAATAAAGCTACCAAGGTCAATTATTCATGTAGGGAAATCTATATTTAAGAATTGTAGATCTCTAAAATATATTATTATACCTAAAGGAAGTAAAGATAATTTTTGTCAATTGATGTCGGAATATGAACAGCTATTTCTTGTCGAAGGAAGTCTTAGATATTATCTTTTGAATATATGGGGAATCATTGATGAAGATTCATATGCAGAATCATATTATATTAAAGCTAGAGATCAAATAGATCCTATAATATCATTTCTTAATCATATTAATAGGAGGAAAAAAAGATATAAGAATTAATGAACTATCCACTGATATCAGAATATATTGAGGCCATCAAATCGACAGAGGATAACTTCGAAGAACTAAGTTATCTTAGGCCAGTTTTGGATGATGACGGACTACCGGTAATGACAAGTGGCAACTTTGCTGCTGTCTTTAAGATGAAGGATGAACGGGAAGGAAAAGTCTGTGCCGTGAAGTGCTTAACCAAAGAGCATGATGGACGGGCTGAGGCTAGTAACATTGGGACAGGTATGGTGTTATGTATGTACATGCACTTTCTAGTTCAGCAGAGAAGTTTAAAAAGATTATGGATGGGGACCAAGATATGATTAGAATTGAAGCCGAGTAGTTATGAAACGAAGATACAAAACAAAAGAATGGAAATATAAAAAGCATCAACAATATGTTATGCGGAAAGCTCTCAAAGGGAAATGGAGAAAAATGAGGGGTAGGAATCGCTTTGGGAAAAAGATGAATCCTTATTGTGCCCAAAGAAAGCAACCTCAAAGTGTGTTTGTATTAAAGCAATTATTAGAATATCATGTGTTCTTTGGTGATAATGCCAAAGATGAGAGTATTGAAGACATTGTAAAACAGATTCCACGTGAGATGCTATTTAACTTTGTTGGGGTGCTTAATAATATATATGGAAATGCAACATTAGACAAGTTGGACCTTTTCTTTTCTTCAGAGAGCATAAATAATCGCCGGCTTGTCTATTATCGGGTTATGGAATTGAGGAAGGATAATCCCCAGAGTGATTTCCTTTTCAGTTCCGATATGACATGTATGGAAGTTATGCGATATGCATTTGCATATTCTCCAGTAGATGAAAGTTTTGCAATGAATGAAGAGCAAGGAGAGATGCTTTTCTTCAAACTATTATTGCTGATTAATGAAAAGGTTGTGACATATAAGCAGATAGAAAATAATACTGTGTCAAAGATGTGTTTCATTCTTTCTTTCATCAATCCTGTAATACGAGCGGAGAGTGTGCAAGATGTTCGAAATAGGGCTGCATATCAGATGGAGTTGGCAATCAATTTCTTCGAAATGATTTCAAAAGAAGAAGAATATACCCAACTTTACCAATTGTTTCTCGGTAGTCATCATATTAACTGTTGGGAAGATTATATTATAACGATTTATGGAATACTGGCAGCAGGACAATTTAAGTCAGGAAGGATTAAAAAGGATTTGAATATCGACGTTGATCATCTCCTCACGCAAGAAGTTTTGGAATCTATTTCTTTGCCATATGATACGATAATAAATTATTCAGCGAAAGATAAAAACGATAGATGTTCTAATTCCGATTATCGGATGTTGAGGGATAAGCCAATCATAAAATTTGGGAATGGTGACTTCTTCATCTATAATATGGAGTTTATGCTGGATAGATTATTCAATAGTTTGTATTTTGAATTTAAATTTCTCAATCAATCGGCTAAACTAGGAATCGATATTGCGCATTTGTTTACTGAAAAATTCAGTGAACGCATTATGTTCGATATGTATATGAGCAAAAGCATCAATGAAAATAGATATATAGGAATAAGCGAAGCGGAATGTGTTGAGAATTCTAAAAAGAAAGATGACGAACTAGGAGCACCAGATTATATTGTAATGGAAGGAAATGATGTCCTTTTATTCGAATGCAAAGACATTAGGATAAGTGGTGAAGTTATCGAGTCACACGATTATGAAGCGATAATCAACGAGTACAAAAATAAGTTGTTTTATAAATGTGACAAGAAGAACAAAGTTCATAGAATAGGTATAACTCAACTTACAGGGCATATAGAATCAATTCGAAAAGGGAAGTTTAAATGGTGTCATGTCAATGAAGGTGCAAATATATATCCAGTGTTAGTAATCTCTGATTACAAGAATGTTAAAATGGGTTTTAATGTCATTTCAAATGAATGGTATCAATCCTCATTAAATGAACTTGAAATTGTTAATGAAAATAATAAACCGCTTATTGTAATGTCTTTTATTACATTGTTTAAATACAATCACTTGTTCAAGAAGAATGGCTTCAAATATTATTTTGATATGTATATTAACTCTTTTTCAAGGAATCAAAAGGATATAATTAGAAGATATCAGACTTTTGACAATTTTATGTCCCAATATCCATATCACCTTTATGACCTTGAGATAATGGTTCAAAAAATACTAAACAATAAAGTTAAACGCAATGAACTATCCATTAATAAGTGAATATATTGAGGCCATCAAGTCGGCTGAAGATAACTTTGAGGAACTGAGTTATCTAAGGCCTGTATTGGGTGATGATGGGCTGCCAGTGATGACAAGCGGTAACTTTGCTGTGGTCTTTAAGATGAAGGATGAGCAGAGTGGAAAGTTCTATGGAGTGAAATGCTTCACGAAGGAACAGGAAGGACGGCCTGAGGCTTATCGTGAGATTGCAAAGGAATTAGAAAAAGTTTCATCTCCTTATATTCTTTCCATCCGATATTTGGAAAAGGAATTGTTTGTAGATACTGACCAGACTACAGGAACAGAGTTTCCTGTGCTGCTGATGGATTGGGTTGATGGCAAGCCTCTTGATAAATACTTACGGGAGAATATAGAAAGTAAATTTATTATTGAGACATTGCTGGAAAATTTCTACCAACTTTCAGAATGGCTTATTTCTCAGCCATTTGCTCATGGCGATTTGAAACCAGATAATATACTCGTTAAAAGTGATGGGGCTCTTGTCCTTGTTGATTATGATGGAATGTATGTCTCAGCAATGAAAGGTCAGAAATCGCGAGAAATCGGTTCCCCTGATTTTTGCCATCCACACAGAAGTGAGGATTTCTTTAATGAACACATTGATGACTTCTCAATACTTTCAATTTTGTTGTCTTTATGTATCGTGTTTATTAACAAAAACTATTTAGCAAGATATGGCACAGAAGACAGATTGTTATTTTCCAAGAATGACTATTCAAACATTCATAAATCCAATATTTATAATGACATTCCACATATTATTGAAACATCGACAAATTATAAATTACTTTTTGAAGAAGCTTGTGAGAATCCGGCTTTTCATTTAGAAAAAGGTTTGCTTACTCCTATTATCATGCTAATTGCAGCGAGAAGCAAAGAAGTTAATGATGCTATTAAGGAATTAGCACATCTAGGAGTATGGGAAAGGCCTAAAGTAAACAAAACAGATATCAGTACTTCCCCTTACAGTCATACACAACAATTTGCAGCAAGGAATACTACCTCTCTGAGTGATTCTATAGATCAAGATGATAAGAATTCAACAAAATGGCAATCAGCATTATTGTTACATGTCCTGACTATTGCCATATTTTTATATTGTAGCAATGATAGCAAACGTATTGATGAAACCTGGACTGCTATAGGATGGGGATTTGGTATTGGATCAATTGCGTGGTTTTTCTCCTTTTTTGATTATATAAAACGTGACGGATCATTTGGTAATTGTCTTTTAGCTTTTATATTACTTCCAATAACCATCTATTATGGTATATATCGGGGTATTGGAATGTGTGTTGACTTAATTAAGGAAAGAGTATTTTTAATATTTTGCGTACTATAATAAGTAAAATGAAACATAATTGTTGTAACTTTGCAAATGAAAGATTGAGAATATGAGTAAGATGAAACCAAAGGAGTGCCAGAATGTGGAATACAAATCCAGTTGGCACGATAAATATTTAGAGTGGATTTGCGGATTTGCAAATGCGCAAGGGGCTGTGATGTATTTTGGCGTGAATGATGATCATGAGATCGTTGGCCTTGAAAATGTAGATAGGCTGATGGAGGACATCCCCAATAAAATTGTTACCACTATGGGAATCGTGGTGGATGTAAATCTACATGAACAGGACGGCTTGGAATACATCGAAGTGGTGATTGAGCCCAGCAATATCCCCATCAACTACAAGGGCAAGTATTACTATCGTTCAGGTAGCACCATGCAGGAACTTCGTGGACCAGCACTTCAACAGTTCATCTTGAAGAAAATGGGACGCTCGTGGGATGAAATCACCAATGAATTTGCCACTATTGATGATTTGGATCGGAGTGCCATTGACTATTTCTTACGTAAAGGCATCAAGGCAGGGCGTATTAGTGTGGAAGAGGCAGATGCTTCCACGCAGTCAGTTCTGGAAAACCTGCACTTGATCAGTGAAGAGGGCAAATTAAAGAATGCTGCATTACTACTTTTTGCTAAGAATCCTATGCGGTATTTTACATGTGTGGAGTTTAGGATTGGCCGATTTAGAAAAGATGAGGCAGACCTGATTACGCAGGATGTAGTAGAAGGCAATATTATGCAGATGACAGATCGAGTGGTGGAAATCCTTAGAACGAAGTACTTCACCTCTCCCATACATTATGAAGGCATGCAGCGAATAGAAACTCTCGAAGTGCCAGAGGATGCTCTACGTGAAATACTCTACAACTCAATCTGTCATAAGGACTATACGGGCGTTCATATTCAAATGCGTGTATGGGATGATTATTGTGAAGTGTGGAATGAAGGTGAGTTGCCTATGGGTTATACACCCGAAACATTGCTGGCTCAACACTCCTCTAAACCCAGGAACAAGAATATCGCCTATGCATTCTTTAAGGCTGGATTTATTGAATCTTGGGGACGTGGTTACAAGAAAATCCGTGATGGTTTCGAGGGTGCTGGTTTACCTATGCCAAAGATAGAGTCTGTGGATGGTGGCGTCAGAGTGACATTCCAAAGAAATAATGTGAATAGCGGACAGACAGGTGTCCTAGAAAATGTCCTAGAAAATGTCCTAGAAGAATTGACAGAAAGACAAACAGAGATTCTCAAAATGATATCCGTTGACTCAAAGATATCCGCAAAAGCTATGTCGGAAAAGATGTCGGAAAAGATGTCGGAAAAGATGTCGGAAAAGAATACAATGAATGTTAGAACCATTGAAAGAGACATTGCTATACTAAAGAAGATAGGTGTTCTTGTCCGCAAAGGTGGACGCAAAGATGGTGAATGGGTAATAACGAATAAGAAAAAATGATTATTGTAGAGTCGAAACGGAAGAAGGCTGCCACGATACTGAAGAACTATCCGGATGCGATACTGGCAGATGTGACAAGCAGTGCTAAAGATGGGCTTGTTAAGTTGAGTCCCTTCTATCCTCACTGTGGCATACCAGTTCCATTTAGCGAAGGATATACTGCTACTTGTGTAGAAGCAATATGGCAGGGACTGAAGGTTTTTGAGAGTTGTGATGTGGATGTCGAGATGTTCAAGAATGACACAATGAAGAATATCAAACGGACAGTCAGACGGTTTGGCAGACCTTTGGGACATCGAAAAGGTGTAAATGGAACTGAACTTCTTGGTTATATTGATGCTCGCAAGCAAATCTATATTCCTACCTATAAATGGGTGCTGGAGAATAAGGTGGCAAATATCATAGAGCGACTGAGAGAGGCTAGTAAGACAAAAACCATCGTTTTGCTGGACTATGATACGAATGCTGACGTGGAGAATGCGAAGAAGCCTCTGTCGCACGCCTCGCTAATAAAGGCATACGTTGAGGGCATATATCCATATGGAGATTACAAACCTTCCGCTCAAAGTAAGGAGGATCGCAAATCCCCTCAAACTGAGGCAGGAGAGGAAAAGTCTCCTAAAGCAAAAAGGAAGAAAAAAAAGAAGAAGGAAGACAATAATATGCAGTTGGAATTGTTTAAAGAATAAAGGGTAGAACTATGGATAAGAAAAGTAATTGGCAGGAGTTTAAGGCTGTGCTCGATGAGCATAAGATCGTAAAGCTATATCACTTTACGGATAGAGATAATTTGGAGTCAATCATCAAGAATGGCGGGTTGTATTCGTGGATGGATTGCGAGCGCAAGGGGATTAAGATTAACAAGCCTGGTGGCAGCCCGGTTTCGAGACAATTGGATAGTGGAAGGAATCTTGAGGACTACGTAAGAGTGAGTTTCACGACACAACATCCTATGATGTATGTGGCTATGAAAGACGGTAGAATATCTAATCCCGTCATATTGGAAATAGACCCAGAGGTGATTTATTGGAATGAGACTCTGTATGCTAATTTGAATGCTGCAAAACATACCATCAAACCGATTATTGGTCCGACACTTTCGGACTTCAAACAGATACATTTTCAGTCGGTAAAGTTTCGTACCCATTTCGATCTGCCTGAGGAGGAACAGCCTTACTTCCAAGCTGAGGTGCTCGTAAAGAATTTCATTCCGTTGGAGTATATCAAGAATATTGGGAACTTTGGTATACCTATTCCATCGAAGCCTAAGGCTCTGCAAATCAAGAATCCATATACAGCCCAGATTACAAGGAATACGCCTACGGCATTTATATTCTTGGTAGACCAATCTGTATCCATGAAGCGCATTACAACTCTTAACGGTGAACAGATGTCGTTGGCAGAAGCTGTTGCAAGGATTGTGAACAATCAAATCAACGAATTAGTATATCGTTGTATCAAAACAACAGAGGTAAGACATTACTATGATATTGCCATCATTGGCTATGGGCATGAGGTCTATAGTGGATGGAATGGTGTGTTGGCTGGTCGTGATTTCGTTTCTCCAGAAGAGTTGAAGAATAATCCGTTTAAGAAGATTATCGTGAAGGAAGAGAAGCGTACAAGAAAAGGGACAATGATTAAGGAAATTGAGAAAGTGCAATGGTTGGAGGCTAGATGCGATGGTAAATGGACTCATGTTCATCAAGCGTTTGATAAGGCGAAGGCTCTATTGGATCAATGGATGCTGGAACACCATGAGAAGGACTGCTATCCTCCTACCATTATCAACATAACAGATGGGCAATTTAATCATGCAACAAGAGAGCAAATCGTGCAACAAGCAAATGAACTGAAGGCCATGTTTACTAATGATGGTAATGTACTCCTATGGAACATTCATATCACTCCTAACAATTTAGAGCAGGTAATGTTGCCCATTGGGAAAGAAGAACTAAAAGGGGACAAATATTCGGAGTTGCTTTATGATATGTCAAGCCTCTTGCCAACCCGATATAATCAAGCAATATCTGATATACGGGGTGATGCTGTCGATACAAGACATATGGCAATGGCAACGAATACAGATATGTCAACATTAATTCAGTTAATGGATATCGGAACACCAACTAATATAAGTCCCAAATGATGAAAGCAAAAAGTGTATCTATACCAAAGTTTGGAGAAAAAATCAGCGAAGATGCCGTTCTTGCAACAAACGGCATTATTGCTGTTTCTGATGGTGCAGGTGGCGGTGGAGTCTATGCAGATCATTGGTCACAATATCTTGTCGCTAATCTACCAAATAAGCCAATACATAATTTTGCAGAATTTGATTCATGGATTGATAGTATCTGGGAAAAGTTCTACAATGAGCATGAGGCATTGGCAAAAAAACAAGGAGGACTATTCCTTAACAAATTCTACGATGAGGGTTCTTTCGCTACATTAGTTGCCGTATGGAAAGTATCGGAGAGTGAATGTAGATGGATTAGCTATGGGGACAGTGTGGCTTTTTGTTATGACAGGGCAAAAGGAGATTTGCAGTATTCGTTTACTAAATTGGCTGATTTTAATAACCCTCCTTATCTGATTAGTTGTAAAGACCCTCTTGATGAAAAAGGTTTTAGATCTGGAACGTTCAAAACGTCTGAAACATCTGTTGTTTTCTGTGCAAGTGATGCTCTATCTCACCTTATTTTAATGATGTACGAAACTGGGATACAGAAGCTCGGTAGTCATAAGTATGACGCAGAAATAGAAGAAGCTATCAATGCCCAAACGAAAAACAGTCAATACATTAAATTGGCTTCGAATCAGATTTCAGATTTTGACACAAGAATGGAGTATTGGTTAAAGTTGTCAAAGAGCAACATGATTTTTCGCAGCGGAATGACAAACCATAGGGAAAGACTTAAACTTGTTGCCGATGATGACTATTCATTGGCTGTCATGGATTACGATGAGAAAGCGTTTAATGATTGTATACCTCTTATAGAAATCGGATAATTATGGCAGATAATGATTACAAAGGGTTTACTCCCGATTATATAGACAGATTGTTGCCAAATCAAGTGTTCGTGTTTGGCAGTAACACTTTGGGATATCATACAGGTGGCGCTTCTGGTACAGCACGTAAAAAGTTTGGGGCAGTCTGGGGGCAGCCAGAGGGATTGCAAGGTGCCAGCTATGCTATTCCGGTCGATTTTGGTAAAGGTGTAAGGAAGGACAACGAGGTGAAGGAATCTGTAAGTAGGTTCTTGGCATTCACAAAAGAACACCCTGAACTCTTTTTCTTTGTAACTCGAATAGGCTGTGGACTTGGTGGCTACCGGGATGATGAGATGGCATTGTTCTTTAAAGATGCATTAGAACTTAATAATGTCAGCTTACCTAAGAGTTTTGTTGATGCTTTAAAGGGAGGTGAAATTAGCTATGATTTGGATAGGTTTGTTAATGCCCAAGATACCGAACTGTATACTTACTCTGAAGCCCTGAACGAAATTCGAGAAGGACACAAGAAAGGACACTGGATATGGTATGTGTTCCCTCAAATCAAAGGATTGGGCCATAGCTACAAGTCCGAATACTATGGCATTAGTAGTAAAGAAGAAGCTAAAGCGTATCTAGAACACCCAACTCTTGGAAATAGACTAAGAGATATAACTCAGGCTCTGTTGGATTGTAGCAATCCATCCGCCTTTAACATATTGGGATTTCCTGATGTATTGAAGGTTCAATCGTGTATGACCTTGTTCGACATGGTAGCACCCAACGACATTTTCAGCAACGTGCTTGATAAGTATTATGAGGGGAAAAGGTGTGAAAAGACCACCAGAAGGATGGGTTTCCGCGATGAAAAGAATAAGAACGCAATAAAAGTCAGCAGATTGACTATTGCAAAAGATTGTACCGTACTTCTGGCAGACTACCAGAAAGAGGTAAAGATGGAACCCATAGTCAAAGCAATTTATTTGCTCTTCTTAAAACATCCAGAGGGTATTGCCTTTAAGTGCCTGCCAGATTACAGGAAAGAATTGGCAGACATATACCAGAAGATAAAGCCCTTTGGGCTGACAGATAGAGCCATAAGGAGTATTGAAGATGTAACAAACCCGCTGCTTAACTCCATAAACGAAAAGTGTTCGCGTGTAAGAGCGGCATTTCTGCCAGAGGTCGATGCTGCATTGTTGGAACAATATATAATAACTGGCAAAAGTGGTGATGTGAAAAAGGTTACACTTCCTCGTGAGTTAGTGGTCTGGGAATAAAATCTAATTTCACAAGCCTTGTGGGGCAAATTTGTTTGGTGGCAAAGATATAAGTGAGTATCTTTGCCACCATAAATTTTGTATAACAAGATGACATTAGAAACAGCGAAAAGAATAGTAGATGAGGGAACCCCTAACAAAGAGGCTGTGGCCATAGTCAGAGGAGGTATGACTATATGCGAAACAGAAACTGATGGTAATAGGAATTATAAATGGATCAAGGTATTACCAACAACAAGCGATTCTGTGTCAAGTGTAGAAGTTGCTTTAAGAAACTATCGGAGAAGAAATAACAAACAACAACAAACTAATATAGAGACAGAAACGATATCTGAAGAGAAGGAAAACCCTCAGATGTCCAATGTGACAAGTCCCCCCGAAAATATAGAACCGTTAACTTTACAGCTGTCTTTTTTTGAGCGTCTAAAGAGAAAGGCGATAGTTTTATGGAATGAAATAGATAGTATCGTTATAGAATAACAAAGAGTGAAAATAATGGTGCTTGGTGATGCTTAATACTAAATTTTGAAGATATGACTGACTATGAGTACATTATTAAAGAGGCGAAAAGGCTCTATTATACACAATGGAGCGATGAGGAATTACGGAGGTGCGTGGACATGTTGCCAGCACTTGAACATGAAGAACTGGTATCTTTGTATCATTGCAGATGGATCAAGAAGGTGATGAAAGAGGCCATCTTTAAGGTCTTGTATATGGATCGTTTAGGTGAGCGTGAGGAGCGTTTCAAAGAAATGTCAACGAATGAACTTATTAACGAGTTTGAGGAGAGAAGTAGTGGAAACGTATCCCTTATCAGGCAGGAACTGAGACACAGATATAAGGATGGTTTTGGGGATGACAGAATCAAAATTGCTGCTGTCTTCAGGAATGGTACCTTGGGGGACCAGCAATGGATAGAGTTGCAAATGAGAAGGGAAGCATATGGAAATCATGAATTACCGTTTTAGTTATGCCAGGACAAAGGAATAATAGCAGAAAAGAACAGTTGCCTGCGGAGTTGGGGTATGGGCACATCATGCCGCAGGCTCCGGAGGTGGAGAAGGCGGTGCTGGGTGCATTGATGATTGACAGCAATGCTTATATGGAAGTGTGTGACAGGTTGCGGCCTGAGAGTTTCTATGAGCCCAGAAACCAATTGGTGTATGAGGCTATCGTCAAACTCAGTGTGGATGAGAGTCCTGTAGATGTGCTGAGTGTGGCGGATAAGCTGGAAAAGATGGGGAAACTCGAAGAGGTGGGTGGCCCTGGCTATATCGCGGAACTGAGTTCGAGGGTGGCTACCTCTGCTCATGTCGAGTATCATGCCAATATCGTGGCGGAGAAATACATGGCGCGACAGATGGTGGAGTATGTGAGCGTGATAGGGAAGAAGACCTTCGACGAGACCTACGACATCAAAGACGTGATGGATGAGGCTGAGGCTACACTCTTGGAGTTGTCGCAGAAAAACATGAAAAAAGATTACTCCGTCTTGGCACCTGTCATTGGCAAGGCTGTGAAAGTTGTGGAGGAAGCCTATGCTCAAAAGGGAGGCATGACGGGAATCCCTTCTGGCTTGCGTAAACTGGATGAGGTCACTTGCGGATGGCAGAAGTCTGACCTCGTCATTATCGCTGGGCGCCCTGCGATGGGAAAGACGGCATTTGCGCTCTCTGTGGCCAAGAACATTGCGGCAGACCAGCATATACCGATGGCTTTCTTCTCGCTGGAGATGACGGATGTGCAACTTGCAAACCGTCTGATGTCTAATGCATGTATGATAGAAGGTCAGAAGTTGCTGAGTGGGCAGATGGATAGGGAAGACTGGAAAAGGCTTGACAAATATCTGTCCGTATTGACGGACGCTCCGTTGTATATAGATGATACGGAGGGGCTGTCTGTCATGGAACTGAGATCAAAGGCCAGGAGACTGAAGAAGGAGCACGACATACAGTTGATCATGGTGGACTATCTGCAACTGATGACAGCCAGCGGAATGAGGTATAATAGTCGTCAGGAGGAGGTATCTCTGATATCGCGCTCGCTGAAGGGATTGGCAAAGGACTTGAATGTTCCTGTGTTGGCACTGAGTCAGCTGAATCGTGGCGTAGAATCACGTGAAGGGGTAGAGGGGAAGCGTCCGCAGTTGTCGGATCTTCGTGAGTCTGGTGCCATCGAGCAGGACGCTGATATGGTGATCTTTTTGCATCGCCCAGAATATTATGGTATTCTGCAGAGTGAAGATGGCTTCACGGACTATCGTGGAAAGGCGGAGGTCATCATCGCAAAACATCGTAAGGGCGCAACGGGTATTGTAAGAATGGATTTCAAGGGCCAATTCACGCGTTTCGAAAATCCTGAAGACAACACATTGGCTCCTGATGCGGGTGGAGAGATTAGGGATTCGGCTATCAATGGTGGCAATAACCCGATGCCATTCCCGCCACCTGATGCATTCAACGCTGTTAGCGACGACAAGGCATGACTATCGAGGATGTGATAGAAAAGGCGGTACTTCTGAATCAGGAGATAGAGATTGAGTACTGCACACGGAGTGGGAGGCTGTTTCGTTGTCGTATCACTGATATCGTGTACTCTCGTTATTATGGTGGAGGATATATTAATGCTTACCGTATTGACATGGAAGAGTATCGAACGTTTAAGGTTAGTCGAATTCTCAAAGTGAATGGCCATAACTTCTCAAGGATATTCTGGAATCAGATAGGTGATAACTTTAATGTGATATGAAATGGATTTTCATCGCAAGGCTTGTGAAGATTTGGAAGTATAGCAAACATTTTGTAATTTTGTACCCAAAATGAAAATGTATGGCTATGGGTGAAGATATCATTCCTTTTTTCGGTGAGGTGAAGGATCAGA
>Ga0256404_1008138_pt1 | contig 15984 bp, 10 predicted proteins | sample RumenRJG_01DNA_FD_185990 | JGI IMG/M metagenome (GOLD analysis project Ga0256404, IMG submission 185990) | Bovine rumen microbial communities from Lethbridge, Alberta, Canada - RJG_01 | ecosystem: Host-associated > Mammals > Digestive system > Stomach > Rumen | place: Canada: Alberta | collected...
TAAATCGTCGTTAAAAAGGACCACATGGTCGCTGTCCCAGCGGACCGGACGGGAAACATGCAGGGCCATCTCATCGTGGAAGAGCAGCATGGAGGACAGTTTATCGGCCACGTTTTCGGTAGGATGGAAGTGGCCGGTATCGATCAGGCAGAGGATGCCCCTGGAGGAGGCGTAGTTCATATAAAACTCATGGGAGCCGACCGTATAGCTCTCCAGGCCGATGCCGAACACCTTGGACTCTACGGAGATGCGGACCTTAGCTTTATCGTAGGGGGTAGCCAGGATCTGGTCAAGGGAATCCATCAGACGTTTCCTCGGGCTGAGGCGGTCTGCCGGGATGTCTTTAAGGCCGTCGGGGATCCAGATGTTGAAGAGGCAGGGCTCGCCGGTCTCTTCCGCCAGATATTCAGAAATTTTCAGGCAGGCGATGTTGTGGCGGATCCAGAACTGACGGATCTCTTCGTTTTCGGAAGAAAGGGTGGCGTTTTCAGCCAGAGGATGGGAAAAGTTGGTGGAGTTGAAGTCCAGTCCCAGGTGATTTTTCTTAGCAAATTCGACCCATTTTTTGAAGTGGCGGGGCTCCAGTTTGTCTCGGTCGACCCATTCTCCGTCGTCAAAAATGGCGTAGGAAGCGTGCAGGTTCAGCTTCTTGTGATCACCGGGGATAAAGGAAAGGGTCTTTTCGATATCCTGGAAGAGCTCCTGATAATTGCGGGCGCGGTAGGGATAGTTGCCGGTGGTCTGGATACCGCCGGACAGGGCTCCCTTGCGGTCGAAACCCATTACGTCGTCTCCCTGCCAGCAGTGCATGGAAAGGACGATGGAAGCGGTGCGGTCGATGGCCTTTTCCGCATCGACGCCCAGAGCCTGATACTGCTCTTTGGCGCTTTCAAAGCGTTCGGTCTGATTCATTGTGATCGTCTCCTTTATTGGATATTTTTCTTTTTGATAATGGGTACTTTTTCAAGGATACTTTCTGTGCTATAGTAATGATATAGGAACCGTTGATGCAGTAAAAGAACCAAATTTATGAAAATATACGTCCTTTCTTGTAAAAGGAGCCGATACCGTGAACGAAATACTGCTGGAAGAGCTTTCACAGATAACGCCGGAAGAGCAGCAGATTCTGGACGGGCACCCTTATGTCGACCGCCGCATCTATTATGACCCTCAAGATACCCTCAAAGACAGGATCGACCGGTCCAAGGTGCTGAGAGGCGGCCGCCTGATCGATATCCGCCGCCACGTGCGCTTTGTCCATTTTCCGGAGCATACCCATAATTTTGTGGAGTTTGTGTATATGTGCCAGGGAACCACGACCCATCTGATCGACGGACAGAAGATCGTACTGGGGGAGGGCGACCTGCTTTTTCTCAACCAGCATGCCCGCCAGGAGATCCTGCCGGCGTCAAGCGGGGATATAGCGGTCAACTTTATGATACTGCCGGAGTTTTTTGACACTGCTTTTCATATGCTGGGAGCGGGAAACGACCCTCTTAGGAATTTTCTGGTTTCCTGTCTGACGGACCAGAACGTGGGTGGAAATTATTTGTATTTTCATGTGGCCGGAGTACTGCCGGTCCAGAACCTGGTCGAAAACCTGATCATGGCTTTGAAAGAGGACAGCCCGGAAAACCAGACCATCGCCCGCACGACCATGGGCCTTTTGTTTTTGTATCTGGTATCCTTGCCCGAGTCTATCCGTCTGTCCAAACGGTCCTTCGACGAACAGGTCATGATCCGTCTTTTGGAGGAGATCCACGATCACTACCGGGATGTCCGTCTGGTCGATCTGGCCGGACAAAATCATATGGAAGTCTCTGCCCTGTCCCGCCTGATCCTGCGCCGGACGGGGTCTACCTTTAAGGAACTGCTGCAAAAGCGCCGTATGGAAGTAGCAGCTTATCTTTTGGATACCACGGGACTTTCCGCTTCGGATATAGCGGCCGGCGTGGGTTATGAGAACACCAGCTTTTTCCACAGCCTTTTTAAGCGGACTTACGGCATGTCTCCCAAGGAATACCGCCACAGAAAAGACGCCGGTACCAAGTGACTTAGGATCGTTTTTTTTTCTTATATTTTCCTTACGATTTTCTTATAAGAAACGAAAATCCCGGCCCAAGAGCCGTAAATCCCGGCTTCCTATTTGACAGTCCATCTTCTTTTTTTTATAATATCCCGGTCGATGAGGACGTACATGCGAAAGGCTGTACCATGAATCAGAAATACAATGTCTGAAATGATGCCTTTCTTATGCCTGTCATAAGAAGGGCTTTTTTAATGGCTGTAAGACCTCCCTCCGGGTACCGGTCCCATGTCGACAAATTTCATTTTGGAGGTAATCTATGAAAAACAGAAAATGGACATACCGCCTGCTGGCTGTCCTTCTGGCAGCAGCTATGGTGGTCATGACCGGCTGCTCTTCGAGCTCTAAAAGCGACTCAAGCACTGCCGAGTCCGGCACCGAGTCCAGCCTTGCCGAATCCAGCGAGGCCCAGTCCAGTGCGGTAGAATCCAGCACCGCTGAATCCAGTGCAGCAGAGTCAAGCAGCACCGCCGGCGCCGTTTCCTTCACCGATCAGGCAGGACGCCAGATCGATCTGGACAAACCGGCCGACAAGATCGTGGCTCTGACCGCTTCCGACTGCGAGATCCTTTACGCTCTGGGGGCCCAGGACAAACTGGTGGGCCGCGGCGAGTACTGCGATTATCCGGCGGAAGTTGCCGATATCCCGTCCGTTCAGTCCGGAAGCGACACCAACATCGAACAGATCCTTGATCTGAAACCGGATGTCGTTATCATGGCTACCATGGACCAGACCACCGATCAGGTCCAGCAGCTGGAGAACGCCGGTGTCAAGGTCGTCGTCAGTGATGCCCAGGACATTGCCGGCACCTACGACGCCATCACGATGCTGGGCACCCTGACCGGCAAAGAGAGCGAAGCCGCGGACATTATTCAAACCATGAAAGACAGCTTCGATAAGATCAAGGAATCCCCCGTTCAGGGCGGAACCATCTACTTCGAAGTAAGCCCCCTGCAGTACGGTCTGTGGGCAGCCGGCAAAGGCACCTTCATGGATGAGATCGCCACGATGATGGGCCTGACCAACATCTTCGAAGATGTAGACGGCTGGGGAGAAGTCAGCGAAGAGCAGGTGCTTGAGCGCAACCCCGATTATATCGTGACCATTTCCATGTACACCGGAGAAGGCCCGACCCCCGTCGAGGAAATCGAGCAGCGGTCCGGCTGGCAGGATGTGAAGGCTGTTAAAAATGAGGCCATTCTTGATCTGGACGACAACTCCCTGTCCCGCCCTGTTCCCAGACTTGCGGACGGCGCCAAGGCGTTGTATGATTTCGTGAAAGATCATCCTGCGCAGTAATCGGAGAATATATGCATCATGAAGGTTTAGGAGCAGTCAGATGGCTGCTCCTCTTTTTCGTAACGGTGGCCGTCATGCTCATCTGCCTGGCTTTGGGCAGTGTGTCCATCCCCCTGGCTGATACGGTCCGCATCCTGCTCAAGGCCCTCGGCTTTCGTGCCGGCGGGGAGATTTCCTCCTCTTATGAGACCATCCTGCTGACCGTCCGCCTGCCCCGTGTTTTATGCTGTGCCTTATCAGGGGCAAGCCTCAGCATCAGCGGATGCACCATGCAGGGCCTTTTACGCAACCAGCTGGCCGACGGATCCACTCTGGGCGTATCGTCCGGGGCCGCTCTGGGAGCCGTGCTGGCCATCGCCCTGGGCTTTACCCTGCCGGGCTTTCCTTTCGCGGGCACTCTGGTAGCCGCCATGCTTTTTTCGGTCTTATCCCTGGTGCTGATCCTGACCCTGACCTGGAGGCTCGACCGGTCCTTGTCCACCGACACCTTGATTTTGATGGGCATCGTTTTTTCGATGTTCGTATCCGCCCTTTTGTCCCTGGTCATTACCTTATTCCCTAAAAAACTGACCAGTATCACCTTTTGGACTATGGGATCACTGGCCGGCAGCAATTATCAGAATGCCTTGGTTTTAGCCGTCATGCTGGCTGTTTTAGGCGGTATTATGCTGACCCATGCCAGGGAGCTCAATGCCTTCGCCATCAGTGAGGAAAACGCCGGCCATATCGGAGTCAATGTGCGCAGAAGCCGTGTGCTGCTGATGGCGGCGGCCTCCCTGCTGGTCGGAGCCTGCGTATCGGTGGGAGGCAGCATTGGTTTCGTAGGGCTGGTAACCCCTCATATCATGCGCCTGATCGTAGGGCCCGACCATAAAAAACTGCTGCCGGCATCCTTGTTTGCCGGTGCTATCTTCCTGATGCTGACCGACCTTATTTCCCGCACCATCGCTTCTCCCAGGGAGCTTCCCATCGGAGTCGTGACCTCTTTGATCGGCGCGGTGGTTTTTGTTATGACCTTTTACAAGACCCGAAACAGGAGGGGAGCCTGATGGACAAGAAAATCGAAGCCCGTTTTAAACCGGTCATCCCTTTGTTAAAAGCTTCCCGTATCACCGTGCGCTACGGATCCTTTTACAATAATGACACGCGGAAAAACGCAGGTAGAAACGAGGGGAAAACGGCCGTCAGCGGGGTATCCTTTGACCTGCTGCCCGGACAGTGGCTGATGGTCGTCGGACCTAACGGAGCCGGAAAGTCGACGCTGCTGAATAGTCTGACCGGTACGGTCAAAGCGGAAAAAGAGAGTTCCATCCGCCTGATGGGCCAGGATATCACGACAATGAAAAAGACCCAGATCGCCCGCCTGATGGGTATGCTGGATCAGCAGCACGATATCGGGTATGACTTTTACGTTAGGGATATCGTCGCACTGGGCCGTTATGCTTATCGAAAAGGCATGTTTTCGGGACTGAGCGAAGAGGACAGACAGGCGATCGATGATGCCCTGGCTAAAACCGGACTGACCGATCTTGAAGACCGCAGGGTCACCACCTTATCGGGCGGCGAAAGACAGCGTGTCTTTCTGGCCCAGCTCTTTGCCCAGGATCCAAGCATCCTTTTACTGGATGAGCCGGCCAATCATTTAGACCTTATCTATCAGAAACAAATCTTTTCACTGATCCAAGAGTGGCTGGACCGGCCGGGCCGCGCTGTCATCAGTGTCGTCCACGACCTGTCCCTTGCCCGCAAATACGGCACCCACGCCCTCCTGCTTGACAAGGGCAGTCCCAAAGCCCAGGGCCCCATCGACCACGTCCTCACCCGCCAAAACCTCAAAGACGTATACAACATCGACGTCTACGCCTGGATGCAAGAACTATTGAAAACCTGGGAAGAATAAATAGGCGGAAACAACCACCCAAACGAGCTGAAAGCCAAACCAGAAACCGAAACCTGAAAGAACGCCTCAAAACAACAGCAAAGAAGATCAATAATAACAACACAAAAAAGGAAGCCCTGCCGCCGAGAGCGAGCATCGCGCTTTGCACGGATCGCTCGAAGCAGCAGGGCTTCCTCTTATTTATACGTGTTTATTATTGCTCTTCTTCCACACCGGTCGTTTTAATATGCAGCTCTTTCAGCTGCTCAGGCAGTACCTCCGACGGCGCACCCATCATGGTATCTTGGGCGTTCTTGTTCATGGGGAAGGGGATAACCTCACGGATGGAGTCTTCGCCTGCCAGCAGCATGACCATACGGTCGATGCCGGGGGCAATACCGGCATGCGGCGGCGCTCCGTAGCAGAAGGCATTGTACATGGCCGGGAAGCGGGACTTGACATCCTCTTCGCCCAGGCGGACAAGCTCAAAGGCCTTGATCATGATCTGAGGGTCATGGTTCCGCACAGCACCCGAAGATAACTCAATACCGTTGCAGACAACGTCATACTGGTCGGCGGTGATGCTTAAGGGATCGATCTCGCCGCGCTCTGCCTTAAGCAGGGTCTCAAGACCTCCGTTGGGCATAGAGAAGGGGTTGTGGCAGAATTCCAGCTGGCCGGATTCTTCGCCGATCTCATACATTGGGAAGTCGACGATCCAGCAGAAGGCATACTGTTCCTTATCCATATGGCCGGGGGCGATGGCTCCGAAGGTCTTGACCAGGACGCCGGCGGTTTTCTGAGCCTGGGTCAGCTTGCCGCTGGACAGGGCTACGAAATCACCGTTTTCCAGATGCAGTTTTTCTTTGACGGCATCCAGGCAAGGTGCTACGAATTTAGCGATACCTCCTGCCGCCTGACCGTTATCATCCAGACGGAACCAGTAGGCTTTGCTGCCGGCGGTCACTTCGACCTCGGACAGAGTCTTTTCGATGACCTTGCGGCTTGCTTTATAACCGGAGACACGGACTGCTTTTACGACATTGCCGGCAAAAGGAGCAAATCCGCAGTCGGACAGAAGGTCCGTTACATCTTCGACGCGCAGATCGATACGAAGATCCGGTTTATCGGTACCGAACTGTTCCATGGCTTCGCGATAGGGGATGCGTACAAAAGGCGCCTTGGAAGCCCGGCTGTAAGTACCGAATTTAGCAAATACCGGGGGCAGGACGTCCTCGATGACGGAAAATACATCTTCCTGAGAGGCAAAAGCCATCTCCATATCCAGCTGGTAAAACTCGCCGGGAGAGCGGTCGCCGCGGGCATCCTCATCACGGAAGCAGGGGGCGATCTGGAAATAGCGGTCGAAGCCGGCCGTCATCAAAAGCTGTTTGAACTGCTGGGGAGCCTGGGGCAGCGCGTAGAACTTGCCCGGATGTTTGCGGGAAGGTACCAGATAATCGCGGGCCCCTTCCGGAGACGAAGCGGTCAGGATGGGGGTGGTGATCTCCATAAAGCCATGGTCGACCATAGCCTGACGAAGGGCCCATACCACCTGGCTGCGCAGGATCATGTTCTTTTTAACGGCAGGATTGCGCAGGTCCAGATAGCGGTACTTAAGGCGCTGAGCCTCATCCGCGTCCCTGCTGCGGTTGATCTCGAAGGGAAGCTCGTTATTATAGCAGCGGCCTAAGACCGTTACCTTATCCGGAACTACCTCGATATCGCCGGTTGCCTGATTGGGGTTTTTGGACGAACGCTCGCGGACCGTTCCCTCCACAGAAATAGTCGATTCTTTGGTAATAGCGCCGAAGGCATCCATCATGTCTTCGGTTTCGATCACGATCTGAGTGGTGCCGTAAAAATCGCGCAGAACGACAAAGCCCAGAGTACTTCCGACCTTGCGGAAATTCTCGAGCCAGCCGGCCAGGACGACATGTTTGCCGACATCCGCCAGCCTGAGCTCGCCGCAGGTATGCGTACGGGACTGCATAAGCTTTCCTCCTCTATTGTATCTGCCCGGACCGGACCGGCCCCGGCATAAATTTTGGCTTAAACAGTAAAATGATAGCAGGAAACAGGCGATTTATCAATCATAATTTGCCGGGCCTGTGCAGGCTGACCTTGTCCGGGCTTTTCGTTTTGACTATAATCGTGTGTATGAATATAGGAACAAGGAGCAGACGAAAATGGCTGAAATGGTCGATATTTATACGAGGGACCGTCAGAAAACAGGTCTGGTGGTCGAAAGAGGGACTTTTCTTCAGAAGGATCAGTACCGCATGTTCGTGCTGGCTATGATCGAAAGACCCGACCATACCTTTCTGATCACCCAAAGGGTCATGACCAAACACTGGGCAGCCGGCCAGTTCGAAGTATCGGGCGGCGGAGCTAAAAGTCAGGAGACCAGCTGGGACGCGGTCAAACGGGAAGTTAAGGAAGAGGTCGGACTGGACGTTGAAAAAAGCATCCCGCAGCCGGGAAAGGATTTTCACAAGCCGGTTTATACCTATTTTAATGACGATCCGGACAGAGGCGATAATTATTTCGTGGATATTTATCACTTCCATATGGATATCAGCGAAAAGGACGTAACCATCCAACCGGAGGAGGTACTGGGTTTCCGTTTTGCCGCTCCGGAAGAGATCCGTCTGATGGCGGAGTCGGATCTGTTTCTGCATTTTAAGCGGCTAAATGAAGCCTTGCAAAGTGAAGGAGAACGCATTTGGTGAAATTAAGGGAAACAAGAGATGCCAGTCTCTTGTTTTTTGCATAATGCCCGAAAATTCCTGCATAAATATTGACAAATTGTGAACGTGATATTACAATGCCACTATATAAAGGATACGAAAAGTACCCTGAACCTGAAAAGGAGGGTGAACATGAAAAAGTTACTAGTAGTGCTTTTTACCGCTGCTATGTGCCTTTCCATGCTGGCAGGCTGCTCCGGCAAGAGTGATACGAGTTCCAGTACCACTACCGAATCTTCTGCAGCTGAAGAGTCCAGCAAAACAGAGTCCAGTGCGGCTGAAAGCAGCACAGCAGCTGAGTCTTCCGCAACGGAAGAATCCAGCGAGCCCGAGTCCAACGCGGAGCTTCGCGACTTCACCTTTGTCGGCGATAACGCATTCGTTACCTATTACGACATGGATGACAGCCTTGAAGAGTTCACCGCTTGGAAAGCTTTCCGTGAAATGATGGAAAAGGCCGGCATCAACCTGAAAGGTGAATACATTCAGGACGACCAGTATACCACCACTCTTCAGACCCGTTTTGCCGCTCTGAACCAGATCCCCATGTTCTGCTACGATACCATGCAGCAGAGTGAGATCCTTTCTCTGGCAGATCAGGGTGTTATCCTTGACATCAATCCTATGCTGGATGCCGGAAACGGTACCGCTAAGAAGTTCTTCACCGAGAACGATTTCGGTACTCAGGCATACCGTAAGGTCTGCACTCCCGAAGGTCAGATGTACTGGCTGCCCAATATGTACATCACCAACTTCAACGGGACCTACGGCGTAGGCACCAACATCACCGTTACCATCCGCGGCGACTGGCTGGATAAAGTAGGTCTGGATATCCCCACCACGACGGATGAATTTACCGCAGCTCTGAAAGCCTTCAACGAGCAGGATCCTTCCGGTTCCGGTGCTAACGTTGCTGGTATGAACGTTTATTCTTACAACCCCTGCGACTGGAACGATGCGATCGCCCAGTGGTATGGGCTGGTACGCGGACCTATCGTTAACGTTAACTGGGACGAGGAGAAAGCAATGTCTCCTTGGCAGCAGGATACCGTTAAAGATTATTTCGCATACGTATCCGACCTGTACAATCAGGGTCTGTACGATCAGGAAATGATCGGATCCAACGATACTCTGAGCTCCAAAGAGTCCAATAACCAGGTCGGCGCTACCACTACCTACGCTACCGAGACCGGTATTGAGCCCACCATCGAGTCTGCATTCAAGGCAGACGGCGGCGGAGCTGTTTACTATGATATTTACCCGATCACCGCAGTTGAGGGAGTTACTCCTCTCTTGGCACTGGAAGACCCGGTTTATATCTGGAGCCAGTTCGTATTCACCAACCAGCTGACCGATACTCAGCTTGGTGCTGATTTCCTGGATACCTACTATAGCGACGAGTCCATCGACCTGATCAACTATGGTGTTGAAGGCGTTAACTACAATATCGTTAACGGCGAGAAACAGTGGATCCAGTATGACGCAACTGTTGAAGGCGCCGGCGTTAAGTACGATGCCGATCAGCAGAACAAGTATCAGCAGGAAAAGGCTGACGCTCGTCTGTCCTTTGGTAAACTGCTGTACAGCCGTACCCTGTTCCCGGATATGACCTACTACATGCTGGGCCAAGATGTTAAACAGCTCGGCGAGCAGATCTGGCCGGCTCAGAAAGAGGATTATTCCAACCAGACCATCGACTATGGTCATTGGACTTCTATCGATGTTAACGGTACTCTAGCAACTCCTTCCGCTGAAGAGACTGAGACCACCAATAACATCTATAACGATCTGCTGAGCGCTTCCGAGCAGGATGTTTCCGCTATTATCCTTGGACAAAGCTCCATCGATGATATCGATACCATGGTTGCTCAGCTGAACGACCTTGGCCTGCAGGATCTGGTTGCTGTATACCAGGCTCGTTACAATCGTTTCAAAGGTATCGATTGATCGTAAGTGATCATTCGACCTTGGAAATAGTCCTTCGTAAACAATTTCCATAGCTATTGATCCCGCCTTAACAGGCGGGATCTTTTTAGTTGTGCGGCCTGTTGTTTTTTGAAAGCTCTCTTAGTAAAATAGAGGCAGATATACCTATAAAATTGATAGTTAATAAATGTATAAGGAGGCTGTCTATGCAAGTTGCAATCATTACCGGCGCGTCCAGCGGATTAGGGGCCGAGTATATCCGCCAGCTGCAGTCATCCAAAAAGATCGATGAATTCTGGGTCATTGCCCGGCGCCGTGACAAGTTGGAAAAATTGAAAGAGATCAGCAGGATCCCGGTCAGGGTCTTCGCCATGGACATTACATTAAAAAGCAGCATCGAGGCACTGAAGACCACGCTGGATGCGGAAAAGCCGACTATTTCTTATCTGATCGTGGCGGCCGGCTGCGGAAAGATCGGCAGGACTTACGATATCAGCCTGGAGGACTCCGACCGTATGATCGACCTGAACTGCCGGGCCGCTGTGGATGTAACTACCATCTGCCTTCCTTATCTGACCAAGGGGAGCCGGGTGATGGAGATCGCTTCCACCGCCGGTTTTCAGCCTCTTCCGGCTTTGAATATTTATTCAGCCAGCAAAGCTTTCCTGATCAGTTACACGAAAACGCTGCATCATGAGCTGCTGACCAGGGGTATCCACGTAACGGCTGTCTGCCCCTATTGGATCACGGATACGGAATTTTTGTCGGTAGCGCGGACGACCAAGGCACCTTTTTATAAACATACCATTGGGTCTTCCCATAAAAAATCGGTAGTGGCCTGGTCTTTGATGGATTCGACTCTTAACTTGTGGGTATCGACGCCCAGCCCGGTATCGCTGATCCACCGCCTGCTTTGCTGGATCGTACCAGATTTTATCATGGTTCCCTTTATGGAACTGCTTTGCCATATTTAACCATATATAAACAAATTACTAAAAGAAACGGTGGGAATAGAGAAATATGTCAGACCTTTGGAAAAGAGCCGCAGCAGTCGTTGACGCGGTCGATCAGGTGATCTTAGGGAAAAAAGATCAGGTCAGAGAGGTGATGACTACCTTCCTGGCAGGAGGCCATATCCTGTTGGTAGACATACCCGGTGTCGGGAAGACGACGCTGGCTTTGGCTTTTTCCAAGGCTATGGAGCTGGACTACCGCCGCATCCAATTTACCCCGGATGTCATGCCCTCGGATGTGACCGGCTTTTCGATCTACCGCCGCTCTAACGAGACCTTTGAATATCAGCCAGGCGCGGTTTTCTGCAATCTGCTGCTGGCCGATGAGATCAACCGGACAAGTCCCAAGACGCAGTCGGCCCTGCTGGAAGTCATGGAAGAGGGCAAGGTGACGGTAGAAGGGGTGACCCGCAAGGTACCGTCTCCTTTTCTGGTCATTGCCACTCAGAACCCTTCCGGAAGTGCGGGCACTCAGCGGCTGCCCGATTCTCAGGTGGACCGTTTTATGGTCAGCATGACTTTGGGGTATCCGGATTATGAAAGCGAACTGACTCTGGCCAGGGAGACCTGCAACAAAAGCCGTCTGACCAGGATCGAACCGGTGCTCAAAAAAGAAGAACTGCAGGATATGCAGAAACAGTGTGCGGCTGTTTATATTTCGGACGATATCTTCCGCTATATCGTGGATCTGGTGACCGCGACCAGGACCATGCCGGGTATCGTGAGGGGGGCAAGCCCCAGGGCAACGGTGGCTATGGTCAGAATGGTAAGATCTTCGGCCTGGCTGGACGGCCGTGACTATGTGATCCCCTCGGACGTTGCCATGCAGCTGCCTTTTGTGCTTCGCCACCGCCTGGAAACGGAGGAAGACGGAAGCGTGGACCAGATCATCCAAGGCCTTTTGGATAAAGTCAAAGCTCCCAGGGCAGGCGCTAAGCGATGAGACGCTTCTGCTATCTTGCTGCCTGTCTGGCTGTCATCTGGGCAGCGGCTATGTGGCGCTATCCGGTCCTCTTTTTTCTAGCTCTGTTTATGCTTCTTTTTGCCCTGCTGCAATGGATCCGCGTGCTTCTTGAGGGCAGAAAAGTGACGGCCCGGCTACCTCAGACAGACCTGGCCGTTCGTAAAGATGAGACGGCACTTGTTCCGGTCGTCATCGACAACAAGAGCAAAAGCACGGTCCGGGTAGAGCTGACTCTGAGGCTGGGTTATTTCAGAGACCCTAAAAACCATAAACAGAAGGTATGCGGACTGGCGGCGCCGGGTCAAAACACTCTTTACCTGAGGGTCCGGGCTCCCTATTCCGGCAGGGTCCAATTATATGCCAAGGCGTTCCATATCACGGATCCTCTGGGACTTTTCTTTTTGGCAAAGCCGCTGAAAAAGACGATTTCCTGTTCCTTTCTGCCTTTAAGAGAAAGAGCGTCATACTCGGCCCTTGCCTCTCAGACCGATCAGAACGGTGATGCGGGGGCTCTTTTCTCCCTCAAAGCCTCCCACGGCCAGATCCGCCAGATCCGCCCTTATCAGGAGGGCGATCTTCTAAGAGCCATCCATTGGAACCTGAGTGCCAGGAGTGAGACCCTTCAGGTCAAGGAATACGGCGAAGAGCAGAAGGAACTGTCCTGCCTGATCCTGGATACCGCCTCTTTTTACCGGTCGGGCGGCCGGAAAAGGGATGCTTTTTATACGGCCTTATATAATGTGGCGAGGGCTTTTGTCGATCAGGGCGGACCGGTCGATGTCTTCTGGTATGATGACACCGTTCACCGGCAGAGGAAAGCTGCCTGCGACTCAGAGGCTGCTCTTGACCGCATCATTAAAGAACTGTACCGGTCCGATCTGAACAACGATTTCAAGACCCTTGAGATGGTGAGAAATTTGTCGGACAGCCTGAGCGGAAAGGTATATGTATTATCTTCGGAAGCGGTGCTGACCCTGCCGGACGGGTACAAGATTGCTTTTGACACAAATCTGCCGGACAAGGGGAAAAAGTTCGAACAGATAGAAAAGGTCTTACATCCCGACCGTTTCCGTTCCAGCCTGCCCATGGTGATGGAAGAGGCAAGGGAAGGCACCGGACAGGATCAAAGAGGGAAGAAAGAAGGAATCATTGCAGTCCTTTTATCTTTATGTCTGTTTATCCTTTCCTTCTGGCTGATGGCTGGGCAGGTCCCCTCTATAAAAGTCAGCCTGGCGGCCCCCATCCTGATCAGCCTGCTGCTGACAGGGACCTTATGGTATCTGCATTTTGAAAAACAGGAGAGGAAGGGCCGTTTTCTGATCGGTGCCGGGATCCTTACGGCTCTTGCTCTCGGCGGGCTAGCCGCCGCAGGGATGGCCGGAAGGACGGAAAGGGGCAGCCTTTTGACTGATGAGCTGATGGCCCTGACACAGGCATTATCCGGCCGGGCGGGAAGTCAGGTATCCTCTATCTTCTATGTGCCCCTTATGATGAGTTTTATCCTGCCTTGGTTTTTATATGCCTTTATTTTAGCCTGGCAGATCCCTATCGTGCCCATTGCCCTGACCTATTGCGCGGCTTTGTTTTCGGCTGCTGCGGGTATCCGTTTTTCCTTCCCGCCCCTTTGTCTGCTGGCCGTATCCTGGTTTTTCCTGCTGGCAGCCCGGTCAGCGGGATCCTTCCGTCCGGAAAGGAATCTGATCTCTAAAAGAGCAGGGGCTCGTCAGATGGTTTTATCCGTATCTGCCTGCCTGCTGGCCTTGTTATTGACGACTCCTTTGATGGCTCCGGTGACAAAGGGGGTCTATCAGACCGAAAATACCTACAACCGGACCGTTCTGCATCTGACCGGTAAAGATCTGGACCCTGTCTATTCGACCAGGGTCAGCCGGGGCAACCGTTATATTACCAATACCCCTCAGATCCAGGTAGAACTGGATCAGGCTCCGACCGAAGTGGTGTATCTGAAAGGCTTTGTGGGCGAGACCTACTCCGACGGCCTCTGGGAAGGGGTGGATCTTTCGACTGTATTAAACAAAGTCCGTAAAAAAATCAGCCTTAACCAGGTCCAGAGCCGGATCATGTATAACGAACTGGATTTTCAGCTGAACCGGCAGACCATCCGTGTCAAAGGATTGGACGACCCCGTCATGGCGCTGAAGGTGCGCCAGTTCAAGGGAGCCTATACCAATGCTTACAGTCCCTACCGCAGCGAGGACCGGTCGCCGGGTAAACCTATTTTCCAAGGGGAAACGGATGATGAAGACCGGAGTGACGGGTATCTGTATCTGTTTTACGAGGAAAAAGATATGCAGGTGGACATGGATCGGGTCAGCCGCACCATGTTCGGCCGCGTTTATGTGGATTATGTAAACGCCTATAAAGACGTGATCCAAGATACCTGCACGCAGGTGCCGGAAGGAGCAGTGCCCCGCCTGAGGGAATTAGTGGAGAAGAATCCTAAGACCTCTCTGACGGATATCGCGTCTTTTGTTAAGTCGACCGTGCAGAAGGGGACCAGTTATTCGCTGACGCCCGGCCTGTGCCCCAGAGGCCAGGATCCGGCCGAATACTTTCTTTTTACCAGTAAAGAGGGTTACTGCGAGCAATATGCTTTGACTACCGTCCTTTTATTCCGCCTGTATGGGGTGCCGGCCCGTTATGCGACGGGTTACTTTGCCCCCGTTTCGGCGTTTATCCCCCAGGAGGACGGGACCTATCAGGCAGTCCTGACGGATTTCAATGCTCATGCCTGGTGCGAGATCTATATCGACGGTTATGGCTGGACGCCCTTTGACACAACGCCCGGTATCAGCGGTCTTTCCACTCAGCTGCCGGCCGCCCTGGCAAAGCAGTCTGCAGGCGGGCCGGTCGCCATGACCATTCCCTCCCTGGAGGCCGGCTATAAGGCTCCGGTCATCGAAGCTGCCCAGAGCGCGGGTCAGCTGCCTACCCTTTATGTAAGCCATATTTCCAGGAGTTTCTGGGTCTATCTGCTAAGTCTGTTTCTTTACGCCCTGCTGATGAGCCCTGTTTTCATCAGCTACCGTCGCCATCAAAAGCTGGATCAGCTCGGCAGCATGCCCCTTGACGCCTTGTTCGCGCGTCTTTTGACCCTTCTGGATCAAAGCGGCCTTTGGCAGGGGGCGACGGGAAATGAAGTCGATTTTGCCGACAGACTTCACGAGGCCGTGCCTTCCATCTCCCCTGATGATGGCAGTCGGCTGCAAAGCCTTGCACTAAAGGCTGCCTTTGGACCGCAAAAGCGTGGACGGGAAGAAGACCCTGCCTTTGTCCGCAGCCGGGAGTTTTTCCTGGATGCTTATCGTAAAACGGCCGAGCGGGCTTCTTCGACCTGTTCAAGGCGGAAGAGATGGCAGCTTAAATACAGGAAGGGACTATTGTAAAATCGTAAATCCGTTGTGATATGTCCTGTTTTTTTGCTATAATCATTGCAAGCTGGTTCTGTGATCGAAATCCGTGACAGGCTGTCTGTCATGACTTTATATCAGGAGGTTATCCTTATGAGCAGAATCATTAACGTAGTTGTGATCGGCTACGGCGGTATGGGAGGCTGGCATACCCAGCGCCTTCAGGAAATACCGGAAGTCCATCTGGCCGGCGTCTATGATATCAAGCCGGAACGCAATGCAGCGGCCGAAGCCAAGGGTATCCACGCTTACAAGAGTTTTCAGGAAGTGCTGGACGATCCCACCGTTGACGTACTTACTCTGGCCATCCCCAATGATCAGCACAAACCTATTGCCATCCAGGCAATGGCAGCCGGTAAAAATGTCATTTCCGAAAAGCCGGTGACCTTAGGGTCCGCGGATCTGGAGGAAATGATCGCCGCTTCCAAAAAATACGGCGTCATGTTTACCGTCCATCAGAACCGCCGCTGGGATGAAGATTTCCGCATCGTGAAAAAGATCCTTGCAGACAAGACCCTTGGACGCGTCTTCCGCATTTCCTCCCGTGTTCACGGCAGCCGGGGGATCCCGGGCGACTGGCGTAATACCAAAGAGGCAGGCGGCGGCATGGTACTGGACTGGGGCGTTCATCTGCT
>Ga0256404_1008139_pt1 | contig 15984 bp, 12 predicted proteins | sample RumenRJG_01DNA_FD_185990 | JGI IMG/M metagenome (GOLD analysis project Ga0256404, IMG submission 185990) | Bovine rumen microbial communities from Lethbridge, Alberta, Canada - RJG_01 | ecosystem: Host-associated > Mammals > Digestive system > Stomach > Rumen | place: Canada: Alberta | collected...
ATCGGAGAGGGCGCTTTGCTCGTCACCGATGACGCCGGGAATGATGCGCACCACGGCGTCGGCGATGGCGGCAGCCGCCAGTTCACCTCCGGTGAGCACGTAGTCGCCTATGCTGATTTCTTTTGTGATGAGGTGTTCGCGGATGCGGTAATCCACCCCCTTGTAGTGGCCGCAGAGTATGATGATGTTTTCTGCGAGCGACAGTTCGTTGGCCATAGGTTGATTAAACTGTTCTCCGTCGGGCGTGGTGAATATGATGTGGTCGTAGTGCCGTTCCGCCGTCAAGCGCGAGATGCAGTCGTCGATGGGCTGGCACTGCATGACCATGCCGGCAAAACCGCCGAATGGATAGTCGTCGACGCGGCGGTGCTTGTCTTTTGTATAGTCGCGGAGATTGTGCAGGTGGATTTCCACAAGGCCTTTCTTTTGGGCACGTGCCAGAATGGACTGGTTGACGAAGCCTTCGAGCATTTCGGGGAGGACGGTAATGATGTCAATTCGCATTTCATGAAATTTTACGGACAAAAGTACGCATTTATTGCGGAATTTGTTCTAATTTTGATACGTAAAAAGAAATAAGTCATGGATGATAAAGCGAGAATAGATGCGTTGCGCGAGTCTTTGCACCGTCATAACTATTTGTATTATGTAAAGAGCCAGCCCGAAATATCCGATCAGGAATTTGACGCCATGTTGAGGGAACTGACGGCGTTGGAGGCCCGCCATCCCGAGTGGTACGACCCCACATCGCCCACCCAGCGTGTAGGCAGCGACATCAGTCAGGACTTTCAGCAGGTGGCCCACAAATATCCGATGTTGTCATTGGCAAATACGTACAACCGTGCCGACGTGGAAACTTTCTTCGGCCGTGTTGCATCGGGTTTGGAAGGGCAGCCGTTTGAGGTGTGTTGTGAATTGAAATTCGATGGTTTGTCCATCTCGCTGACATACGAGGATGGGGCGTTCGTAAGGGCGGTGACGCGTGGCGACGGTGCCCAGGGCGACGATGTAACTGAGAACATCAAGACCATACGTTCCATTCCGCTGCGTCTGAGCGGAAACTATTTGCCTTCATTCGAGATACGCGGCGAGGTTCTTATGCCATGGCAGAGTTTTGAAGCATTGAACGCTGAGCGTGAGGCCCACGGTGAGATGTTGTTTGCCAATCCGCGCAATGCGGCATCGGGTACGCTCAAGAGCAAGAACTCCACTGTGGTGGCTGCGCGCAAGTTGGATGCATATCTGTACTACCTCCTGGGCGAGAACCTGCCTTCCGACAGCCACTATGAGAATATGCAGCAGGCCGGTCTTTGGGGATTCAAGATTTCAGATGCCATGCGTAAGGTGAAAACCATGGATGAAATCTTTGAATTCATAGATTATTGGGACAAGGAGCGGAGTCATCTGCCGGTAGCCACCGATGGCATCGTGCTGAAGGTGGATTCTCTGAAACAGCAGGAACAACTTGGTTATACTGCCAAGACTCCGCGTTGGGCCATTGCCTATAAGTTTCAGGCAGAGCGGGCACGCACGCGTTTGAAAGATGTTATTTACCAGGTGGGCCGTACTGGTGCCGTCACTCCCGTAGCTGACATGGAGCCCGTCTTACTGGCCGGCACGGTGGTCAAACGTGCCTCGTTGCACAATCAGGATATTTTGGAACAGATGGACCTCCACAAGGGCGACTTCGTGTATGTGGAGAAAGCCGGTGAGATTATTCCGCAGATTGTTGGCGTTGACAAGACGGCTGATGATTATGGTCGGGGCGAGCAAGTCCGATTTATAAAAAACTGTCCCGAATGTGGAACGCCCTTAGTCCGATATGAGGGCGAAGCCGCCTCATATTGTCCCAACGACACGTCGTGTCCTCCGCAGCTGAAGGGTAGAATAGTCCATTTTATCAGTCGTGAGGCCATGAACATTGAGTCGCTTGGCCCTGAAACAGTGGAAGCCTATTTCGAGGCCGGACTTGTGCACGATGTGGCCGATTTATACTCGCTGAAAGTTTCAGATTTGAGCGGTCAGTACGGGACAAAAATCAAGTCAGCTCAGAAAGCCATCGAGAGTATTGCCCAGAGCAAACAGGTTTCCTTTGAGCGCACGCTCTATGCCCTTGGCATACGTTTTGTAGGAAAGGTCGTGGCAAAACAGTTGGCGCGCCATTTCAAAACAATCGACGCTTTGGAGCAGGCCACAGTGGATGACATGCTTCAGGTGGAGGGCATTGGCGGAGCCATAGCCAACAGTGTGGTAACCTATTTCAGTGACGGGCGCAACCGTCAGCTGGTGGAACGCCTGAAAGAGGCCGGTCTGTGTTTTGAAATCAAAGAGAGCGCAGCCCCTGTCTCAAATGTGCTCGCAGGAATGAGCATTGTCATCAGCGGCGTCTTTGAAAAGCACAGCCGTGAGGAATATAAGGCGATGATTGAACAGTATGGAGGAAAAAATGTCTCAAGTATATCCAAGAACACCTCGTTTGTTCTCGCCGGTGACAACATGGGGCCGTCGAAACTCGAAAAAGCGCGGCAGTTGGGCGTACCCGTCAAGTATGAAAACGAATTTCTGCAGATGATCGACGTCTCTCCCAAGCCCCAGAAGGCAGAAACGGGCTACCAGCCCCCCGTCGAGCAGAGCTTATTTTGATTTTATCGCCTGTACTTCCTGCTGAAACCAGGAGATTTTCATTATCTTTGCACCCAGAAACGAATGAAACCGATGGAGAACGTATTTAAAGGCTTCGGTGTGGCACTTGTCACCCCCTTCCGGCCGGATGGGAGTGTGGACTATGCGGCCTTGGGCCATTTAGTCGAGATGCAGTTGGGTGCAGGTGTGGACTTTTTCTGTGTACTCGGCAGTACCGCTGAAACACCCTGCTTGAGCAACGACGAAAAATTGTTGATAAAAGATTTTGTCATCAATCTGGTACGTGGCCGCGTGCCTATACTGCTCGGTTTCGGGGGGAATTGCACCCGGCATCTGGTGGATGAAGCCCGTGATTTCGACTTTACCGGTGTCGATGGCCTGCTTTCGGTGTGTCCTTTCTATAACAAACCGTCGCAGGAAGGTATTTTCCGTCACTATGAAGCTTTTGCCGCTGCCGTTGACCTGCCCATTGTGGCCTATAATGTGCCCGGGCGCTCCGGAGTCAATATCGAGGCTGCCACAACGCTGCGTATGGCCCGCGAAATACCCAATCTGGTGGCCATTAAAGAAGCATCGGGCTATCTATCTCAGATTAAAAAAATTTTAGAAGCCACTCCGGCCGGATTTAGTCTGATTAGCGGCGACGATGCCTTGACATACGAAATGCTGACACTCGGCGCCGGCGGCGTGATTTCAGTCGTAGGAAATGCGTTGCCAGCCTTGTTCGGCCAAATGGTTCACGATGCGATGGCGGGCAAGGTTTCTGCCGCCAAGGATATCAACATAAAATTAGGCGAAATTTACCCGTTGTTGAGTGTAGATGGTAATCCCGCCGGCATAAAAGCCCTGTTGTCTGCAATGCATCTGTGTGAAAACCGCCTGCGTCTGCCATTGACGCCGGCAAGAGCCGAAACCTGCACGCAGCTTCAGACAATAGCCAAGACTTTCTAAATCCTGATCCGACTTATTTCACGATGGCAGCAGCCACAATATTGCATACGAGGGAGCGCATGCGTGCTGCCGACGGTCCGTCGTGGGGATGAACGGAGTTTGTGAGGACAATGACGCTGACATCATTGACCGGGTCAATCACAATGCTGGTACCCGTGTAACCGGTATGGAAATAAGTTTCAGGAGCCAGCATGTCGCCGGCCGTATAGCCCAGGCCGTGGTTCCAACCCAGCGTGCGGCCCAGCGACAGTTCGTCTTCGGGCACGGTACGCAGCAGTTTGGCCGTAAGAGGTCCGAGAATGCGCTTGCCATTCCACGTTCCGCCGTTCTGAAGCATGGCACAGAAGGTGGCAATGTCGTCTGCCGTGGTGAAGAGTCCGGCATTGCCGCTGATACCTCCGTTCATGACGCGTGCAAGAGGGTCGTGCACTTGGCCACACAGCACCTGGCCGTTCTCCTGTACCTCGGTGGGCGCAATAGGAGCCCCGTTCAGATTGCCGGCATCGGGAGTGTTCACCCAATAGCCCTTGTCGTCGAGCCGGCAGGGCAGATAGTCGGTGTTGTTCATTGACAGCGGTTTGAATATGTTCTCCTTGGCAAAGTCCCGCAGGCTCTTGCCCGTGACATTCTCGACGATATTTTGCAGGGTAATGAAGTTCAGGCAACTGTATTGCGTTTTTGTGCCGGGCTGAAAGTCACGTCGGCCTTGCGCAATCTGATTGATGAGGGCTTTAGGATTGGGACTGCCGAATTCTTTTTGCAGATAGGGCACGCTGGCATAGGGAGCGAGCCCCGAAGAGTGGGTCAAGAGGTGATGAATGCGGATAGTCACCTTCTGTTTGCCGTCTTCGCTCTGCCAATCTTTGAAACCGGGTATGAATTGGCTGACCGGGTCGTTCAGACGTAGGAATCCCATGTCGATAAGTTTCATGATGCTGGTGGCGGTACAGATTACTTTCGTGCATGAAGCCATGTCGAACGCCGTGTTTACGGTCATCGCCTCCTTTTGAGGCATGACGCGGCGATTACCATAGGCTTTCAGGTATGCCATTTTGCCATGGCGCACCACAGCCAGCACTACGCCGGGCGCATTGCCGTCGGCGACGGCCTTGTTTATGACACTGTCGCAGCGGTTGAGCACATGGCTGTCCATACCGACGTTTTCAGGTTTTGTCAGCGTGAGCTTCGCCGGCATCAGGCCGCATATCAGTGTGCAGGCCAATAGAGATAGCGTGAGTCTTCTCGTCATAATCTTCTTCGTTTGTCTGTTCCGTTTGTTTTTAGGTCTATTCTTTGTAGAGCAAGTATGGTTTCCGTTGCTCCTTGAAGCGTTTCACGTCGTCTTTCCACGTTTCAGCGATGGTTTTGGCGTCGAGTCCTTCGTCCAACATGGCTCGTATCTTCTTCGAACCTATGAGTTTTTCAAAGAACGAGGTAAGCACCCGTTTCTCCGTCTGATTTTTTGCGGAGAGTGTCCGGTATGTGTTTACCAGATATGTGAGATCGATGTGCTTACGGTAGAGAGAATCCAGCGGAAGTTGGCTCAAGTCTTCGCCGAAGCACCAGTTGTCCTGTTGTGTAGGCCGTTTGGCCCCCGGTCCGCTCTGAGGCCGGAAGCGGTAGGTCAGGTTTGTCAGTTCCGGATGCCCATATATTTGGAACGGTTTGTCGGTTCCGCGCCCCACACTTACGTCGGTCGCCTCGAAATAGCAGAGAGAGGCGTAGAGCAGTATGGATTGGAGGTTGGGAAGATTGGGTGAGGGGGGCACGGGTGGGGCGTAGCGTGTCTGATGTGTGTAGTGCTTGCACGGCACTACGGTCAGCCGGCATCGGCGTCCGTCCTTCAGCCACCCTTCTCCGTTGGCCATCAGCGCCAGTTCGCCCAACGTCAGCCCATGTACCACGGGGATGGGCAGCCATCCCACTCCGGAGCGCAGAGTCATGTCTAAGATGGGGCCATCTACGTAGTGCCCGTTCGGATTGGGGCGGTCGAGCACGATAACCGGCTTGTCCCTGTCGGCACATGCGTCCATCAGGTGGCACAGGGTCACATAATAGGTGTAATAGCGCAGTCCCACGTCCTGAATGTCGGCTACGAGCACGTCATATTCGGGAGCCGAGGCCAGAGCCTTGCTCAGCGGTTGGCCATAGAGCGATACGATGGTGACACCCGTCTTTTCGTCCGTGCTGCTGCCCACTACCTCGCCGGCATCGGCCGTTCCGCGGAATCCGTGTTCGGGACTGAAGATGCAAGCCACGTTGACGCCGCTCCTGAGCAGCAGGTCGAGCACGTGTTCTTTGCCTGCCAGCCCGGTATGATTGCTGAAGAGCGCCACACGTTGGCCTTTGAGCATCGGGAGATAGAGTTTCGTACGCAGGTCGCCCGTTACAACGCCGCTCTTCCAGGGCGTGCGCTTGGCGGTAAGCGTTGCGGGGGCCACCAGCAGGGCTATGGCCAGCAGAAGAATGAATCTGTGCTTCTTGTTCATCGGTTTTACGTATTGCTTTGCCCTGCAAAGTTAACGAAAAGCCGGCAAACAGCCCCCCATTCCCCAAATGATTCTTGCACATCGGGGCGCGGGCGGCGCGATATCGGATATAATTCTCCATATATCGGACTTCGGACAATTTATATCCGATATTGTTTTTTTGAAGTCCGATATCGTGCAGTGTGTCCATTTATTTGTATCTTTGTAGTCAAACTCTAAATTTAAAACAAAAAAGAAGAATATGAAGAAACAAATGATTGCAATGGCACTGTGCCTTCTGGCAGCCATCGGCTCAAATGCCAAGGACTACACAGTGAAGTCGCCCGACCAGAAAGTGGTGGTGACAGTGACGGAAAACGGTGGGCTGAGCTACAACCTCAGCTACGACGGACAGGAACTGGTAAAAAACTCTCCGATAGGGCTTACCCTGAATCTTCAGGGCAAGACGGTGGCCGCCAAAGCGGTGAAAAAAGCCAAGACATCGGCTCACAAGGGCACGATACAGGCCGTCATCTACAAGAAAAACGTTGTAGAGGACAACTATAATGAACTGGCGCTGACGCTTAACGACGGTGTGTCGCTTCTGGTCCGTGCTTACGATGACGGTGCCGCCTATCGCTTCGTTTCAACCCAAAAGAAAGACTACGTGGTGGAAAATGAACAGGCCTCGTTCAATTTTGCACAGGACTGGTCCGTATATATGCCCTACACAAATTCGAGTGGCACGATAGAACAACAGTATAGGACCTCGTTTGAGAATACTTACACCCACACGGAACTCTCCAAACTTGACAATAGTCATTTGGCTTTCATCCCATTCATCGTTGAAGCTGAAAATGACGTGAAGGTAGTGGTGAGCGAAGCCGACCTGGAAGATTATCCCGGCATGTTCGTGCTGAACAAATCGGGCAAGGCCGGCGTTGAAGGCGTGTTTGCCCCCTATCCGAAAGACGTGGTGCAGGGCGGACACAACAAGCTCCAACTTCTGGTCAAGAGTCGCGAAAACTATATCGCAAAAGGCAAGAAGGGTGTCAAGAATATGCCGTGGCGAATCTTTAGTATCAGCACCGAAGACAAGCAACTGCTCAACGATGATATGGTCTATCGTCTCGCATCTCCCAACCGCATCGGTGCAACAGACTGGATAAAGCCCGGCAAAGTGGCTTGGGAATGGTGGAACTGCTGGGGTGTTTACAACGTAAACTTTACTTCGGGCATCAACAACGAAACCTATAAATACTATATCGACTTTGCCTCGAAGTATGGCATAGAATACGTCATCTTGGACGAAGGTTGGGCCGTGAACCTGCAGGCTGACCTGTTCCAAATCGTACCTGAGATTGACCTTAAAGGCTTGGTGGACTATGCCAAGTCGAAGAACGTGGGCATCATTCTTTGGGCCGGTTGGTACGCTTTCGAACGTGACATGGAGCGTGTTTGCAAAGAATACAGCGAAATGGGCGTAAAGGGGTTCAAGGTGGACTTCATGGACCGCGACGACGCACTTATGGTGGGCGAAATCTATAAAGCGGCCGAGGTAGCGGCAAAATATAAATTGATGCTCGATTTCCACGGCATGTACAAGCCGACCGGTTTGCAGCGCACCTATCCTAATGTGATCAACTTTGAAGGTGTGGCCGGCCTTGAGCAGAACAAGTGGTCGAAAGTGGAAGATCACGACCAGGTAACCTATGATGTTGTCATTCCGTTCGCACGTATGCTGGCCGGTCCCATGGATTATACGCAGGGGGCCATGCTTAATGCTACCAAAGGCGGATACCGCCCCAACTATTACGAACCTATGAGCCAGGGAACCCGCGTTCACCAGCTCGCAGAATACACTGTGTTCCTCTCTCCGCTGAACATGCTTTGCGACAGCCCCACGCATTATGAGAAAGAGTCGGAGTGCACTTCGTTCATAGCCCAATGCCCCGTGGTTTGGGACGAAACTGTGCCTCTCGAAAGCAAGATTGGCGAATACGTAGCCGTAGCCCGTCGCAGTGGAAACACATGGTACATTGCCGCAATCAATAACTGGAAGGCCCGATTCCTGACATTGGACGTGTCTTCCCTGAATTTGGCAGGTAAAACGGGTGATGTGTTCACTGACGGATACAATGCCGGAAAAATTCCGTCGGACTACCGCCGCGAAAACACCGTGATTCCTGCTGACGGCAAGCTGAAAATCCACATGCATAGCGGAGGTGGCTATGTGATGAAGGTAAAAAGGTAAGGCGAAAACAGATTAGCTGTAGATTAAATAGGGCACAATGCCGGCTGTATGGGCGGCATTGTGCTTTACCTTTTAATAATATAAAACTATATACGATGAAGAAATTTTTATGTCTGACATTGATTTGTCTAACTGCGACATGGTCGCAAGCAAAGGGCACATACGCCAGCGCATCTGCAACGGCCCGTGCCCTGGCCGAAAGATTGTTGGCCGGTGAAGCCAGCCGCTTTGAGTTTCGCGAGCTTCCGGTGGCCGTTGACTCGTTTACGCTCTCCAGCGAAGGGGATAAAATTGTCATCGAAGGCAATAACGCCAACTCCATGGCCGTCGGTCTGAATTACTACTTGGAGAACTATTGCCTCACCACCGTTTCGTGGTTTGCCAGCGACCCCATAGAAATGCCCAAGAGCCTTCCGCCGGTGGACAAGAAGGTGGGAGCGCAGGCCAAAGTGAAGATGCGTTTTTTTCTGAACTACTGCACCTACGGTTACACCATGCCGTTCTGGGGCTGGTCCGAGTGGGAACGCTTTATAGACTGGATGGCACTGAACGGCGTGAACATGCCGTTGGCCATCACCGGCCAGGAGAGCATCTGGTACAACGTGTGGCGGAAATTGGGCCTCAATGATGACGAGATACGCAGCTATTTCACCGGTCCGGCCCACTTGCCCTGGCACAGAATGAGCAACATCGACGCTTGGCAGGGCCCGCTGCCGAAGAGCTGGCTTGAAAATCAGAAGACGTTGCAGAAGCAAATTGTCAGCAGGGAGCGCGAACTGAACATGACGCCTGTTCTGCCAGCCTTTGCCGGACATATCCCCGGCGCTCTGCGGCGACTGTATCCCAATCTGAAGGCTACCGACGTTTCTCGTTGGGCTGGATTTGAGAAAAACTACAGTTGTACGTTCCTGAACCCGCTTGACCCGCTCTTTCCCAAAATTCAGAAAGCCTATCTTCAAGAACAGACAAAACTGTACGGAACTGACCACATCTACGGCGTAGATCCCTTCAACGAAGTTGACCCTCCCACATGGCAAGAGGACTCTTTGAGCATCATCTCCAAACTCATTTATGAGTCTCTCACATCTGTTGATAAGGAAGCCCGATGGCTTCAGATGGGATGGCTTTTTCATTTCGACGCAGCCCATTGGACGCAGCCGCGTGTCAAAGCTCTCTTGCGCGGAGTGCCACAAGACAAACTCATTATGCTGGATTATTTCTGCGATGCCAATGAAGTGTGGAAGAAAACTGAGAGTTTCTACGGCCAACCCTTTATCTGGTGCTATTTAGGTAACTTTGGGGGCAACATACATCTGAATGCCAATTTCGATGCTATCAGTAAGAAAATCGCAAATACGTTCGAGAAGGACAGTATAGGGAATTTCTCCGGCATTGGCTCAACGTTGGAAGGTTTTGACGTGAATCAGTGTGCGTTTGAATTCGTACTTAGCAAGGCGTGGAACCTACCACTGAGCGACGATGAATGGATATGCCGGTTGGCAGATCGGCGTTACGGTGAAGTAAACTCTGATGTTCGTGATGCCCGTCTCCTACTTAGGTGGCACGCATCTGAAGGTGATTGCTCCGCAATTACGCAGAATCCGGTGCTCAAAAGCCAGAATTTTACGTTTATGAAGGAGAAGTCGTGCGTTATAGAGCTTCAGGCGCTCCGCAAGTTGCTCAGTGTGCCCAACACGGGGCGTGATGCCTATGTCTTTGATGTGGTTAATCTGGGACGTGACCTGCTTGGGTGGAAATTTCGTGAGGAACGCGACCGTTTAATCGATGCATACGAAGCTAAAAACCTGACAGAGGCCGAGGCCCATGCGAAGATGATGCGCAGTTTGTTGCGCGATGTTGACGCCTTGTTGGCTTGTCATTCCACGTTCTCGTTGGAAGAGTGGATTAACAAGGCACGGAAGTTTGGCACATCGGCTGCCGAGGCCGATTACTTCGAAGAAAACGCCCGTACGTTAATCACGGTTTGGGGCGGCTCGTTGTTGGACTATGCCAGGAGGGACTGGTGTGGACTGGTCAGCACCTATTATGCGCCCAGATGGGAGAATTTCATGAACGAAATCATTTCTGCCATCAAGGAGAACCGCTCCTATGACGGTGGCAAGGTAGGTGAGATGAACAAGACGCTTAATTGGAACTTTATCAAGCCATCCACGCCGGTGAACTATTCGCCTAAGCAGGACGGAGTGGCCCTCTGCCGGCAACTGATCAGAAAATATTTCGGCGATGTTTAGTTTATATCCCGGTTATAAAAGGTCCCCGTGCCGGCACGGGGACCTTTTTGTTTCTTATGTCAGATATGGTGTGACGTATGTCAGGTATAGGTAGAACGAAGTCCTTCAGAAGTCGAACAATGAGCCGTATGTGAGAGACGATGTGTCTTTTTCTTCTTCCGGTTCTTCTTTTTCTTCATCTGGAAATAGACCTAATGATTCCTCTTGCGGCTGTGGCTCGGCCTCTTCCGTTTGTTCTTCGGGCAATATGCCGAGGTCTTCATACTGTCGCTCTTCTGCTTCCGTCAAGTCATCAGTTAATGCTTCTATGGAATGATATGTTCCGTTGAACAATTGGGTGCGATAGCTGATTTGTTGCTTATAGTCTTCCTTTTCTTTGTCTGACAGGAACGAATTGTCAACCAGCGTGAGCACATCTTCGGGCAGGGTCGTAAAAGGCTTGAGCAAACGTTCGGCACGTTCCTCGCGCAAGCCGATAAGCAGGGCGAAACGCATGAAATCTTCGTGACACGGATGCCCCGTTTCCTCATAGTAGCCGCTTTTTTCAAATTGGAGGGCAAAATCGTGTGTTTCCTCTGAAGGCAATGCGGGTATGATGGCCGTATTGACGAGATGGCGTGCCGGAGCTATCTGATAGTCGCCCGGGTGTGGCTCATAGAGAGCAATAGAGCGCAGTCCGCAACTCTCATTGCAATAAATGTAGTTGAAAACTAAGGTTACGAAGAAACGTTCCAGGGCAACGGGCCACGCAGGCGCGATTTGCCTGATGACAGAGGCCACTTCCTGCCAACTGATGCTGCTATAGAGCGGCTGATCTTCGCTGATGTTCATGATAGTGGCGACATCTTTGACTTTTCTGCCCCTGTAGCTTTTCGTCTGACCGTATTGCGTCACGAAAAGGGGCTCTCCGTCGCGCGTGAAGCAGAGACCGTTTTGAATGGTTTGTATGTGGAATACCTGTGATGCTATCTGCATCGTCAGATGTTTGTTTGCCGCGATGGGAATGCGCTCATTGTGCGGGCCGGATACGAATTTTTCCAAAACATATCCGGGCTGCTGTTGCCTGCGGCAGATGCGCATGTTTCCACGTACGAGCATGGCGGGTACAGATTCGCGCTCTTCGGGCCAAGGAAAGGTTATCTCCGGTGTAGCCTTGTGGCCGTTGAAAAGATATTTGATGGCGATGGGCGAGTACCCGTCATAGCCTTCCGCCAGTGTGGCCGGACAAATGTTTTTGGTAGTCATAGTTTCACGATGGTTTGTTTAATGTTAGCCGAAAGTTCCAGTCCCAACACGACAAATAGTTTTTCAATTGTACTGATAGCCGGATTGCCTTGCCCGCGTTCGATATCCTTAACCGTAGCCAGGCCCACGCCGGCAATATCTGCCAAATCGTCTTGCGAAATGCGGAGCTCGGCGCGGCGTTCTTTGATTACTTTGCTCAAATCCATGTGATACAATCTTTAAGTTACCCTGCAAATGTAGGCATTTTTGTTGAATGAACAAAGAAATAAGTACATTTTGTTATACAAATACGATATAGGGCGCTCCAAGTCCGATATGGAGCGCCCTATGTGGGAGATAAAATGCCGTTTATCTGAGTTGCGGATTGAAACCTACGATCTGCCTGACTTCTTCCAAGGTCTTCACCACGTTTTCGCGGGCTTTTTCGGCACCGTGTCTGGCAACCTTTTCCAGCAGTTCGTCGTCGGCGGAAAATTCTTTGATGCGCTCGCGGATGGGGGCGATTACGTTGCACAGGTCTTCGGCAATCTGTTTCTTGAGCTCGCCGTAGCGGATGCTACAGTCATTCCACTGGGCTTCAAAGTGGTCATACACCTCCTGAGATGAGCATATCTGCAGGAAAGTGAAGAGATTCTGGATGAAATCCGGCTTCGGGCTGTTGGGTACTTCGGGACCGTTGTCGGTAAGTGCCTTCATCACCTTTTTCTTGATGACTTTGTCCTCGTCGCAGAGGTATATGCAGTTGCCGTCACTCTTTCCCATTTTTCCGCTACCGTCTAATCCGGGAATCTTAATGGCTTTGTCGTTGAAGTAGAAGTTTTGTGGCTCGGGGAAAAACTCTACTCCGTAGATGTTATTGAAACGTCGTGCACACTTGCGGGCCATTTCCATATTTTGTTCCTGATCTTTGCCGACCGGAACCCATTTTGCGCGGTGCTGCAGTATATCTGCCGCCATCAATGTGGGATATGTGAGCAGTCCGGCATTGACATTGTTGGGCTGTTTGCGGGCTTTCTCCTTGAAAGTAGTGACACGCTCCAGTTCACCGAGGTACGTGTTCATGTTGAAATAGAGGTAAAACTCCAGCGTCTCCCTTATGTCGCTTTGTATATAGATGGTGGCCTTGTCCGGCTCCAATCCGCAGGCGAGGTACTCGGCCAAAATGGTTTTTACACTTTGTCTGATGTCTTCTGGCTTGGGGTTGGTAGTCAGCGAGTGCCAGTCAGCGATAAAGAAGTAGCAGTTGTATTCATGTTGCATCCGCACAAAACTCTTCACTGCGCCATAATAGTTTCCCAGGTGCAGATGTCCGGTAGGGCGGATGCCGCTTAAAACGGTGTCCATTTTATATAATGTGTTATAGGTCGGAATAGTTGCAGTTCAGGATGGTGTTGCCTTGGTTCAAGTCGCCTGTCATGAGTCCTTGCTTGAACCATTTCATGCGCTGAGCCGAAGTTCCGTGGTTGAAAGTTTCAGGTTGGGCATATCCACGTGCTTTTTTCTGCAGGTAATCGTCGCCAATGACCTGTGCACATTGGATAGCTTTTTCGATGTCGCCGTCTTCGAGCGAGCCGAAGCGTCTGTTGTCGTGGTAGGCCCAGACACCGGCGAGAAAGTCTGCGAGCAGTTCCAGACGCACGCTGAGATGGTTGGCCTCAGTCTTGTTTACCTTGTTCATTTGTGCGTGGATCTTGTTGAGAATGCCCAGTTGGTTTTCCACATGATGGCCCACCTCGTGTGCAATCACGTATGCGTACGAGAAATCTCCGTCAGCGCCCAGCTGGCGTTTCATCTGGGTGAAGAAGGATAGGTCGATGTACAGTTTTTGGTCGCCTGAGCAATAGAAAGGTCCCACACTGGCGTCGGCATTGCCGCAACGGCTTTGCACCATATCAGTAAAGAGCACCAGAGTCGGGTTTTCGTATGTCATACCATTTTGTCTGAAGATGTCAGCCCAAACGTCTTCGGTGCCGGCTAAGATTTGTTTTGAAAAAGTAGCCAGACGCTGCTCTTCAGCTGTGAATTCGCGTTGAACAGTCTCCGTCTGTCCGCCTGCCATCTGCTCTGTGGCGATTTGTGTAAGGGCTGTCATCGGATTTTGGCCCGATATCCAGGCAATCAACAGGGCAATAATGATTCCGCCAATGCCTATACCGGCCTTTTTACCCGTACTCATGCCGCGCCGGTCTTCCACATTCGTACTCTCTCTACGTCCTTTAAGTTGCATAATTCTGTTCTTTTAAGATTTTATAAGTGCAAAGGTAGCGTTTTTCATTGAAATGGCTTCTGTCGGAGCCCACTTTTTCACTTCGTGATTTGTCTTTCCCCCGGTCGTGTCGCCCACAGGGTGGGGCGGAGCGCTTTTGTGACGGCCTATATCAGACTTGGGTGCTTCTATGTCCGATTTGTTTTTTCCTAAGTCCGATACCGTTCGTCCCAGGTGCATCGTCGGACGGGCCAGAATGTAAATTCGTCGGGCGATGTGGTGCGTGTAGTTATCAAAATCGTAACTAAAATGTGGAATAAGGCTAATTTCTTTTATTTTCCGCCGATTTTTTAACTTTTCACTTCGCCGTTTTTTTACAAAACTCTACTTTTGCAGACGTAAAAATTGCCGTTGTGGCACGCAAATTGCAATTCAAGAACATAAAAATAATTTTAATGAAACAGATAACGAAAATGAGACTAAATGTTGCTGCACATGTAACGTGCTTTGGCCTGGCTTTGGCCGCTTTGCTTTTTGGTACAAATGTTATTAAGGGAAAAACGACAGAACAGGCGCCTTCTGCTCCGAAGGCACCCGTAGTTACAGGCGGTCTGGTCGACCTTACCGCTGCCGCAGAGAGTTCTGTCAACTCCGTAGTTTATATTAAGGTCACCATCAACAGCCGTACGCAAATCGTAGAGCAACCCTCGATTGAGGATTTCTTTGGTTTCGGCGACATATTCGGACAACCGCGCCAGCGTCAATATAAAACGCCGAAGCGTAGCGGAAGTGGCAGCGGCGTTATCATATCTGACGACGGCTACATCGTAACCAACAACCACGTGGTCGAAGGTGTGGACGAAATAATGGTAAAACTGAACGATAACCGCGAATTCAAGGGCCGCATTATCGGCACTGACAAGAATTCAGACTTGGCATTGATAAAAATTGAAGCCAAAGACTTGCAGGCAATCCCCATTGGCGACAGCGAACAGTTGCGTTTGGGCGAATGGGTGTTGGCCGTAGGCAATCCTTTCCAGCTCACATCGACCGTTACAGCCGGCATCGTCAGCGCCAAAGCCCGCAGTCTTTATGCCAATGGCGTGGAATCGTTTATCCAAACCGATGCTGCCATCAACGCCGGCAATTCTGGCGGCGCCCTGGTCAATGCCCGCGGCGAGCTGGTGGGAATTAACGCCATGTTGTACTCACAAACGGGCTCTTATTCCGGATATGGTTTTGCCATTCCCACGACTATTATGAACAAGGTCGTAGCTGACCTGAAGAAGTACGGCACTGTGCAGCGCGCTCTCATAGGTATTATGGGCCAGGACGCTACTACTTACATCGATGCCCAGAAAGAGCAGGACAAACCCGTAGATCTCGGCACGAACGACGGTGTTTACGTGAAGGAAGTCCCGGCTGACGGCTCCGCTGCCGAAGCTGGTATAGAGGAGGGCGACGTTATCACCGCCATTGACGGAAAGAAAGTGACGAAAATGGCAGAACTGCAAGAGGAAATCTCACGTCACAACCCCGGTGACAAAGTTAAAGTGACCTATATCCGCAACAAGAAGTCACATACCGTAGATGTGACCCTGCGCAATGAACAAGGTACGACCGGACACGTGGTTGACGTCGACCCACAAGGCCTTGGCGTGGTGCTGAAGCCGCTGTCGGCTGAGATGAAGCGCGAATTGGCTCTCAGTTATGGCTTGCAAGTAAGCACGGTGACTGAGGGAAAAATGAAAGAAGCCGGTGTAACGAAAGGCTTAATCATCATGGAGGTGAACAATCACCGCATGAACACCCTCGAAGACTGGCAAGAGGCCGTCAAGGAGGCAAACCGCACTACCGAACGCGTACTTTGGATTAAGGCCAAGACACAAAGCGGCCGCAATATCCCGTTCTCTATAGAATTGGGCGACGAAAAGAAAGGAAAATAATTCATATGCATTCTCCCAG
>Ga0256404_1008140_pt1 | contig 15982 bp, 12 predicted proteins | sample RumenRJG_01DNA_FD_185990 | JGI IMG/M metagenome (GOLD analysis project Ga0256404, IMG submission 185990) | Bovine rumen microbial communities from Lethbridge, Alberta, Canada - RJG_01 | ecosystem: Host-associated > Mammals > Digestive system > Stomach > Rumen | place: Canada: Alberta | collected...
AAGCCTTATCTGCAATATTGTAGGCTTCTCCGCACTTTCCGTAAAACAGACAATATAGAATTCCGCTCACGGCATCCGAGACGTAGCTGTAGGAATAAAACTGTGTTCCCTCTGACTTCAGTATAATGTCCTCACCGACAACACCTTTTTTTATAAACTGAGAGATTGCCTTGGAGTCACTTTGCAGCATACTTGGACCATATGTCCTAGAAAGTCTTGGAATAACGATATCCAGTCCTCTTTGCTTTATATACGCCTGGCAGAGTGCTTCTCCGGCACGCTTGCTCTCGGGATATCCGGCGCGCATGGTATTGCAGTCGATGTATCCGCAGTAGTCCTCCGTGAAATACTCACAGTCACCGCGATTTTCTCCATAGATTTCCACAGAAGAAGCAAAAATAAAACGACAAATACCAGTTTTAGCTGCATAATCAAGTAGATTATTGGTGCCGATGATGTTGGTCGTTACCGTTCCGATAGGGTCTGTCGAGTACTGCAACGGATGTGTATTGCTCGCAAGATGAAATATATAATCAATATTGGTTCCAACCATCTCAGGATTCAACGGCTGGTTGACATCCTGTGCGATCGTCTCGAGCAATGGATCTTCCTGATATACTTCAAATCGCGACTGTAGCTTCTGCATGCTCCGGCCTATCACTTTAACCCTGCAGTTAAGGCTATCGGTACGGTTTTTATACATGACGAGATCTGTAAGGAAGCTTCCGATCAGTCCGGAACCTCCGGAAATCAGCATGCATGAATCCTTCAGTTTATCCCATGGAAGCGGAAGAGAAGCTATCTTCTCAATGTCTTCTCTATATAATGGGTGTTCCCAAATTTTCATATCTCTATGTCTTTAACCTGTCACTTTAGCCAGCTGTCTTTATCTGACTTGAGGTATGCCTTGAACATCTCCAGGTCGCCCTTGGTCGTAAGCTTGATGTTCCGGTCAGATCCTTTGGCAAAGTTCAGCCGTTCTCCGAGCTCAACCATCATGGTGTTCGTATAGGAGGAACCGTAGATGCCTATTTCCTTTTCAAATGCTTCATGATAGGCCCAGTCAAGCTTTCCAAACCTATATGCCTGTGGTGTTGATACGCGTCGCAGCGTTTCTCTGGGAATATACTGCGTTGTAGTTGTCTCGTCATCCTTAGATACCACAAAGATCTGCTCGTTATAAGGCATGGAAGTTACCCCGTTACCTTTCTCCCGGCATACTCTTATGACATCCGACAATACAGACTCATCCACGAGAGGACGGATACCATCATGAATAATAATGATGTCATCGCTGCTGCACTTATCTTCAAGGTAATACACGCCGTTTCTGATCGACTCCTGCCCGGTTTTTCCTCCGGAAATCACCCAGCGGAGTTTTGTGATATTAAACTGATGCGCATAAGCCCACAGGACATCCTGCCATCCTTCAAGACACACCACCTCAATGGCATCGATCTCCGGATGATTCTGAAAACCTTCCAGTGTGTAAATCAATACCGGCTTATCATATACATTGATAAATTGCTTGGGAATATCCTGCCCCATACGGGAGCCAGATCCTGCAGCAATAATTATAGCGATATTCATATTTTTGCTCCGCTGTCAGCCACAATTGATTTTGAATGCTTTTGCTCCATGCGGCTTTTGTTTTTCTATAGGAGGAAGCTGCATATAGTCAGTTCCGTAGATATTGGAAAGATATGCATGGTAGTTCACATAACCCGGGTACTCTCCATCTCTGAAACGGAAGTTTTGCTGAGGAAGCATGTCTTTCTTCAGCCATCGCTCCTTAGTGCCATACATTCCATTCAGTATCCCAACGTATTTTGCACTCTCATAAGGGATTCGCCTGCACCACCATTCGACTGTCCGGGAAATCCGAAAACTTCCGATTGCCCGAAGCACAGGCTGCAGCAGATTTTTTGCAACCGAGATCAGTTTGCTCCGCTTACTGCCATTCTTCGTCTGTACAGAGGTAAGCATGAGTTTTCGAAGCTGTCTGATGGCCCATACCTGTGCTTTCAGCAAAAACCTGTTCTCAGGCATCCCATCTACTGTAAAAATGTCGATTCCAAGATATGGGCAGTCCGTCTCATCAAAAAGCTCCAGAACACTTCCTATGTCCTTGCGGATATATCTGGCATAGTGCCTCGCAAAGGTGTCATCACGATTGCTGATCACTGCCCTGTCTTCGGGTATCCTGATTTGTTTCTTTTCATATAATTCCAGAAACCGATCATAATCCGGCCTCGGCATCGATACATCGATATCGTCATCCCAGGGGATAAACCCCTTATGCCTTACTGCCCCCAGCATGGAGCCACCACAAAGGTCATACCGAAGGTTATTCTCATTGCAGATGCAGTCAAACTCAATCAGCAGCTCATAGTATGCATCCTGCATCTCGCGCAGGCTCAGCCATTGTCTTTCATTCATTCAGGTACACCGACTATGCCGTTATTGGTAGCAGAATTGATTCTGTAACCTCTGTGTGCCAGTATCCTCTGGTAGTCTTCAATATAGTCGACTTCCGCCCAGAACCTTCCGTCTACTTCCTCTACATAGATCTGTTCCTCCGGTATCATTTCGTACAGCACATTTTCCCACCAGACACCGTGTTGCTGTGTACAGATCATTGACTCCATCTGTTCTACAAACTTTGCCATGAAACTCTTTGAAAACTTGCCTGCACCGATATACTCTCCTGAGATATCACTTCCGGTCAATTCTTTCCCGTACTTTTGGAGGATGCCGTTTTCATATTTAAACTTATAGTCAGCCTCTTCCTTTCGTGTTCCATCTGCAAACATCACAGGAGATACAGGACAGCCGATCAGTCTGTCATACAGTTCCTGATCCATGTAGACATCAGCATTCATGATCAGCAGATCATCTCCCGAGAGAAATTCCTTTGCAAACCACGCTGATGCAATGGAATTGGTCACATCATAAAATGGATTATAATAATACCGGACATCAAAATCCTTCAATGCATCCCGGATCACCTCTGCCCTGTATCCAAGTACCAGGGCGATATCAGTGATTCCTTTGCTCTGCAAGGTTTTGATCGTATAATGGATCAGCTTTTCTCCGCCGATATCTACTGTACACTTCGGATTTCCGGAGAGATAACGGCTGATTCTGGTCCCCCGTCCGGCTGCAAGCAACAATACCTTCATTCAAGCAGCCCTCTCTGTTTCATGTCATAAAGAGCTTCGATAAGCTTTCGATTATCTTCCTTTGTCAACGCTCCAAGATGTCCTACCCGGAACACCCTGTCTCTTAGAGCTCCGCCGTTCGGACAAACCCAGATATGATACTCATCCTTTAAGTGCAGGAAAATCTCGTAGGCGCTGACACTATTAATCGGGCTGAGCGGTGTTACCGCATTTGAAAGGGAATCAGAAACGATTTCAAATGGCAATTTAATGATCTGCTCTCTGAAATCAGCAGCAAGATCTGCCGCCCTTCTTACTTCCTGCACAGTACCTCCAGCTATCTCAATCTCTTTTAGCCTTACGTGAATTTGAAGCAGTATACCAACCGCCGGTGTAAAAGGTGTCTGCCCACGCTCCCCATCCTTCAAAGCTGGTTTCATATCAAGGTACATGCATCCTGCGTCCATACTATAGACTCTTTCCACCGCCTCAGGTGATAAGACTGCCACAGATACCCCGGGGGCACATGCGAGAGCTTTTTGTGAACCCGTGACCATCATTTGTACCCCGAGTGACTCCATATCAAACGGGTCGCAAAGAAAAGAGCTGATAGAGTCAACAATCAGGAAGATGTTGTTTCTTCTGCAGAATGCACTGATACGCTCGATGTCATAAAGCACGCCGACAGAGGTCTCATCAAGGTTAACAAGAAATCCTGTGTATCCCTTTCCTTCAAGTCCTAAAAGCTGAGCATCTCTGATATCTTGTCCAAACTCCGGGATGATCTCAGTGTAGGGTATATGATGAATCTGACATATCTGTACAAAGCGCTGCCCGAAGCTTCCTCCGTTAACAATAATGACCTTATCCTCAGGTGTAAAGCTATTGATCACTACGGCTTCCATGGCGGCTGTCCCAGAGCCGGTAAGAAATACTGCCCTGGAGCCTGCAGGTGCATTTGTGAAGTCGCACATCAGCCGCTCATTTTCAAACATAATGTCTGAAAACTCTTTTGTCCTGAAATAAGGGATCTGCTGCCCGCCAATCTTCAAAACAGCTTCTGAAGAAGTCACAGGACCAACTGTAAAATTTAACATAGATTCTGTCATCATAAAGCTTTATTCAATGATTTCCGTATGGTGCTTATTCCGCTGGTCCTCTGGAGGGAGGGTCATATAGTCACCATATATTGTCTTACATACGTAATCATAATCCTTGGGACCAATAAAGCGTTGGTCCTCAAAATCATATTCCTTTCCCTCGCCAAAGCTTTCCCTGGTAAAGGTTTCCTGGAAGCCATACGCTGCGAGATAGTTAATCACATCCTTGGTATCTGAGTCATATGGATAACGGCTAAGGATCTCATTCAGTTTCCGGAGGCAGATCTTAAAGGAGAAAATACTACCTAGCCATTTGAAGCATCCCAAAAACCGGATTACTGCCTTTTGGATGAATCCACGCTGACGCTTCTGATCAACCAGTTTGTCAAACTGCAGGATCTGATTGAGGTTCCACCAAAAGCTGAGCTTCAGCTTATGTAAGGATCGGCCTAAACCCGGATCCGGGAATCCATCCAAAGGGATTAGATCAATAGATACAGGCTCTATTCTCGGTATATTGGCCATATGATTGATGACCTTCATCCTCCTGCTGCAGATCCTCGCCCAGGCATAGTAATAGTCTTCACTTAAATCGTAATTGTCAATATAATACTGCTCCGGCAGCTCTTTCTTTGCCAGGCCGATAAACCGGTTATAGTCTTTCCTCGGCATGCAGACATCCACATCATCATCCCAGGGAATAAAACCTTTATGTCGTACAGCACCAAGGAGAGTGCCTCCAAGAAGATAGTATCTTAAATTATAATCATTACATATCCGGACAAAGAGCTTTAGCATGTCCAGCTCTTCCAGCTGCAATTTTCTCAGATTATCCAAAATATATTCCTGTTATCTTCCTTTAACTGGTAGCGTTCTTAAATACAAGAAGGAATCCGCACCATTTCTGAAATTCTCATTTTTAGAAACTCTCATGATACTTCTGATGCAAAAACTTTGCTTTAAGGAACGAAGCGATCTTACTGCTCCAGTTGACCTTTTCCATATATATGTACGGAACTTCCCGGATATCTTCCGCTTTCAGTACCCCGGTTTCCCGCATCCTTAAGATCCACACGTTAAAGATAATCTCACTTACCCTTCCGTAGAGTCTTGCCTGAAATGGAGAGTAGTCCTCCATTCCCTTTTCTTTTACTTCCCGCTCCAGTTCAAATAGGATATCAAAGAGCCAGGTGCAATACTCTCCCACCAGATCATGCGGCATGACCATCATGTTGAACATATAGCCCCACCGCTGTTTCATGACCTTATCAAAGCATGCCAGATACTCCGGGCATTGTTTTGTGATGATCTCTCTGGTCGTGTCAAGATGTTCCTTAAAGTGCGTATGGTCATAGTGAGAATAGAGCGTTTCAATAAAATAGCGGCGTTTCCTGGGCACCAGGACCTTATACTTCTCAAGCAGCTCTGCCGCTTCCCCACCAGTCAGAATGTTCTCAAATGGATCCTGACTTTTCTTCTTCCAGGAAAAGTACCTCCGGTAGTGAACAAGGCCAAGATAATCGGTATCCAGATTTTTCCATGCCCAGTACAGTCCGGTCAGCTCACAGAAATTTGGATTGCGTAAGGATATCTGGTCTCCGGTATTGTCCTTGACATACCCTAAGTCCAGATCATGCCCCTCGGCATCCTTTTTGCCTTCTGCTCCCACATGCAAGGGAAAATAGATTGGATCCTCCGGCATGCGGTATTTCTTATGGGCTGCTATAATGATTGTTATTTTTTTATCTTCCACTCACTTTTCCCGAGTTCTAATGATAGATTCCATTGCAGTTATATCAAGCTCTCTCAAGAAACCAAGTTTGATTTGACAGCAGTATATTTTCCTTAGGCCTTAAGCCATTATACCAATACGCCGCCTACGATTTCCTTGCTCATGCTTCGGATCAGCTTCGCTTCCTCTCCAACAGCAGAATATTTTGACTTATTAAGTTCCTCTATCAGAACTACTCCATCGCATGCTGCCAGTGCCTGTCTGGCTTCTACACTGTGGAGGATATCCGGGGAAATCGTACAGCTGAAGTCCTCTCCCACCATTTCTTTGATCTTTGCGGCTACAGACTCAAATTTTCCTGCAGCGCCGCTGCCGGTGATCAGAAGCCTTTTACCTGTACCGGCATAGTTTCTGATATTGGTCTCGACCATACGGAAGGTTTCTTCCTCTGGAACAGACTTTGTAGCTCCACCAAGCTTTCGGATCAACTGATCAATGCCATTCAGAGGCTTCTTGGCATATTTTTTGGTGAAATGTCCAAGCATCCTGATATTAAGAATGCCGGTGATATCACTCTCCGTACGCAGAAGGTCCTGGAGAACATAGCGCATGAGATAGAAGAGACAGATCAGGAAACCGCCGCCCACAAATCCAAGGAGTACGAACTTCTTACTCACATGACCGCCCGTTTTCTGTGCAGCACCTGCTGTGTCGCCATCCTGCAGCTTAGTCAGTGTGGTATTCAGATTGGTGAGCCGGTCGTTATAGTCCTTTAAGGAGTAATAGGTACTGTTCTGCTTCTGCAGGATCTCGCTGCGTACACCCGGACTTGTTGTCGGCTGGGTAACTTCCAGCTCGGCTTTTATCCCATTGTCAGGAGCGCTATAAGACATCAGTGCATCTGTCACTGCCTGATAGATCAGTTCTGCCATATCCGCATCTACACCAAATGCTGAGATATCTATATAGGCTGTCCCGCTCAGTTCCTTCAGCATCGTCTCAATCAAAGATGCTGTTTTATCATCTGATGATATTTCCCGTACTTTAACGGAAATCATCTCACCAAGATAACTGCGGTCCGTCTTGAGCTCCCCCGCGAGTTTGGTCAGTGCTTCGCTATCCCACATCTCGCGAACCATGTCGCTGGCATAACGTTCCGCTGCATCCGGCTGAGCGCTTCCATCAGAAGGCTGAGGAAGTTCAACACATAAAGTACCATTACTGACCCAGGCATGATATGGGTCCATCTGCATGTAAGGAGATGTATGGATATATTTGCTCGTTCCATCGATAAGCTTCTCCATGCCGGCGATTGCTGCCTCTGTACCGGAAAGGTTTTCAGAGCTGAGTTCTGCCTCGACAGCAATGTCTGAATTATTCTGTGCAGCCCTTGCCGCTTTGTCAGAACGAATATAGGATACTGCACCTCCTAACAGTGCCCCTAACAAGGCAACAATCAGGATCGAGCGCCATTTGAGGAGTACATGCATGATCAGATCTTTAAGATCGATCTCTCGTTCTTCTTCATACTCATAATTATTCATACGAACCGTTGCCTTTCAAATATTTCGCCACGCAACTATATAAAATGTGGACCGGGCTTAGGCCATGGAAGTTATCAACAACTCATACTTGGCTGTGTCTGCATCAGACATGTATCAGAAGTTTGAGTAAACAGCCCTTGTAAAAGCCTATTCTGCCCCGTCACCTGTCAACATCACCTTAATTGTCTTCAGGATGATCTTGATGTCTTCACGGATACCCCAGTTATTGATATACTTCATATCCAAGTCTACGACCTGTTCAAAATCCGTGATATTGGATCGGCCGCTGACCTGCCACAGCCCGGTAAGTCCCGGCTTGATAGCCAGTCTCGCCCTATGATGGAGATCATACTGTTCCCACTCATCTACGGTAGGCGGTCTGGTTCCAACCAGAGACATGTGCCCAATCAGCACTGACCAAAACTGAGGAAATTCATCGATAGATGTCCTCCGAATGAACCATCCTATGCCGTGCCTCGTGCCATCCAGGCCACTTCCAAGAATGCGAGGATCATTATCCATCTTAAACATCTTCGCATCACCAGTCTTATTCTTCTCCATCAATTCCTTCTTACGGGCCTCTGCATCCGTATACATGGAGCGAAACTTATAGATGGGGAACTGCCTGCCGTTTCTTCCGACACGAATCTGTTTAAAGAAGATACCGCCTTTTGGATCAGCAATCTTGATCATCGGACCAATAATAACGGTAAGGATCGCAGTCAGGATCAGCCCTACAAAGCCGCCGGCAATATCCATAAGGCGTTTTATCAAAAGCTGTCCCGGTGTGGCGATATGGATGCTTTCTGTGAGACACTCAAAGCCACAGACATCCTCCACAGTGCGCATATTTTTGCCCTCGGGATCGAAGTCGATGATGTCGTGGGTAGTCAGCCCCATCTTGAGTACATCATCACGAACAGCCTCAAGCTCTTCCGCCTGTGTTTTAGTCAGCGTGTTTTTCGGGACAAAGATCAGGATCTCATCTACCCATCGGTTCTGAATATCCCGAATCAGGTACTTCAGATCGGTAATTACTTCAATACCCTCGATCTTCTCGCCGATCTTATAGAGATCACCTTCACCGTCCGCCAGTACCATGCCGATGATATCGAGACCGCCGTACTCATGTGCCTTCAAACGGCTTGCGAGGCTTCCTGCATGTTCCCTGGTGGTGATCAGAAGAATATGGCGTTTCTGATTATCAGAGACCCCTTTGGTGAGGAGCCACTTCTTCCAAATCGACCTTGCAAAAGTGACCAGAATCAGGCTGCAAACATAGAAGTATGCAAGTACCAATCGAGAGAAGTCGATTTCCTTGGTAAAAAACAGATAAGCCAGGATGCACATCGTGCAGGCAATCACAAGCTTGATGACCTGCCGGATCTCGATCAAAAGCCCGCGCTTCAGGATATCCTTGTGGTTCTCTGTCATGACCGAGAAGGCTAACGCAGTGATTGCAAGGACTATCGCACTGCTCAAGTACCTGGGCTCACTATACACCTCCAAGGCGCGGCGAAAGCCGTGCCTTGTAAAATATGCAAGTATGTAAGTGATCTGGAGTGTGATAAAGTCTACGATTAAGAAATCATAGTGCTTCATCCAACCTCCGGCGTTTTTCTGGTACATGATCTATCCTATAGCGGGAGATACTTATCTAAAAGCTTATGCATCGCCTGCTCGGTAAATGACTCTTTAAACAACTCAATGATATGGGCTTTGCTTTCTTTATCCGTCAGTTTGCCGGTAAGAATCGCTTTTAAAGAGTCATTTAACAAACTTACCTCAGGGCGTAATTCGTCTTTTCTTTGGACAACTTTTACTTCCCAGCTCTTATCATGCCGGCTCATATCCACATTGATGCCTAAACATTCTTCTCTGCAGAGCCGTTCGGTGTCTCCGGGGATGTTGTTAATTATTGGAAGTCCATGGCTCCAGTAGTCGATGGATTTCATCGTCATACCGACACAAACACCCGGCTTCATCATGTTGAGACCGTAACTGCAGTGACTTAGGATCTTGGCCTTTTCTACCTCGTCAAAGATAGCACTATGATATATATACTCAATTTTTGCTGCTTTGAGTGCCTGTAGAAAACTCTCTCTGGTCTCTCCGTCTCCGATAACATGAAGCACTACGCTTCTGCTATCCGATTCGAGTCTTTGATTCAGAATCTGCAGCAACCGTACGATCCCGTCGATATCAATGATGTTATTGATTGCACCCAGGTAAGCAATTTCGAGGGTTTTGCCATCTGTCTCAGGAATCGAACTCGGGGTTATATTTATTTCTTTCTTCCCCCAGTACATCGTGGCAGATTCCTTTGGGTCAAGCTTCAGTTTCTCCCGGTAGAGATCACACTCCGTGATGATGAGGTCTGCCTTCGAGATGTGTTTATCTCTCAGACGCTTCCAGTATGTGAATGGCCAAATCATTTCGAGCTTTCCTAGCCTCAAGCTCTCCGGCCAGAGGTCGATGATATCGAAAACCAGTTTTGGTTTTTTCCCATCGTTTGTTTTTTTCTTCTCTGCTGCGGCCCTTACTGACATCGGCACCAAACTATTGCCGGGGATCAGGACGTAGAGAAGATCGAAGTCCAATTCTTTTAGTATTTTTTCAACCTTCCTTGCAAACTCCACCTGGCTCCACATGCGCTGCCAGGAGAGGTTCCTGCGATAAGAAAAGGTATCAATATATATGTGATTCGGTTCGCTACGGTAAATTCTCTTTTTCTCTCTGTGAGAGAAATCGGAGTAGATATAAGTCACTTCGAAACCGCGTTCTTTGAGATATTCCCCGACGATCTCCGCCCGAGGTTCAAAGTTCGTGGACTTAGTGACGATCACCGCTTTCTTCACTTTTCTCTCACCGGTATCCATCAGCTTTGTTTCGAGTGCTCCGTCATCTCTCTGGACTTTGTCTCATCAAATCCTTCCGTACTTTCCTTCGTAAAGAGAACCTGGATGGTACGCACGATGATCTCCAGGTCGAGGAGGATCGAGTAATTCGCGATGTACATGAGATCCAGTTTCAGCTTGTCATAGGCAGAGGTGTTGTACTTGCCATACACCTGCGCGTACCCGGTTAAGCCACCCTTGACGGTCATGCGATAGGCAAACTCAGGGATCTCCTCGGTATACTGCCGGACATGCTCGATACGCTCCGGTCTAGGGCCCACGACACTCATGTCGCCCTTCAGGATGTTGATGAGCTGCGGAAGCTCGTCAAGTCTGGTTGCCCGGATCACCGATCCTACTTTGGTGATGCGCGGATCCTTTTCTGTCGCAGGAACCGTGATGCCGCTCTGCTCCGCGTTTACGATCATCGAGCGGAACTTGAGGATCTCAAAGACTTTTCCGTCCTTTGTACAGCGGTCCTGCTTAAAGAAGACCGGCCCGTGATCCTCACACTTGATCGCAATGGCGATAACGAGAAAGAAGGGGGATGCAATAATCAGTCCGATCAGGGACAGGATGATATCCCCTGCGCGCTTTACAAACTCCTGCTCAAAGCTTAAGCCCTTGTTGCGGTTTAAGTAGATCGGCGTATCAAAAACATGCATCGTTTCGCTGCTCTTTAAGATCACATCCGTGATCTTGGGGATCGTATAAGTACGGATTCCATGAGAGTAGCAATACTTGAGCAAATCGTTTCTCTGTCCTGACGGGATGTCGCCGATCACCACACCGTCATAGCGATGACACTCTCCAAAGTATCGGGAGATGTCCTCCTCCGGGGCCCTGTGGCTCATCACATAGCCTGACCCCTTGGAGCCGTCTCCGCCCTCGTTAATGATGATGCTCTTTATGATCTCATAGCGGTCCGTACGCTGTGCGAACTTCGCTTCAAACTCTGCCGTACCTACCTCAGAGATCAGCAGGAGCTTCTGCGGCGGGAACAGCCTGTGGAAGAGGTTGTTCGTGATGACGCTCCAGACGATCACGATCGCTATATCGAGCGCTGTCATATATATGACAGCCGGCACCGGTGATACATAGAGCGTTGCCGCCGGGATCACTACCGCGACATAGGTCACGATGTTGGTGATGAGCGCCGTTACACTCAAGCTGAAGATAATGTTGAAGGTCTTATAGTATCCCAGCTTCAGACCGCCGTAGATGCGGTTAAACAGCACACTCAGCAGGATATAGATCACGGTCACAAAGTAGTTGCCGCGAAGCACATACGGGTTTCTGAAATACGGATTATAGAGCTTCAGCCATATGATGATGAAGACCAAAGCCTCCAGCCCGATCAGGACTGCGCCGCAGATCAGGCGATAAAGATGCCTCATACGGTCGCTGTTTTTTTGTTGTAGCTCAGTATCACTCATCCATCAAACTTCATGCCGTCACTGATGGCATACGAAATAATTTTATTAGCTGGTCAGTACTCCAAAGAGTTTGATGAGTTTCTGTTCCTGCTTTTGATCAGCCTGCCTGCCGCCGTACGGCAACACACACGCCGATGCTTAAGATCACCAGCGGCACGATCACCGGGATGCTGATGTTTACAAAGGACTGCAGAGTATAGACCTGCAGCGCATAGGCAAAGGCGACACCAATGAGCGAACCAGCCGCTTCGGATGCTCCTGAACTCACCTTATCTTCAGAGCATTCAGCCTCTGCCGACACTTTCTTTCTGCCGAGGCCAAAGCCGTTCCAAAGTGCACACTTTACCAGTCCGTAATAGCCGATAAATCCCAGGATGCCGGTCGTAAAGAGATACTGCAGCCACTCGTTGTGCGGACTGTCGTAGGTCTCATCGAACATATCGAGCATCGCGTAGTGATCATATACATGCGTATAGATGCCATAGGTCTCCGGTCCGGAGCCGATCAGCTTCTTATACAGCGGAAACTCTCTGAAATATTTAAACACCAGGCGCCAGTTGTAGCCTCTGTGCGTCCCCCAGGCATCGTCAAAAATCAGGATGCCGCGGTAGGGCTCATAGAGTTCCGGGTGTCCGCCGTGGTTTGCGTCATAAAAGACCCAGATCAGCACACAGGCAGCCAGAACGCCCAGACCTGCCCAGACGATCCGAAGGGGCTTTGCGTTCTTCCAGGATGTCCCGTTGGCAGTCACAGCTTCCGAAGAGCCTGTGTCGCTCTCTTTCTTTCGAAGCATCATCCATACTGCCAGGAGGATGCCTAACAGTATCAATGCTGCTACAAAGAGAATTCTTGCCCACTGCGGATGCTCCATACTGATCTCAAGCAGCTGTCCCCACTTCCAGCGGATGACAACTCTCTGCCCCTCTATGTGACCGATCCAGCCGGTCAGCAGCATGGTAAAGAAGTAACCTGCAAGCAGTCCTGCATACCGCACGATGCCCTTCATCGAGCGGAACGCGAAGAACGGAAGGAAGCAGATCGCTGTTGCCACAGAGATCAGGGCGTTATCCGAGCAGCCGCATACAAGCCCCATGAAGGCCACACAGGCGGTGATATAGTAAAAGACCTGCCGGAAGCGATAAAGCTTTGTTACCCGGCCGGAAGCAGGCTCCACACCGATGAACATCGCCGATGCCGCAAGAAGGTACATGCCCTCTCCCGCTGTCAGTACGTTGACGTTGCCGAAGGTAGAGGAGAAATCAAAGGCCTTCTCACTGCCATGCTCGTGCATGACCTGCCAACCCAGCGGGCTCTTCCAGAAGCAGTCCAGGATACCCCAGACACAGACCACCAGCCCTGCTGCTATGAAAAGATCCATGTGCCAGTGCTTTGGCTTATAGAATCTCGAGATCAGCGTATACGCTGCGATGTACCAGATCCATAAGAAACAGCCCTGCCAGCGGCCCATGTTGCCCCAGAAGGCTTCATACTTCCACTCGGAGCATGCGGTAGATAAGATCACAACAATCAGAAACAATGCCGCAAACCAATCCGCAGGAAGCATGTGCTTCCTGAGAAGTGAGAAGAACGATTCTTTAGGAGCAGATTCACTGATCTGTTTTGCTTCTGCCTTCGCCTTGGGCTTCGACCCGGTCTTTTTCCTGTTCTTGTTGTCCTTGGGTCCGGCCGGGAGTTCTCCCTCCCAGGGAGTGCCCGTGATCATCCCGAAGACCGCAACCCCAGCCACCAGTACTGCTGCCGCGATCGTGGTATAGAGGAAGAAATACAGCTTGGACTCCTGGATGTTGTAATAGCTGTCTGTCATAAACAGCGGAAACACAGCCATAAGGAGCAAGGTATAGATATTTACGATTTTGGTCGCTGCTTTCTTCAATCCCGTACTTCCTGCCGCAATCCGCTGCTATGCCTCACCAGCTTCAGCTGAGTGCTGATGAGTATTCTTCCTTTGGCTTATCGATTACTCTGTCTCTCTCGGATCGTAGACGATCTTGCCGTCTGCGCCGTATACCACGTTATCCATGTAGACTTCCATCTGCTGGAGCCACTCATCCTCATACTTCTCGATGTTGGGGCTAAGCGGGATCTCCTTTCCTGCCGGAAGTTCGATCTGATAGATCATGGAGGCATCATCGGTGCCGGTGACGGCGATGGTCACACTGTAATCATTATAGAGCGGTCCGAAGGAGGTGCCGGAACTCAGCTCATAGCCGATATACTGCTCGGTAGCGGCATCGTTCATATGGCGGAGCACCGCAGCCGCAAAGTGCTGCGCATCCTCGGCAGTTGTGCCCTCTACCGCAGTGGCATCTACATAAATGGTCTTCTTATCGTTGTCTCCGGAGATATCCACACTGTCGACGAAGACATAGGGCTGTGCCTCTTCCGTCTGGAAGATATCAAGTGTTGCGTTATGAAGCTCGGTAAAATCAAGCTCTACTTTATCAGGAACGGAAAAATCCGGATTGATCTGGATTGGGGTCTGTTCCTTCGGCATACATCCGGTCATGGCGATCGCTGCAACAAGCGCAGCAGTCAGGACCACTGTCAGTTTTCTCATAGGGTCTGCATCCTCCTGCAGTTATTTTAATACGCATAAGCACACAACATTTATGACGCTACCCGGGTTACCCCAATATGTAGCGTTTCTAAGTGTTGTGTCTTTTGTTAGGGGTATTATAGCATATGTTGGGAAAAAGTGTTGTTCTGTATGTTATTTTATCCTTTTCGTAAGGAATTCCTCATAAATCGGAAGAGGGAGCGCTGTTGCGCTCCCTCTGATCAATCATTCATACCTGCTGCTTATAAAGCCCTACGGATTGCTCCGCATTTTATTTATCTGTACTGGTTCATAAAGTCTCTGAACAGCTCATACAGCTCTTCCATGCCGCCCATGCCCTGCTGTGCAGGAGCTTCGGTCTCGGCTTCGGTTTCGCTGTTTTCTTCTGCTGCCTCGGTCTCAGGCTCCTCTGTATCAGTGTCGCTATCGCTAATCTGATTCTTCTTATCCTGGCCCTTTGCTTCCGGATGGAGCTTGTTGTAGGCATCTCTTGCTTCCTTGCTCGCGATGCTCTCATCGTTCCTGCTGCCAAGCGTTACGGTGATGACCTTCTCCTCGTAGGTGCCGTCTTTCAGTCTTTGTACGGTGACATCGACCTTACTGCCTGCCTCATAGTACTTTACGAGCTGCTGGAGCTTCTGCGCATCACTGACCTTCTGTCCGTCAAAGGCGGTGATGATATCGTTCTTCAGAAGACCTGCTTCCTCTGCGGGTGAAGGCTGGATGTTATCCGGGTTTACACCCTCGAGCTCCTCGGTGGAGAAACCGGTGATGATGACACCTGCCGGAATACCGAAAGCACTGGCATTGGCCTGGGATACGGTATTCATATAGATGCCGAGACGTCCCTGGTCTTCCTCTGCGACCTCAACTTTTGTCTTTGCGTTGGCAAGGTCGTTGAGAACATCCATGACCTTATAGATCGGGATGCTGTAGCCGACACCCTCTACAGAAGTGCTGCTGAGCTTTGCCACATTGATGCCGATGACCTCGCCGTCCATGTTCAGCAATGCGCCGCCGGAGTTGCCGGGGTTGATGGCTGCATCGACCTGGATCAGGTCTGAATAGGTAGAGCCTTCTGCCTTGATCTCTCTGTTCAGTGCGGAGATATATCCGACCGTAACGGTCTGGCCGAATCCAAGCGCGTTGCCGATAGCGATGACGCCCTGGCCGGGCTTTAAGTCCTCTGTCTCATGGAGTCTCGATACACGGATCTCCTTCATGGTATCCTCGGAGATATCATCGAGCTTGACTGCGATGACTGCAAGATCAACAGTATCGTCGGTGCCCTTGATGGCTGCATTGACCGTGGAGCCGTCGATGAATGTGACGGAAAGCTCCTTGGAGTCCTCGACAACGTGGTTGTTGGTGACGATCAGCAGCTCATCATCGGTCTGATCGAGAATGACGCCGGAACCGGATGCCGGTACCTCATACTCCTGCAGATATCCGCCGCCGTAGAAGTAATCAAACAGGCTGCCGTAGCCCTGCTGCTTGATGACCATGGTGTTGGTGATGCTGACGACCTGCGGCA
>Ga0256404_1008142_pt1 | contig 15979 bp, 9 predicted proteins | sample RumenRJG_01DNA_FD_185990 | JGI IMG/M metagenome (GOLD analysis project Ga0256404, IMG submission 185990) | Bovine rumen microbial communities from Lethbridge, Alberta, Canada - RJG_01 | ecosystem: Host-associated > Mammals > Digestive system > Stomach > Rumen | place: Canada: Alberta | collected...
GCCGAATTCGCCCGAAAAGTCATACATTCCGCAGGTAAACATAAGGCTCTTTACCGTGCGAACGTGCTCGGCTTCTATAAGCCGCATGCCGCTTACGGGATCGATGCCGCCGTTTGAAATAACCAGACCGAGCGAGGCGAGCGAGCGAGCCGTTACCGAGAGGGAACACATTTTGAAATAAAGATCGACCGTTTTATCGGGATCTGCCATCAAAACGCCCTTGCTCTTTAAAAGATAGACTATTGCGCGGTTCCTGTCGCCCGAATCGAATTCGCTCTTATAAACCGCTTCATCGAGCACTATGCCCTCGTCATGACAGAGCTCACGCGCAAAGGATACGAGCTCATCAAAGCTGAGCAGGTCGGCAAGCAGGCTGACTGTCTGTATCGCTCCCGCATTTATCATGGGATTGAACGGAAGATTGCTGCGCATGTCCAGCTTAAGGATGGAGTTGAAGGCATCGCCCGAGGGCTCCATCATAACGTGATCGAAGGTGCCGCGAAATCCCCTGTATTTTAGAGCGGCTGCGAGTATCACTACCTTGCATATCGACTGAATCGAAAATCGGGTTTCAAAATCTCCGAAGCAGAGACTGTTCCCGTTATTATCCAGCATAAACAGTCCGAATGCGGTTGGATCGGCCTTGGCAAGCTCGGGGATATAGGAGGCAACGACACCCTTGGCGGTCGAAGCCCTGCCGATGTAATAGGCCTCGCTGAATACGCGCTCGACGTTGGCGCTCAATGCGGTTATATTGTTTTTGTTTTCGGTTTCCTTCTCCATAAAAGAGTACCTCGATGTTTTTCCTGTATCGTCCGCCGTGGAGCAGCGGCATTTCAAAGCCCGCTGCGGAGCGTGCTTATATTATAATCAAGCATCGCGGATTTTTCAATGCAAAAATCAAGAAAAATCAAGGCTGATCGGCAGAAGTGCATTTAAATCAAGTCTGCGGCAAAGAAAGCGTGTTTATAATTGCCGTTTTGCCCTGCTTTATTGAGCATTCACGGTCAATTATCCGTCAAGCAGGCTATGGTAAAAGCAAAAAAGCCGGATCCTTTACGGGATCCGACTCGCTGCGAACAGAGTTCGCCTGTTTAAGCATTGGATCTTTAGTCCATCATAGCGATACGCATGATCTGGAGAGCCTCGGCCATGTTGATGATGCCGTCGCCGTCGAGGTCGCCGCGAGCGATCTGTTCAGCGGTGCCATCCAGAGTGCCCATAGCGATGCGCATTGCGATAAGCGCATCCGAAACCGCAACGATGCCGTTGCCGTCAACGTCGCCGTCACCGGGCTCGGAGGGAGCCGAGGGACCGGGATCGCCGGAGTAAACAACGTTGTCGATCTTGACGCAGTCGTCGCCGCCGTTCACGCTGACATCCTTGGTGAACTCCCACTTGAAGGTGTAGGTGCCGGCGGAAGCAGCGGTGTAGGTGTAGGTAGTCCAGTTGCTGTTGTTGGTACCGGACAGATGCAGGATCTGCTGATCGTTTACAATGAAGTTGAAGAAGTCGTAGTTGGTCTCGGAGCTGTTCTTATAATCGAACACAAGGGTCTCGCCCGCTTCCATCTCGATAACGGTGGTGAGCGCGGAGGCGCTGCTGTTCTGACCGGCATTGCCGCTCCTTACATAGAACCTGCCGTCGCCCTGCTCTGCGAAGAAGGGATAGTTGCCGGCGCTCGAGAAAGCGATGGTGCCGCCCTCAACGTTCAGAGCATCGCGGAGGGAGGTATCCTCAACAACGTTGACCTCAACGGTCGCGGTGCCGACGAGCTGACCGTTTGCATTATTAACGGTGCAGGTAACGGTGGTGGCACCGATGCCCATGCCGTTGATGGTGCCCTTGCGGTTGTTGCCGTTTACGGTGGCAACGGAGGAGTTCGCGCTGGACCATGCAAGCTCGTACTGGTTTGCATTGTCGGGAACGCGGAGGAAGTTGACCTGCTCGCTCATGCCAAGGTAGATCTGAACGGAATCCTTGTCGAGGCTGAAGTTGACGAGCTCAACGGGCTCTGCATTGCCGTAGAGAATCCAGTCGCAGTTGACGACCTGAAGCGAATCGGGGTTGGAGGGGAATTCGTCGGTGGGGCTCATAACGATGGGGTAAGCATTGCCGTAGGGATCCGGTACGCCATATTGTTCAACCATCGCATCGAAAGCCTCGGCAACGGTCTCGCCGTCCTTCATGTGAGCCCAGAACACCTCGGCATATTGGTAGTCGCCGCGGAAGGTAACGTTCTGAGAATAGCCGTATACGCAGCCTGCGCCGGCACGGAGCAGAGCGTAGCCGGTGGTACCACGACCTTCACGCTTCATGCCCTGGCAGATAGCCATCCAAACCATGCAGTTGGAGAGGGTCGCATTGACGTGATTCTCAATGTAGCGGCCATCGATGTAAGCGGCGGAGCCGGCGTTGACAGCCCAACCGTTGTTGTAATCCTGCTGGGTGATGCCCGCATTGGTGGTCAGGCAGAGGTAGGAAGATGTGCCGCTCTGGGAACCGTGGCTGTCGTAGATAACAACGCCCTTGTCGGGATAATTTTCAGCGATGGCGGGGCCGGTGGCTGCGGTGCTCTGGATAAGCAGGTAGTCGCCGCCGGTGGCTTCGGCGATGGACTGAGCTTCTTCCTTGTACTGGTTGGTGAAGCTGCCGTCATGGCCGTAGTAGGGAGCTACGAGGAATACGTTGGGGGACTCGGCGTCCTTGGTGGACTCGACGGTGCCCTTAACGAGAACTACCTTCTCGTTCTCGGGAACGGGAGCAACGTTGGTGTCGAGCTCGTTCCTGAGGCGGAAGTCGTAGGAGCAGTACATACCGTCAACGGTGAAGAAGAAGCCGTCCGCGGTGAAATCGGAGAAACCGGCCTTATCAACGTTGGGGAGATTGGTGGCTGCCTGGAAAACAGCATTGATGACCTGATTGCGATCCATGCCGGAAGCGATGGCTTCCTGCTCGGCCCTTTCAAGTGCTGCCCAGGTGGTGTCGAGCTTACGCATAGCGTTAGCTTCGCCGGCAATTGCCGCGGTACCTTCCGCAAGGGAGAGGACGGGGACGGCCGCAAGGACCATCATTACCGCAAGCGCTGCGGCGAGGAGTTTACGAATCTTCATTTGGTTTCCTCCATAATGATAAGATTTTCCCGTATCCGGGGCTCTGCGAATGAGCATGCGAACCTTTTGCAGCATCCGCATTACACTATTATTTTATCATGTTTCAAGCATTTGTCAATTGAAGTTTTGGAGCAAATGTGTTTATATTATATGAAAGCAAAAGATATATCCGCCTGTTTTTAAGCTCGTCGCATCCGTGGTAAGCGTTATTACTCGGCACCCGCTCTGAGCTTCGACCGCCTCTCCCCTCCCCCCATCGCCCCATCCTTTTGCACACAAACGCATTTTTCGCGTATTTTTTGTAATATTAAATCCCAAAAAGCTTTTCTTGCATCAAAAGTTGCCAAAAAGCGCCGATTGGAGTATAATACACTGATTGGAAAGCATGCTTTGGCGTATTCTTCGCAAAAGCTTCAATTAAGATATTCCGCTTCCGTTCGGAGGCAAAAGGGGTCTACAATGACTAATTCCGAAAACTTGCAAACTGAAAAAAAGATTGCCGGCAGGGTCCATTTCATCGGCATCGGCGGATGCTCCATGAACGGCCTTGCGCAGATACTAAGGGACAGGGGCTTTGAGGTTCAGGGCTCCGACCGAAACGTTTCCCCGTTCACCGAGAGGCTTACGGAGCTCGGCGTTCCCGTTTTCATCGGGCATGATGCCAAAAACGTTGAGGGCTGCGGCACGGTTATCTACTCCGCCGCCATCCCGGCGGACAATCCGGAGCGCGTTCGTGCGCGTGAGCTTGGCATACCCGAGATAGAGCGATCGGAAGCTCTCGGCATGATCAGCGAGCGCTATGCGGACGTTATCGGCATCGCCGGCTGCCACGGCAAAACCACCATCACCTCCATGCTTGCGCTTATCTCCGAGATAGCGGATTCAAACGCCACGGTTCACGTTGGCGGTATGGTGGATTTTCTCGGCGGCGGCATCCGCCTCGGCTCGGACGAGCTTTTCATAACCGAGGCCTGCGAATACGTTGAGAGCTTTCTGACACTGCATCCCACCGTTGTTCTGATAAACAATATCGACAACGACCATCTTGATTATTTCAAGACCTTTGATAATATCGTAAACGCTTTCCGCAAGTTCGTGCTGCGCATGCCCGAAAACGGACTGCTCATCGGCTGCACGGACGACGAGCACGTTCGCGCGCTTCTCGATGAATTCGCTCTTAAAAAGCTGACCTACGGCATCGATACGGCGTTCTGCCCCGACTATTATCCCGCAAGCATCGAATACAACGGGCTCGGCTGCCCCGCGTTCGATCTTATGCACCGCGGTGAGAGGCTCGGCAGGATCGAGCTGAACGTTCCCGGAAGGCATAATATGCTCAATGCCGTTGCCGCGGCGACCGTTGCGCTTTCGCACGGCATAAGCTTTGAAGATATTGCCCGCGCACTGCCCGAGTTTCATTCGGTCAAGCGCCGCTTTGAATACTACGGCGAACGCGGCGGCGTTAAGGTTTTCCACGACTATGCGCACCATCCCGCCGAGATACGCGCCGCGATGGACAGCGCCGTGCGCACCTGCACCGATGGGCGCGTGTTCGTTGTGTTCCAGTGCAACAGCTACACCCGCGCCAAAACGCTGTTTCTTAAGGACGTGGACTGCTTCAAGACCGCGAATGAGGTGCTCGTTCCCGACATCTACCCCGGAAGGGAGAAGAACGATGGCAGCGTTCACGCAAGGGATATGGTGGATGCTATCAACCGCGAATCAAACAACGCCAAGTACATCGCCACCTTTGAGGAGATAAACGACTACCTCAAAAAGAACGCGCGAGAGGGCGACCTTGTGATAACGCTCGGCAGCGGCGACGTTTATATTCAAAGCAAGCTGTTTATAAAATAAAATTTAAAACTGTTATAAGCAAAGGAGCTGCCGCAGTGCGCGGCAGCTCCTTTAAAGCAATATGCTCATTGGTTTTTGATATATTACTTCATTATTTTCGGTAATAATTCAGTTTGTTTCACACCTTTATTGCGGCATGATCCCAAAACCGCAAGCTCACTCCTCCGAGTTCACGCCCTTCATTTGAACGATATGCCTTTTCATTGCTTCGAAGGTTTCATCGGAGATAACGTGCTCGATCTTGCAAGCATCGTCCGCCGCAACGGTTTCATTCACGCCAAGACCGATGAAAAGGCTCGTGAGAACCTGATGGCGCTCGTAGGTCTTTTCGGCGGAAGCGCGACCCTTTTCGGTGAGCGTTACCGCACCGAGGGAATCTATCGAAACAAAGCCGTTTTCCTTCAATATGCGCATAGCACGGCTGATGCTCGGCTTGGAATAGCCCATTTCGTCCGCAATATCGATGCTGCGAACCTTATCCATTTTCTGTGAGAGCCGAAGTATCGTTTCGAGATACATTTCGCCCGATTCCTGCAAATTCATTCTATCGCCTCCTGTTTTTCTGATATGATAGCATCTTTTTGCAATTTTGTAAACCCGCGCTTTGAAAAAATCAATTCGCCGCGTTTGGCTCATATTCCGCCGTCAGCACCCGAATTCCATCAGCACCCGCGCCCGCGTGCACACGCATACAGCCGTAAAGCCTGCCCGTTTCGGTGAAATAATCGGCTATACCCTCGAGTATCGCGGAATGCTCCGAAAGCTCTGGGTTGAGCGCGCGAATGCAATGCGCAAACGCAGAGCTCAATTCGGCCTCGCCGAGGCTGCTTTGAAGCGCAGGCGGGGCGCAGAACGAGATATAGCGCACTATGCCGCTTTCGTCCATCGCGCCGCAGATAATGAGCCCCCTGCTGTCCTTCATATCGAAGAGAATGCCGGGATTTCCGCTTACTATCTTGATATCGCCGCCGTACTCGGCGTTGTAGCTGTAGATATACTCGCCAAGCTTGACGGTTTCGCTGCTCTGCCTGTTTTCGCAGAGTGCTATGAGCTCGTCCGAATTGAGAAACAGCGTGTTTATAGCGCGGAAAGCACGGGCGGCATTCATGAAGCTTCTGCGGTTCATTAGCTGAACGCCCTCGTTGTAGAGCCCTATCATGGAGTCCACGTTTGCAATATAAGCGGCGCAGCGCTGATAATCGCCGAGCTGCATAAACGCTTCCCTCGCTCTTAGATACTCGCCCGATTCATAGAGCGCAACGGCGCTTTCGTACTCCGCCTTGATGCCGTCGATGCGCTCAAGATACTCCTCGCTGTTCAGATAGCCCTTTATTCCGAGAAAGCACGAAGCCGCCGTGCTGTGATCGCCGTTTTCAAACGCGGCAACGCCCTGCATGTAGAGCCGCTCGTATTCGCCGATCGCATCAAGATACTGCTTTGCATCGGCATACAGACCGCCATCCAGCTTGCAGCACTCTGCAAACGCCTGCTTCGCCGCCTCCATATCCAAGGCTTCGTAGGCAGCCGCACCGCGATCGAAGGCTTTCTGCGCCGCTGCCGAATCGGTTTTCGAGCATGAGCAAGCGAGCAGCGCGAAAAGAAGCGCCAGGATGAGCGCCGCACCGCCGCGCACCGTTCTTTTTTCCGTTTTCATATCTTGTTTCGTTTTCGGCTTCATACTCAAGATCGAACCTTTGCTGTGTTCGCCGTTTTGCCGTGCATACCCCAATTTGCGCGGAGTATGCACGGCAGCGTTTGTTATCGTTTAATTTATCGCTTGATACCTATGACCACGGCCTCGCCGTTGAGATCCCATTCCTTGACAACGCCCTCGGGCTCGCCGAAGCGAAGCAGGGAGGAAAGGGTCGCGGCGCAGATCTCGTCTGAATGCTTATCGAGCGAAGCAAGCAGCTTTTCGCAGCAGGAAACGGAGAGCTCGATTTTGTCCGTTACCTCGAAATCGGCCTCCTTGCGCATGGTCTGCACCTTGCTTATAAGCTCGCGAACGTAGCCCTCCTCGATCAGCTCCTCTGTGAGCTGCGTGTTCAGAACGACGGTAACGCCGTTGTCGCCCGCCGAAGAGAAGCCTTCCTTCTTAACGGTGTCCACAAGCACGTCCTCGGGTGAAAGCGATACCTTCTCGCCCTCGACCTCGAACTCATAGGGCTTGCCCGCCGCATGCGCGGCAACGACCTGATTGCCAACGCCGTCCTGAGAAAGATGCTGATTGATCTTCGGCAGCACCTTGCCGTAGCGCGGCCCGAGCGTTTTGAGCTGGGGCTTCACGCGGTAGCTGATGAACTCGGAAGCGTCGCTTACGTAGCGAACGGTTTTAACGTTCAGCTCGCCCGCGATGATGCTCGTGTACATTTCGGGAAGCTCGTCCACGCCCTGCACGAACATTTCGGAGAGGGGCTGACGGTTCTTGATATTTGCAAGGCTCCTTGCGGCTCTGCCGAGAGTGACCACGCGCAGAATATCGTCCATGCCCTTTTCAAGCTCCGCATCGATGAAGCTTTCATCGCAAACGGGGAAATCGCAAAGATGTACGCTCTCGGGCGCGGTCTTATCCACGGTGCGCACGATGTTCTGATAGATCTGCTCCGCCATGAACGGGGTGAACGGCGCGGTGAGCTTTGCAAGCGTTTCAAGCGCGGTGTACAGGGTCATATAGGCGGCCTCCTTATCGGCGGTCATCTCCTTGCCCCAATACCTTTCGCGACCCTGACGTACGTACCAATTCGAGAGATCGTCCACAAAGCGGTTGAGCTCCCTGCCCGCCTCGGTTATCCTGAGCTTTTCAAGGTTCGTGTCCACGGTCTTAACGAGCGTGTTGAGCCTTGAGAGCAGCCATTTATCCATAACGGATAGATTCTCGCGCTTGAGCTGATGCTTGGTGGGATCGAACTCGTCTATATCCGCATAGAGGATGTAGAACGCATAGGTATTCCAGAGCGTTCCCATATATTTGCGCTGCTGCTCGCTTACGGCATCGCCCGAGAATCTGCTGGGCAGCCAGGGGCTCGAAGCGGTGTAGAAATACCAGCGCACGGCATCCGCGCCCTGCTTGGTGAGCACGTCCGCAGGGGCGACGACGTTTCCAACGTGCTTGCTCATCTTCTTGCCGTCCTTATCGCAAACGAGGCCGAGCACGATGCAGTTTTTGAACGCCGGCTTATCGAAGAGTATGGTCGAGAGCGCGGAGAGCGTATAGAACCAGCCGCGGGTCTGATCGACCGCCTCGCTGATATAGTCCGCGGGGAAGCGGCGCTCGAATTCTTCTTTATTTTCAAAGGGATAATGCCACTGGGCAAACGGCATTGAGCCGCTGTCGAACCAGCAGTCGATAACCACGGGCTCGCGGCGCATCGTGCCGCCGCATTTTTCGCATTTGAAGGTGATGGGGTCGAGCATCGGCTTATGCAGCTCGATATCCTCGGGGACCTCGGGCGCGTATTTCCTAAGCTCCTCGCGGCTGCCCATGACGTGGTAATGGCCGCAGTCGCACATCCAAACGGGCAGCGGAGTGCCCCAATACCTCTCGCGGCTGATGCCCCAGTCGATGACGTTTTCAAGGAAATTGCCCATTCTTCCTTCGCCGATTGACTCGGGGATCCAGTTTATCTTGCGGTTGTTTTCGATCATCCTGTCCTTGACGGCGGTGGTCTTAACGAACCAGCTTTCCCTTGCATAATAGATAAGCGGAGTGTCGCAGCGCCAGCAGAACGGATAGCTGTGCTCATAGGAAAGCTCCTTGAGCAGCTTGCCGTGCTCGCGCAGATCCTCGATGATGGGCTTATCCGCCTTCTTAACGAAGATGCCGTCCCAGGGGGTGCCGCCGGCGAGTCTGCCGCGCGCATCCACGAGCTGAACGAACGGAAGCTCCCATTCCCTGCCGACCCTGCCGTCGTCCTCACCGAACGCGGGCGCGATATGGACGATACCCGCGCCGTCGGTCAGAGTTACGTAGGGATCGGAAACAATGCGCCAGCCCTTCTTGCCTCTGTGGTTCACCGGGAAATCAAAGAGCGGCTCATAATTGAGTCCGACAAGCTCCGAGCCCTTCATGCAGGCAAGCTCGGTGGTCTCCTCACCGAGAACGCTTTCAACGAGCGCCTTTGCGAGCACGAACTTTCTTTCATCCTTCTTAACTATAACGTAGTCCTCGTCCGCATTTACGCAGAGAGCGACGTTTGAGGGAAGCGTCCATGGCGTGGTCGTCCAAGCGATCAGCTCCTCGCTTCCGTCGAAGGCGGGATGCGCTTCATCGGGCTTGACGGGGAAGGTAACGAATATGGAAACCTCTTTAACGTCCTTATAGCCCTGTGCGACCTCGTGGCTCGAGAGCGCGGTGCCGCAGCGCGGGCAATAGGGAACTATCTTATGACCCTTGTAGAGAAGCCCCTTTTCATCGATGGTTTTGAGCGCCCACCAAACGGACTCGATATAGTTGTCGTGATAGGTAACGTAGGGGTTCTCCATATCCGCCCAATACGCCACCTCATCGCTCATCTCTTCCCATTCGCCCTTATATTTCCATACGGATTCCTTGCATTTTTCGATGAACGGAAGCACGCCGTAGCCCTCGATCTGCTCCTTGCCGTCCAGCCCCAGCGCCTTTTCAACCTCAAGCTCAACGGGCAGACCGTGGGTATCCCAGCCCGCCTTACGGAGCACGTCGAAGCCCTTCATCGTGCGATAGCGCGGGATGATATCCTTCATGGCGCGGGTCAGAACGTGACCTATATGCGGTCTTCCGTTTGCGGTCGGCGGGCCGTCGTAGAAGGTATAGGCAGGCTTGCCCTCGGACTGCTTCACGGATTTCTCGAAGATGCCGTTCTGCTTCCAAAACTCCAGTATCTCTTTCTCTCTCGGCACGAAGTCAAGAGAAGTGGAAACCTTTTTGTACACTTTGTTATCCTCCAATGAATTAAATTCTATTATTGTAAGAAATTCCGAAGGAATTTCATCCTCAACTATTCACTATTCACTAAAAAAATAAAGCCCGCCCCGTTCTCGGGGCGATCTTGACCGCGGTACCACCCGAATTCAGAGGAAGCAAAGACGAATATGCGCAGCCTTCCCCTGCACTCAAGGCCGATAACGGCGGCCGCCGCCGCAGGCTACGCATCCGCAAAAGGCGGACTTCGCAAGCGGAGCTCACGGGTGATGACCTCGCCTTTTCCGCTGCCGCCTCGCACCGCCCGGCGGCTCTCTTTGAGCAAATAAATGCGCATCCTGTCCCGATCAAAGCATACTATGGAGCCGCGGCCGAGCAAAAGCACAGCGTACGGCATTTTCATTATTATATTGCAAACGCAAAACTTTGTCAATAATTATTGACAAGCCGAACGCCGTTAATTTATAATGTATGCTGAGAAGTGGCGGCTAACTTTTCGGGATCGGGACTTCCCAACGTATTTCGTGCGGGTTTTTCTATGTTTTTCTTGGTGTATCCGTCCGCTTTATAAATGATCGGTCTATATTTGAGGTTAATGAAATAATGAAAGAGTATAAATCTCCGGCCATTACGTACAAGGCGGTAAAGCATAGGGTCACCGTCAAAACCTGGCGCGTTCTGCTTCTCATTTTCGCCGACGTGATAGCGCTTGCCGCTGCGTCGTTTGCGGCACTCGTTCTCGATTCCAATTTGGATTTCGTTGCTCTTGCCAAAAGCTCCTATCTTGCAAATGCCATCAGGTTCACCCCTCTGTACGTCGTTATAGGCATCGGCATTTTCGCTCTCTTCAAGCTTTACAACAGTCTTTGGGAATACGCCTCCTTCGACGAGGGTCTGCGGATCGTTGCCGCCTGCGCGGTGGTAGACGTTTTAAGCTTTTTGCTTATGAAGCTGTTCAAGCTCAGAATGCCGATGAGCTATCACGTGCTGAACGGCATCCTGCTTGCAATGATGATCCTTGCCATCCGCTTCTCCTACCGTCTGATTCGCCGCAATTGGCTGCACGCAAGCCGAGGCGGCAGGCGTACACTGCTCGTTGGCGCGGGCAGAAGCGGTCTTATCACGCTCACCGATATTCAGGCAAGCAAGAATTCCGACAACAAGATCATGGCCATAGTGGATGATGACCCCGCAAAATGGGGGCAGCGCATGCTCGGTGTCAAGATCGTCGGAGGCCGTGATAAAATAGCCGAGACCGTTAAAAAATACTCCATCGAAGAAATAATCATCGCGATCCCCTCCGCCACCAATATCCAGCGCAGGGAGATTATAGAGGTTTGCCGCGACACCGAATGCAAGCTGCGCATCCTTCCGAGCCTCCTTCAGCTTTCAAACGGCGAGGTCAGCATCAGCCAGATAAGAAACGTTCAGATAGAGGATCTTCTCGGGCGCGACTCGGTCAAGGTCGATCTTTCGGACATCATGGATTACGTTAAGGGCAGCACCATCCTCGTTACCGGCGGAGGCGGCTCCATAGGAAGCGAGCTTTGCCGTCAGATCGCCGCAAACGAACCCAAAACGCTGATCATTTTCGACATCTACGAAAACAACGCCTACGACATCCAGATGGAGCTCAAGCGCAGGTATCCCGCGCTCGATCTCGTGGCGCTCATCGGCTCCGTTCGCGATCGCGACAGGCTCGACATGGTGTTTGAGACCTATCATCCCGACTACATATTCCACGCCGCCGCGCACAAGCACGTTCCCCTCATGGAAACGAGCCCCAACGAGGCTATAAAAAACAACGTTTTCGGAACGCTGAACGTGGCGCGCGCCGCCGATAAATACATGGCCAAGCGCATGCTCCTTATCAGCACCGATAAGGCCGTCAACCCCACAAATGTTATGGGCGCAAGCAAGCGCATCTGCGAGATGATAGTTCAAACCATGAACAATCACTCCGAAACCGAATACGTTGCGGTGCGTTTCGGAAACGTGCTCGGCTCCAACGGCTCGGTCATCCCGCTTTTCAAAAAGCAGATCGAAAACGGCGGCCCCGTGACCGTTACTCATCGCGACATAATCCGCTACTTCATGACCATCCCCGAGGCGGTTTCGCTCGTGCTTCAGGCGGGCGCATACGCAAAGGGCGGCGAGATCTTCGTTCTGGACATGGGCAAGCCCGTTCGCATAGACGATCTTGCAAGAAACATGATAAAGCTATCCGGCTTTGAGCCCGACGTGGACATTCAGATTCGCTACACCGGCCTTCGCCCCGGCGAAAAGCTCTTTGAGGAGCTTTTGATGGATGAGGAGGGCATGACCAAGACCGATAACGAGCTTATCTATATCGGCCACCCCATCGAGGTGAACGAGCAGGAGTTCATGGCCGGGCTGAAGCGGCTTCACGATCTGTGTGAGGAGAACTCTCCGCGCATACGCGATGAGGTGAAGCGCATCGTAAAGACCTACAGCGAGCCGAAATCCGCCGATGAATAATACCCGCCGTTTCAACATATTTTTTAAGATCGCTGCGATGATATTTTTCATCGCGGCTCCTTTTATTGCGGCCGCGCTTCTGTCCATGATCTCAAACGGCTCGCTCGAGACCATAAGATACGAGATCAAAAGCGCCAAGCTCAACGGCGCATCGATCCGCCTCGTTATGATAAGCGATCTGCACCGCAGAAAGCTGGATGAAACAAATCAGCGTGTCGTGGATGCGGCCGCACTTGAAGCGCCCGATATTATCGTTGTGAACGGCGATATGCTCGAGCGCGACTGTACCGATGATGAGGTCGAGGCCTTTGCCTTCCTGCTCGAGCGGCTCGTATCCATCGCGCCGGTGTATTTTTCCGTTGGAAACCATGATTTCAGAGCGTTTTTTTCGGAATACGAGCTTGGCGAAAAGGGCGAGTATCTTCGCGGTATAAAAGCCTCTTCGGTCGTTTCTCGCCTTGAGAGCACCGGCGCAAGGTTTCTTGAGCGGGATCAGGTTGACGTGGAGTTGAACGGGGCAAGCCTGCGCATCGGCGGGCTCTACGCCATGGCCTATGAAAACGAGTACTATTCCGAGCAGCAGCAGATTCCGATAAGCTCGTTTCTGAGCGATTTCTGCGATACCGAGCGTTATACCGTTATGCTCTCCCACAGGCCGAAAAGCTTCGTGCTGAACCGATCCGGCGAGCATTGGGATATCGATCTGGTGCTGTGCGGCCACACGCATAACGGCGTTATCGCGCTTCCCTTCGGACTCGGTGCGCTTTGGGCATCAAGCAGCTTCTTTCCCAAGTACGACAGAGGACTATACGAGCTTGGCGGCGGCGAGCTTATCATCGGCGCCGGCATCGACGGCTATATGGGCGTTATCCCGCGTATCTTCAACCCGCCCGAGATCGTAACGGTGGATATTCTGCCCGAAGGATAAACCGATAAAACAGCAAATACCGCCCGCGGCTAAGCCGAGCGAGCGGTATTTTCATAGCGGAGCAAATTTGCCCTCTTATTTTCCGGGAAGCATCTTTGCGATCGCTGCGGTGAAATTATTCATTGGCATCGTTTGAAGCACGATCCTGCCGGGGCCGGTAACGATCGTGTTGAACAGGCTTTCGCCGCCGAACAGCACGTTTTTAACGCCTGAAACGGCTTTAACATCCATGGTGCAGCTTGCATCCATCATCGCAAGATAGCCGGTGTCCACCACCATCTGCTCGCCCGGAGCAAGGTCGTATTCCACCGTTGAGCCGTCTATCTCAATGAACGCAAGGCCGTGTCCCGAAAGCTTCTGCATTATGAAGCCCTCGCCGCCGAAGAAGCCCGCGGCTATCTTCTTTTGGAAGAATACCGAGAGCTCAACGCTCTCCTCGGATGCAAGAAATCCGGATTTTTGAACGACTATCGGCTTATCCGGTGTTATCTGCACGGCGCGGATGGAGCCGGGAAAGCTCGATGCAAACGCGATCTTGCCCGGGCCGCCCTGCGCGGTATAATGATTTTGGAACATGCTTTCGCCCGAAAACATCCTTCCGATTACCTTGCTCACGCCACCGCCCACGGTTTTCATATCCATATTGGGGGTCATCCAACTCATTGCGCCCGCCTCCGAGATCATCCTCTCGCCCGACTCGAGCTCGCAGATAACTACCGGCAGCGGCTCTCCGCTGATCTGATAACGCATAATGATACCATCCTTTCGTTTCGTTCTGTGTGCCTGTATTCGGCACCGTGAATATTCTATCAATTTTCCGCTCAATAATCAACCGTTTGGCTCGATCCGTTTCAAAAAAAGTTTTCACGATCCAATAAACTCAGCCGCCGACTCCGCGCACGAAAAGCGCAGAAGCTTCGGTTCGGCTTTATTAAAGGAACAGCTGCACGCGCAAAGCGCCTCGCTGTCGAACCGGGTAACATACGCACTCTCCCCCGTCGTCTCGCGGCTCACCTTCTCTTTTTCGCGGTCATAATGCAGCTTATCGAGCCCCGCCGCGATTCCCTCGCCCGTCAGCTTCAAAAAGCTCTCCTTGGCCGTCCACACCTCGAGCAGGCGGCAGTTTTTATCCTCATCGGGCAGGGATATGAAGTCTTCATACTCCTTCGCGTTCATTATCCTTTTTGCAGCGCGCCAAGAAACGCGCCTTTTGCGCTCTATATCAACACCAACCGCAAGCTGAGCAACCGCAGCCATCGCAGTGCCGGACGAATGTGAAAGGCTCATGCTTGCGCATTCAAGGATCGGCTTGCCGTTTTCACCGTAGGAATACTCGAAGCGTTTTTTCAGCTCATCCGCCGAGCCCGCCGCATTTTCCGCGCCGAGCATGCCGCCCAACAAGGCCGCCCTTGCCGCGGCAAGATAAGCAAGCTCCGCCGCCGCGCTCTGCATCCGCGCACGCTCCAATGCGATCTTGTCGAGCAGCGCAAGGCGCGATCTTGTATAAAGCGCGGAAAACCCATTCGGATCAAACTCTCCGAATTCGATTATGCAAACATAGGTTTGGCTCTGACTTTCATTCTTCATGCCATTATAATACATGCCCTCCCCCGCCCGAGTCAAGCATGAAAGCGAAGCTCGCAGCAAAAGTGCCCCCTGCACACCGCGTTCCTCAGCAATATATGATTTTTCCCAATAAAACATATTGACAAAAGGCAGCAATCGGGGTATAATGGATGCCGTCGCAAAAATGCGGCGCTTCACGGGGTGTGGCGCAGTTCGGTAGCGTACGTGCTTTGGGAGCATGGGGCCAAGGGTTCAAATCCCTTCACCCCGACCATATGTGGCCCCTTGGTCAAGCGGTCAAGACACCGCCCTTTCACGGCGGTAACAGGAGTTCGAGTCTCCTAGGGGTCACCATTTTTTAGGGCCTTTAGCTCAGTTGGTTAGAGCGGTCGGCTCATAACCGATTGGTCCGGGGTTCGAGTCCCTGAAGGCCCACCACAATTTCATATCGCGGTCCGGTAGTTCAGTTGGTTAGAATGCCAGCCTGTCACGCTGGAGGTCGAGGGTTCGAGCCCCTTCCGGATCGCCAATCTTGAGAAATTCATATGCTGGTGTAGCTCAATTGGCAGAGCAGCTGATTTGTAATCAGCAGGTTGCGGGTTCGAGTCCCATCACCAGCTCCAGCTATGATTCTTATATGGACGGGTTCCCGAGCGGCCAAAGGGAGCGGACTGTAAATCCGTTGTCACAGACTACGATGGTTCGAATCCATCCCCGTCCACCATTTTTATTTGCGGATATGGCGGAATTGGCAGACGCGTACGGTTCAGGTCCGTATGGGGGCAACTTCGTGGAGGTTCAAGTCCTCTTATCCGCACCAAAATAAGACAGAGTGCAATAGGTACTCTGTCTTATTTTGCGTATAATCACGAGGACTTGAAGGGCGGATGAGCGAAGCATCCTGCGAATGTTTCGCCCGCCCCGGTTTTTGAAGGCGCGAAGTGCGAAGCGGAGTGAGCAAGCACAAGACGCATCTTCAAAAACCAAGTCCTCTTATCCGCTTATTGATATAATGCGAAAGCTCAATTCCAAGGTTTGAAACAATAAATCTTTTTTGGCAGAATAACACATAGCGAGCATTGATAACGGATTTGATCGATGCTCGCTTTTGTTTTG
>Ga0256404_1008144_pt1 | contig 15972 bp, 12 predicted proteins | sample RumenRJG_01DNA_FD_185990 | JGI IMG/M metagenome (GOLD analysis project Ga0256404, IMG submission 185990) | Bovine rumen microbial communities from Lethbridge, Alberta, Canada - RJG_01 | ecosystem: Host-associated > Mammals > Digestive system > Stomach > Rumen | place: Canada: Alberta | collected...
GTTCTCCGGTATGCATTGATCAACGCAGCTCACAACGTGGTAAAAAACAATGCGACCTTCAAGGCTTACTATGACACCAAGATGGCCGAAGGCCGAACTCATTACAATGCTCTTGGACATTGTGCCGACAAACTCGTCAGGGTCATCTTCAAGATGCTTTCTGACGATGTAACCTTCAATCTCGAATAAGTTCTAATTCGGGGTCATAGTAGATTTTGAAAAGCACCTGTAAGGGAGCTTTATTAAAGTTACCCTTTTATAGCCGCAGGACAAAAAGAAAATTTTCTGCTAATTTATGCTTGACTTTTCATAGCTGGTCTCCTTGTTATTTCTGTATGCCATGAATTTTGTTTATAAAGGTATTACAGGTTCCTTTTATAAGTTTCGCATTTACAAGAAACCATAGAACAATTGATATAATTCCAGCTATCCATAAAGCATATTTTGATAGTAAAGCAAAATAGTAAATTGCACAGATACCTAGTACTGTATATAAAATCCATCTAAGTTCAATCTTTAAATGCATTGCCTTTTCGACGAAAATAAAGCGAACAATTGAGGCAACACCAAACCCAATACAAAGTGAAATATTTGCACCGTTAGCTCCCATTGGTATAATTAGCAAATTAACAAGTATAACATTAACGATTGCGCCTAGCACTGTGGATATCAATGTTTGAAATGTTTTTTCTTCTACAGCAATGAGAATACTGAACATACCTGATACATCCGCAATATATGAACTAAGTACAGCAAATGGTATCAAAATACCTGAAGACAAATAATTAGTGCCGCCAACAAATGGAGCAAAAATATATGAAACAAAAGCAAATGGTATTATTCCTATCCCTATTAGTTTAAAAAAGCTGTTAACATAAAAAGAATATTTATCATTACGATTTTCAGTATCTGCATTAACAAAAGCTTCTTCTTGCCAAGCTAATGAATAAATTGAAATTAGAACAGAAACTATAGAAGAAAATTTTGATACAAATGCATATTGACCACTTGTACTTTCTCCAAGCCTGGAAAGAATTAAGTTCTTATTGTATGTTCCTAGGAAAAGAAACGAAAATGAATTCAGCATCAATGGAATACTATATTTTAAAATTTTAATCAAATATGGTCCATCGACTTTAACTTTAATCGCACTAAATAGAGCATGCGTTCTTAACTCGACATAAACAACTGTACACAAATATCCAATCACTTGAGACCAGAATAGAGTTTCAATACCCTTGTGAAGATATACAGAAAAGAAAATACTTAAACCACATGATACAATTGTATAAATCAAACCTGAAATAACATAATCAATATTTCTTTCCAGTCCCCGACAAATTGTATTAAAGACATTAAAAAGTAAATAAGCGATTCCATATATGCAAATAGCAGCTGGATATTTCAGAGCAACAACGTGTGAAAGAATGATAATGACAAAGGCATAAGCAACTATCATAAAGGGTAATAATCTTAAAAATGCCTTAATAGATTTATATTTATTGTTATCTGCAAACATATAACGCATTATGCCTGACCAGATCTCAACGAAACAAATTGAAACAACCATTTGTAAATCTGAAATTAAGACATCATAGTACCCATAATCTGCTGTGGAAAAGACCCTCGTGTAGATTGGAACCATTAGAAACACGAGTATTTTTGAAAAGAAAGTTCCTATGCCATATATTAATATTTTTTTACTCATGTATAAATAATCCCCTAGAACAACTTATACGGAACAACACCGCCTGCATTTGTTGTTAGATAATAGGCAAAAAGGAAAAGACTCCCATATAAAGTTCCCATCTTCCATAAAGCATTCTTTCCATATGAATCTTGAGGGTATAGCACTGGTATAAACAATATTAGATAATAATCAAAATAGTAGCCCAGCCTAAATATATGAGGAATAAAGTTATTTAATATTCCTATATATGCCGACACGCTAAGTAGCAATGCCATAATTGTATTTTCTTTATTGTGTAGTTCTTTATGGATATAGAAATATATCAGAAGAACAATATCAAGAACTATATAAACAAACCTTAACTTGCCTAACTCTGCAACTTCTCCATGTTTAAAATAAATATCATATTTTGGAAACACGTATAAAAAAGCATTAAGCAATGTAGGGATAAAAGCCAAACTTACTATTTCGACAATAAATATTCTTCTTATGTTCTTGACACTTTTACCGAGAAATTCAAAAACAATGACACATAAAATATAAACAATCGAAGAATGATGAAACATAAACGCCAAAAAGGCGACAATAATTGTGCGAGCATATTTTTTATCTCTAATAAGAGGTACCATCCAAAAAACAATTCCCATTGCTATTATTTGACGAAATGCAGTCATCGTATTAATAAACACATTTGTCCCCATAAATAGCAAAATAGAAGCAAAGAAATTAGTACTATTCTTCTTGAGAAAGAAAATATGTAATGCAATTATCATAAAGCTGGTTGCAATTATTATGGCTTGCTCACTATTTGATATCGCATAAACTATTAAATTTAAGACCTTGTAAGCTGGTTCTACGTAGAATGGTAGGTTTTCAAATGATCTTCTCCACCCAAATCTACCCATTGTTTCGAACCAATTTACATAATTAATTGTATCTTCTCCAACACTAATCCCCCGAAAAGCTTCGAAAAGAAAGAATATAAGAAAACATGCAAAAGCAAAAACTTCCGTCTTTGTTTTATTTGAAGATCCATTTCCAGAAAGAATTATCCATAATGCAAGTATTGATCCAAAAACTACAAAATATATAAACATAACATTATTTCTCTCTTAAATAGGCTATACTATCATGCCCGTGTCTTTCATTTTCAGGTGGTAATTGCATATAATTTCCAAAAAACTGTCTTAAATATTTTTCAGGATTTTTATATGTATGAAATTTTTTTCCCTCAAATTGTACAATGCCATCAAGTTGATATTCGCTAGTTTTAAGCACTTCTTTTTCTCCTTGCCCTGTTATCACAGCAGCATAGTTCGATGAATCGAAATCATATTTTTTACAGACATTATCCAACGAGCGCATTATTTTACTTTTTGAAAAAGGTTTCAGCAAAACATTCCCTAGGGAATATAATACCTTCTTTCTCCCTTGTGTTTCCCTTATTTTATATGGAAGCCTATTCTTAACAGCATAAATTTTTTTAATTCGATTTACCTTAATATATTGTTTTCTCCTAGCTTTTCTTGAATCAGGCACTCCATCCACTGGGAAAATATCGATATATATATGGGTTTGAATCTTCTTGCCGTTCGGATCCTCTATAAGTACCGTATTCATATCCATCATTTTCGAATATTCATAGATGTAGTCAGGTTCTGTATATGGGCTAGACAAATGATAACGCCCATTATTTTTCCCCATTATACTGATTAACCTTTCATAATCAGGTCTAGGCATTACTATATCTACATCATCATCCCATGGGATAAAACCGCCATGTCTTATAGCTCCCAGAACAGAACCACTTGTTAGACCATATCTTAACGCATTCTTTGAACATATAGAATCTACATACTCTAAAATTTTAAGTTCTATATTCTGTATTTCTGCTATCCCTAATTTATTCATCACTACTTCTCTGCTTTAGCTGCGTGGCGAATTCATTAACATTGCATGCATATTTCTTTGCCATTTTTTCAATTGTATACTGTTGAGCTCTTTTCAGACTCTCATTAGAAAAGCATGTTTTTTGTTCTTCGGACAATCCATCATATTCATCAATAGCTTTACCTAATAATTCTATATTCTCGGCAGGTACAATGAAACCATTCTTTCCATTTTTTACAAGTTCTAACCCAGCTACACACATATCTGTCGTAATAACCGGAAGTCCCATAGCTAAAGCCTCATTAATAACAAGTCCCCAAATATCATACCTTGTAGGCAAAATGAATAAGTCAGCACATTTCATATATTTGAGAGCCACATCGTGATCCTTAAAATGAATAAAATGTACGTTCTGCACATTATTCATTTTCATCTGATTAGTTAATTCTTGTGTTGCATTTCCGCCAACAATATAAACATCAATATTTGCACTCACATATCCAAGAGCGTTTATTAGAATATCGTAGCCTTTTCGATGAATAATGCTTCCAACTGACACAGCACAAATATCACATTTCTTAGTCATGCCTAATTCTTCACGGATTCTTTCTTTTTCTTTTTTCGACACTAATGAATGCAAAACATCTTTTTCTCTTATTGATGTAAATGGGTAATGATATATAGGAATATTTGCATTTCCATATACTCTTAAATATTTATCGCTTACTTCTCCCGGAGAGAAATATGAAGAAGCCCCTTTCATCAAGTGTTTTTTTATATCATATCTGAGTCCACTTTTTGCCCCAACAATGCCACCATCTATGTGAATAGCATACTTAATATGATGAAAATTTAGATAATTTATTGCTAATATTCCTGTCGGTGATGAATAATCGCCTATAATTATTACATCAAAAGGCCTCTTTAAAAAATCAATTATGCCGGGGCAAAAGGCTGCCTCTTCACCAACATTTATTCCCTTCAAAAAAACGGATTTATACTTATTAGACTCTTTTCCTAGCCATGTATCTTCTCTGTTCTTAGCTGTTCTTCTCTCAAATATTACTGTAAGATTGATGTATTGTGATAGACTATCAAAAAAATCCGCTGTATATGGCGCAGGTATATTTGTTGTAAAAAGCATTTTTAACATGCCATCAAGTCATCCTTTGTTATGCTATTGGATTACTCCTAATTTCTTTTAGGTACTCATCATAGTCTCTTATGTATTCGTTTGCATCATAATGTGTGCTTGCAAGACAGAGGAGTACTGAATCAGAAGAAAAATCATACATATCTTTCCAAATCATTTTGGGAAGATAGACTCCCATCATTGGTTTGTTGAGTTCGACAATAAAATCATCTTTGCCGTCCGTAATTCTAACTTTGCTTTTTCCAGCAACGTTAATCAGAACGAATTCTGAGATTCTATTAGCATGCCTTCCTCTTACAACAGTGCTATCTGATCCATATATATAGAAGACTCGCTTAATATCAAACGGAATATCCTCTTCACCTTCTATAACAACCAGCTTCCCTCTCTCGTCTCCTAAATCTTTAAAATGTAAAATTGGGCACTTTCCCTGTAAAGACATTATTATACCTCCGGTACAAAACTGTTTATCTTTTCAATGACATAACTCTGCTCGTCTTCAGTCATTCCGTTATAAATGGGTATGCTAAGCACCTCATCAGCTGCTTTTTCAGTAATAGGGAAATCCCCCTTCTTAAATCCCAAATATGCATATGCCTCAGAGAGATGTGGCGGAATTGGATAATGGATAATTGTTCCGATATCATTGGCTTTTAAATAATTTATCAGCTCATCTCTGTGCCCATTAGGTACATGTATAACGAACTGATGCCATGATGAGTTAGCACCGGCTCTTACTTTAGGCAGAATTACATAAGGATTTTTCAGTTCTTTATAATAACGATTAGCCAACCTATTTCTCTCCGCATTAAATCCATCTAGATATTTAAGCTTCACACGAAGCAGTCCAGCTTGAATCTCATCTAACCTACTATTCGCTCCAACCACTTCATTATGATAACGAACCCGACTACCGTAATTACGGAACATTCTGAAGTCTCCAGCTAGTTTCTTATCATTCAAGCAAACACAACCAGCATCTCCAAAAGCACCGCATCCCTTTGTAGGATAGAAACTGAAACAGCTAACATCTCCAAACGACCCAACTGTCTGTCCTTTCCATTTATTTCCATGGCTCTGAGCACAGTCTTCAACCACCTTTAATTTATAGCGATTAGCAACATCCATAATCTTATCCATATCACAGGACTGCCCAAATAAATGAACAGCAAGAATTGCTTTAGTTCTAGGCGTAATAGCAGCCTCAATCTTGTCAGCATCAATATTGTCGTACTGATCTGGTTCTACGAACACCGGCATAGCTCCATTTATACTGATTCCCATAACACAGGCAATATATGCATTAGCAGAAACAATAACCTCATCGCCCTCACCGATTCCAAGAAGTCGGAAACTGATCCAAAGCGAATCCAAACCGGATGCCAGACCTACGCAGTATTTCGTCCCAATATAATTGGCCCATTCTTCTTCGAAGGAGTTTACTTCTTTGCCCAGAATGTACCATCCGGAACGCAGTACCTCCAAAGCCTTAGCTTCGTACTCTTCAGCATGAAGATCATACTGACGTTTCAAGTTATTTGCTAATATCTTCATAATTACCTCTTACAAAATATAAGTCTGATACATGTTTGATTCTTCTAATAGGAGAAATATACTTTTGATAGAATGACATTATTAGGTTTTTTGTCACAACTCTCTTAGCTTTTGACATTTTGAAGTTAAATTGATTTTCGATTTCTATACGTTTATCAATCAATCTGTAAATATATGGATCATATATTGCTCGTTTTAGAGATTTAGAGTTAGTTCTAGTGGAACCATTTATGATATGTTCTGTTAAATAAACAACGTTTTCAAAATGATAAATAACAATTGGTTGACTTGTCCCATTCTTTTTAGACTTAATGTATGGAATTCCTTTAATAGTTTGATCGTACTCAATCAAATTAATATTCCAAGGAGCTAATCCAACTCCCAAATCATTGCAGATCATTACTCCCTTGAATTTATCAGGAAATACATTCAAATATTTCTGATCCCCATACCATACGGTCGTACCAGGTTTAGCATAAAAACACCATTTTAAGCAATTATCTGACCACCAATTCAATGCTTCCAAACCATTTTTATCATTTAAAAATGTGTTAAACTCTACACAATATGAGCCCACTCTATCATGTGCTTTCCGCTCTTCTTCCTGTGTTGCAAATCGGTGAGGGACGATTATAGTTGAGCACTTTTGTGCACGCATTTTGTCGAATACAAATTGCGGAGAGGAAAAAAACATCATATCAGCATCGATATATGTACATATAGATTCTTTGAATTTTTCAAGAACATACCTTATGCTCCATGATGAACACGTCCAACAATACTCCGCTCTAGTTCGCTCTTTTTTTACCTTCTTCAACTCTTCTGATTCAAATTCCTGAAGAGAAATAGGTATAAGCTCTCTATAGTTCAGCTTTGTTAGGACTTCATAGCATCTGTCGTCAAAAGCAATCACATAAAGTTTAAATTCACTCATGCATCGCTTCATCGAATCAAAAAGAACCAATCCTTTATCCAAATAATTTGAATCGAATAATGTGCAAAAAATACAATCCATTTGATTCATCTTTCTATATTTTTATAAGTTTATTTTTCAGCTCAGAGCTTGCTACTTTGTCCACCAAATACAACACGATTGTCCCCGCACCTGTTATGACTATAAATAGTCCAACTATCTCTGTGTTTGTCAATGCTGTATTCCACACTTTCAGCGCATACCCATGAGCCAAATAAAGTTCATACGAAACTATCCCTATGTGGTAAAAGATCCGCTTTCTCCCACTTCTGTAATAGTTCACGCAGAATTCAATGATTACCCAAGCGGCTACTGTTTTCAATACCAGATCCAGCAATTCAAGTTCATACGTCGAATACACTGATTGCCGAATGAATGATAGTTGCTTTGCTGCTAATATAATCATAAATATTGCAATGCCCCCCCCGAGTATGCCAAAACGCTTAACAGAATTTTGTTCTGTTCTTATAAATCGATACAGGTACATTCCACCGACAAAAGCAAAGCTCTGCTCGAATCGAAGAGAGTTGGTAAAGAAGAAGAAAACTGCATAGCATATTGTAGCTATAATAAATAGTCGTTTTTTCTTAGCAATGGGTATCTTTTTAATAATCCAAAAGGTCACATACCAAAGGAGTAGGTAATTCATATACCACCCCAAAGGATGCTGCGGATTTAATAGCGTAATATCTAATATGAAACTACCAATTGAGATATTGCCTCTCAATGGAATCGTCACAGCCTCAACAATTAAATACTGCAAAAAGACTGATATGAGCCTCTTCTTCCAGAAATCTGTTAAACCATGCTTTTCATAAGAACATTCCAGGCCATAGCCTGATAAAACAAGGAATAAAGCAACGCCTATTCCACCTAATGGTGTAAAGACTCTAGTATAGTGATTACCAACGTGGCATAAAATAACTATCGCTATCGCAAATCCTTTTAATGCCGTCGATTGTTCTCTGCTAAGGACTATATGCTCCATCAGTATTTCCGCCAAACCATCTTATTAACAATTCCTGTATAAGACTGAATAATCTTTACTACCTTTGTGCTTACATTTTCATCAGTGTAATCCGGCACCGGTATGCCATAATCACCATTCTTATTCATCTCTACTGCTGTATCAACGGCCTGCAACAAACTCTTCTCGTCAATACCAGCTAACACGAAGCATCCCTTATCTATTGCTTCCGGCCTTTCAGTACTTGTTCTTATACACACAGCTGGGAACGGATGTCCTACTGATGTAAAAAAACTACTCTCTTCGGGAAGCGTACCGGAATCTGACACTACGCAGAATGCATTCATCTGCAAGCAGTTGTAATCATGGAATCCAAGCGGTTCATGTGCAATCACACGCTTATCGAGTTTAAATCCCGTGGCTTCAAGTCTCTTCTTACTTCTCGGATGACATGAATAAAGAACAGGCATATCATATTTCTCAGCCATCTTATTAATTGCTGTGAACAGGCTTATAAAATTCTTTTCTGTGTCAATATTTTCTTCACGATGGGCAGAAAGAAGAATATACTTTCCTTTCTCTAGTCCTAATCTCTTGTGGACATCAGATGCCTCGATCTTTACAAGATTTGCGTGAAGAACTTCTGCCATAGGAGAACCTGTGACATATGTCCGTTCTTTCGGAAGTCCGCAATCCGCTAAGTATCTTCTTGCATGCTCAGAGTAAGCCATATTTACATCAGAGATGATGTCAACGATTCTTCTGTTCGTCTCTTCTGGTAAACACTCGTCTTTACAACGATTTCCTGCTTCCATATGGAAGATCGGGATGTGAAGTCTCTTCGCTCCGATAACACTAAGGCATGAGTTAGTATCGCCAAGTACCAGAACCGCATCCGGCTTGATTGCTACCATGAGCTTATATGACTCAGAGATAATGTTGCCCATAGTTTCACCAAGATCAGACCCGACTGCATTCAGATACACTTCCGGATCATCAAGCTCCAGATCCTTAAAGAACACACCATTCAGATTGTAATCATAGTTCTGTCCCGTATGCGCAAGGATTGTATCAAAGTACTTCCTGCACTTCTTGATTACTGCTGATAATCTGATGATTTCCGGCCTTGTTCCTACAATAATAAGGAGCTTGAGTTTTCCATTTTCTTTCCACTTAACGTTACTATACTCCATTTCACTTATCCTCTTCTACAAATTCCCTGTATGTATCAGGATGGTCAGGATCAAATATCTCGTTTGCCCACATTAGTGTAACCATCTGCTCTGTTTCCGAAAGGTTAATAATATTGTGAGTATAGCCAGGAAGCATATACACAGCCTGTAACTTGTCTCCACTGACTTCAAATTTCAGAACCTCGTCCGTTCCGATCTTTCTCTCTTCAATGAGTCCATGACCGGAAACCACAACGAAGATCTCCCACTTGGTGTTGTGCCAGTGCTCACCCTTTGTTATGCCAGGCTTCGAAATGTTGATGCTTACCTGTCCATGATCGAAAGTTTTAATTACTTCTGTGAAGGAGCCACGGTTGTCTTCAGACCCCTGCAAATCTACACACACCTTGTTCTCCGGTAGATATGAGAGATACATCGAATACAGCTTCTTTTCAAACGATCCATCTGATATCGATGGGATGAGAAGCGTCTGCGGCTGATCGTGGAACTTGTTTAGGCATTCCACTATATACCCAAGTGTTGCCTTATGTGTCACAGGTGCATAACAATACCTTCCATCTACATTAGCAACAGCCTCAACGCCATCAAACTCACAGTGATGTTCCTTACCTTCTAGAGCATCGAACATTTCCTCTACTAAATCATCAATGAAAAGGAGCTCAAGCTCCGTATCAGGGTTGTCAACCCTTATTGGCAAATCATTCGCTATATTATTACAGAATGTAGCCACAGCTGAGTTGTAATTTGGTCTGCACCACTTTCCTGCAAGATTCGGGAAGCGATAGACAAGTACTTTCGCACCGGTTTCCTTTCTATATTTGAAGAATAAGTCTTCCCCTGCCTTCTTACTCAGACCATATTCAGACTTACCAAAACGTCCGGCCAATGTTGCTTGAATTGAGGAGCTAAGCATCACAGGGCAAGTATTGTGATGACATTTCAGCGTATCCAGTAGCTTCGATGCAAAACCGAAGTTACCCGCCTTGAACTCTTCCGGATCTTTCGGTCTGTTCACACCGGCGAGATTGAATACAAAGTCTGCCTTAGAACAGTATACATCTAACTGTTCTTCTGTAGAGTTGAGATCATATTCATAAATCTCATCTACTTTAATTCCACGTCTTGTCTTATTCTTTCCATCTCGTAGATTTTTCAGGTTCTCTACTAGATTCTTACCTACGAAGCCCTTTGCTCCGGTAACTAAAATGTTCATTTTTCCTCTTCCATCTTCCGGAGTTCTTCTTGGATATAATCTGTAGTCTTCAGCTTCTGAATTATTCCATCCACATCAAGGAGATGTGTGTTATGACTCGTATAAGACTCATCTGCCTGAGTCTCTACTTTTCCTTCAACGAAATATTTGTCATAGTTGAGGTCACGATTATCAGCAGCCACGCGGAAATACTTACCCATATCAGTACTTCGGACTCGCTCTTCTCTTGTCATAAGCGTTTCATAGAGCTTTTCTCCATGACGAGTACCAATAATCTTTGTTCCAGTCTCTCCAAATAGCGTCTGGACAGCCTTTGCTAAGTCTCCAATAGTGCTTGCATCTGCCTTCTGAATGAAAAGATCTCCTGGATTAGCGTGCTGGAAGGCAAACTCTACAAGGTCTACCGCTTCATCCAAATTCATAAGAAAACGGGTCATATTCGGATCTGTGATCGTAATCGGATGTCCGTTCTGAATCTGCTCCCTAAACAAAGGGATAACTGATCCACGGCTACACATTACGTTACCGTACCTTGTACAACAGATGACTGTATCGCCTCGTTCAGCAGCCACACGAGCATTCGCCATTATGACGTGTTCCATCATAGCTTTACTTATACCCATTGCATTGATTGGATATGCAGCCTTATCCGTGCTCAGGCACACTATTCTCTTCACACCGGCATTAATCGCTGAATGAAGCATGTTATCTGTACCGATAATGTTCGTCCTTACAGCTTCCATTGGGAAGAACTCACAGGATGGCACCTGTTTCAAAGCAGCTGCATGGAAAATGTAATCAACTCCTGGCATTGCATCAGCCAAAGACTGCGGATTTCTCACGTCACCGATGTAAAACTTTACTTTCTTATACTGATCAGGATATTTCGCCTGAAGCTCATGGCGCATATCATCCTGTTTCTTTTCATCGCGAGAAAAAATTCTAATCTGTCCAATGTCCGATGTTAAGAAATGTTTCAATACGGCATGGCCAAATGAACCAGTTCCACCCGTGATCATTAATGTTGCGCCATTGAATTCTGACATTGTTCGTTTCGTCTCCTAATTTTACTTAATGTATTCCAATCATGTGGCTTATGTTTATGTCTCAAACCACTTATCCATCTGATCCATTAGCATCTTTTTATCGAAATGATTTTCAAAGTACTCTCTTGAATTAATTCCCATTTCCTTAAGATTATTTGAATCAATTAACTTTTCTATACTCTCAGCCAGCTTTTCACTGTCGCCGATGTCACAACACACACCGCAGCCAGCCTCAACAATGATTCTTTCTGTTTCGCCTTTAGCACTAGCAATTATCGGCATTCCGCACGCCATATAACTTTGTAGTTTTGCAGGGATTGTATGTTCAAAGAGCTCCGTATCCATGAAGGATAGAAAGGCTGCATCACATACACCTAGATAGTAAGGAACCTTTTCAGCATTTTGGCGAGGAATCATAATGAAGTAATCTTCTACTCCACGCTTTCTGATATCTTCTTTAAACTCCGCCTGATACCTACCATCGCCTACTATGACAAAGGTCACATTGGCATGATCATCTTTCAAGATTTCAGCCGTCTTAGGTAAAATATTTAAGCCTTGTGCATATCCAATATTTCCGGTAAATGCAATTTTGAAGGAAGAAGCTCTCAGCTTATCTTGTATCTTCTCATCTAAGCCATCAGCTTTTAACTGCTCCAGTGCTCTATCCTGTGATATCGGCCTATAAAATTCTTCCGCATACTGTGGCCAATAGTGAACCTTATCAGCATCCACATGTACAGAACGATTTACAATTGCATCTACAAAGCTCGGTGATGTGGTAAATATCTGATCTGAGTTTTTATAAATGTAATCAACCATACAGTTGATAGGTCCTATCACCGCTTTATTATGGATTCCAGTGATAGTTTCCACATTCTCCGGCCACAGATCCTGAACATATAGGTAATGCGGCACATGATGTTTCTTGCTGTACCAACATCCGATAAGTGCCTGCGTCATCGGAGATACTTCAAACGAAAACACGTAATCGGCATGAATTTTCGATGTCATGTTCCAGAACCATCCTGAATTGAGGAAAGACATATAATTAGCAACCATGCCAACTGATGATGATCCACGCGCTATGAGTGGTATACGTATAATTTCTATTCCGTTCCAAACTTCATGTCTGTGGTGCTTGTAATCATACCCATCGAAGAACTTTCCCATCGGATAATTTGGAATTCCGGTGAGAACTGTCACGCGATAGCCACGCTTTACCCACTCCTTTGCCATATCATTGATACGGAACGTTTCTGGATAGAAGTATTGGGAAATCACTAAGATATGGGTGTGACCTTCGTTGGCAGGACTAATGGCGCTACTGTTTACCACTGGATCATTACCACTTCCTTCAGTCAGTTCTATAGATTTAACCAAAGTGTACTTCTGATAATCAAACCCGTCGTACTGACTAAGTACCTCATCATAGGCGTTATTTCCGAAGGCCTTGCTCACTAATCCGCTTACCTTTCCCGGAACGTGATCAGCGAGGACAACTGCTGGATTTAATACCTTCTGAATGAAAATATGATGTCCAGAAACTTTCGCGATCTTTTTCACCATGTCAGAGGTCTTTGTATAATCCTCGTTCTGCGGTATGAAGATAAGACTGTCCGGCGCTTCTGAACCAACCTTCGCTGTGTTCGCCTCACCACTATTTTTATGTGAAAGAGTAGCTAAGAACATCTGGCACAGAAATTCACATAGATTTCCCACATAAAGCATCGACCGCTTATTATCTACATCCGGAAATACCGGAAGTTTCTTTGCCAATCTTGCGAGTGTCGGGTAATTCCCCTTACTTCCCTTCCCATAAATCATCGGGGGCCGGATGATAGCAACACGCATGGTTTCATTAGCCAAAGAACGGATACCCTTATCCGCCTGCCACTTGCTGTCTCCGTAGAAATTTGCAGGAGTAGGTGTGGTGTTACGGTCTACGACTTTCTCCTCTCCAAAAGGAGCAGAATTGCCGTATACAATCATGCTTGACATGAAAACAAATAGACCGGTTCTTCCATTCTCTGTGAGTGATTCTTTATACCGTTCTGCAGTTCCCACAGCAAGATCGGTATTAACCTTGTAATACTTCTCCTTGGTAGCATCGTCTACGTGTCCCACATCTGCATGTGCTATACCTGCGATATGATACACGATGTCAAAGCTGGCCAGTTGTTCAGAGGTGAGATTATCTAACTCAGACTTACCATCCTTACCAAGCAATGTGTCAACGGTCGTAAAAGCGAAGTTATCACAGTAGTGCTTGGTTGCGTATTTGACAAAACTCTCTCCGATGTAGCTCCCTGCTCCAACGATGAGTATATTCTTATGAGCGTTGTGATTAACAGTGAACTTATAATCACATGCGAAATGTTCTTCAGGATCCTGTTCTGGCACACCTTCTCTCAGCTTACCTTTCGCGGATTGATCCATAGCTCCTGTCCCACCTTCAACTACAGAATCATCTCCATGAAACACATGGATACTCCCTGCGAAGCACTTTAAATCCATCTTAAGAGCTTCTGTACCGCCAGCTTTGAGTGACTTCGTGTACACTCCATCAAGCATCGATTTATCCGCTATAGACAGCTCATCTCTCCCATTGATCTGAGCCCATCCAGTAAGTCCGGGCTTCACATCATTTGCTTCGACCTTATCACGCTCAGCTACCAGCACATCCTGATTCCAAAGTGCAGGCCTAGGCCCAATGACACTCATATTTCCGACGAATATATCCCAAATCTGAGGGAGCTCATCTAAGCTGTGCCTTCTAATGAAACCGCCGACTTTTGTAATGTATTGCTCTGGATTTTCGAACATATGCGTCGGCACATCATGCGGTGTGCTCATTTTCATGGAGCGGAATTTATGGAGTTTAAAATACTGCTTATCCTGTCCTACTCTCTTCTGAGTGAACAACACAGGACCCGGATCTTCGATTTTAATAGCGAGTGCTATTGTTCCCATAACAGGAGCCAGTACAACTAAACCTCCAAAAGAGAGTGCTTTATCCATAGCCCGTTTACAATACTTCTCATATACAGACTTGTGTCGTGTGAGAGCATTGGACTCACCTGTGGCTTCCAGATGACCGGATTTTCCATCGGCGTTCTCCTTATCATTCTCGTCTGTTACAAACCGGACAGACTTGCCCTGCATAGGATTCTGCTGATCAGGATTGTTCTTATAGGTCGAATCTGCTTTATGCTTCTTTGCAATAACATCAAGAACGACATATGTAGCACCAAGCGCAATGGCGGTGCCTCTTATGATTTTCTTAGCTTTATCTTTGTTCATCTGCTCTTGAATAACACTAACACCCACTCAAGTATAGGGGAACCATTTGGTATGCGATCCCTACTTAATCATTTTCTTCCTTCTGCAAAGTATTCATCCCCCACCCTGCTCCCAAGTACTGTCCAGAATACTGGCGCCGTACAAATAGTTGAATCATTTGCTATTACTGCCACCAGATATCCGATGACACCTATCATTATGGCAAATCCGATGACTCTAGTATGATCATCATGTATAATCTTTATGTATTTCTTTGTTCCTGTGCAAAGATACCAGAAAAAGAATACCATAACGGCTGCAAATGCTATGAACCCTTCCTGGATCCACACCTGCAGATAATAGCTATGAGGCTTGACATTCAGAGTATTCGAACCGTAATTCAGATAGTAATCAAGTATATAGTCCCTTTGCGGGTATACAATTATGTAGTTATCAGCTCCGGAACCTATGATGATATTCTTCTTGAGTAGTGGCAGCGACCGATTATATATCGGCCCACGTCCTGACCAGAGTCCATTATGGAATACTTCATATACCTCACCTTTATTCTTCTGTGGAAGTTTCACACAACGCCCTGCTGTTGATACCAGATAATATCCTTTCTTGCCATTGCCAAACAGGTCAGAGTCCACAAACGGGAATGAATATCCGTCTTTTACAAGCATCAGATATGGCATACCATGAGTATCATCCCTATAGAAATATAAACCCTCAGCCTGATTCTCAGCATCTGCAAATACATATGTCTGATTATCAGGATTAGATTCTGTAAGCGCTATAGGATTACCATTAGTATCATAAACAGTCAGATCATTTATCTTTCCATCTGATATCCCTACACAGTGCCTGACCCCCTTATTACAACAGCCTACAATTTCTGAAATCTGCTTTTCTACTTCATCAAGATTCTTGCCCACAGTAGACATCCAGTTGGTGTCATAGGCTTCCTTCATATATTTAAGCTCATCGCCGTGCATTGTCGGAGATGAA
>Ga0256404_1008145_pt1 | contig 15971 bp, 21 predicted proteins | sample RumenRJG_01DNA_FD_185990 | JGI IMG/M metagenome (GOLD analysis project Ga0256404, IMG submission 185990) | Bovine rumen microbial communities from Lethbridge, Alberta, Canada - RJG_01 | ecosystem: Host-associated > Mammals > Digestive system > Stomach > Rumen | place: Canada: Alberta | collected...
AGTTTGTTCATTCAGTAACAATATACCACTAGTTCATACAAATGTCAATAAAAAAATGAGATAAATTGTTGCTAATTTGTAGAGTGTGGTAATAGTATTTATTATGAAAATCCATCGTATATTTATGCTTGCTACAAAGAAGGAAAAGTATTATAAAAATAAGAAGTTATTTTTTGTTGATAACTTCTTATTTTTTGTTATTTAAAATTGATTTTGGATAAGGTTTACGTTCATCTGTTCTATATAGCATGTAATCTATGCTAGTATTATAATAATCTGCTAGATTTCTTAATATTTCTGTAGGTATGTCGTTTGTTTCAGTTTCATATTGAGAATATCCAGTTTGGCTCATGTTTAGATATTTAGCAACATCTTTTTGAAATAAGTCTTTGTCTTCACGAAGTTCTTTTAATCTGTTCATATTTATATCACCTTTAAAACAATACCATAACTTAAAACAAGGTATTGAATTATAACTTAAAATAAGTTATAATATTTTTAGATAACTTAAAATAGGTTATGCATAACTGAGGTAATTTTATGAAAAAGAATGCTTTTTTACTATTAATTGGGGTAGTTTTGGTCTACATTGGTGTGGCAATTGGTAAAACATCTAATAATGAGGATATTATTAAGGACGATACAGAAGCTAGTGTAATTAAACATGAAAATTCATTATCCATGATGCTTGAAACAGAAGCAAACTCAGGTAATTATGAGATGACCACAAGAAGTGAATGGCCAACAGAAGGCTATGTTTTTAACTCGGAATTATCAAAATGTGAGCATGGAAGCGAACTTTCGTGGGATAATGTAAATAAAAGTGTACTTATGAGTGTCAATGTATCAGATAAATGTTATGTGTATTTTGATATTGCTCTTCCATATAAAATAACTTACCCAACTTTTAAGTATTCTACAATGTCCGGTATAACAGAAGCAAAAGCTGGGGAAAAGGTGGATATAACAGTAAATTTTGGAGAATATTCCTGTGATGGAAATTATCAAATAATAGGTTATCCAACTAATATAATAGATTTGTCATGCAATGAAACGGCAGGGAAATGGTTTTATGAACTTGAAAATGGTAAGATTAATACACATATAAACTTAACATGTCATTTTACAATGCCTGCAGAAAATGTTGAATTTACTAATATTCAAGATGCTGATCGTTGTTTGTGTTAATTCTTGGAGATTAAAAAGAACTAATAATCATATAATTAATAAGGTGAAGCTTATGCATATTAAAGATACCCTTATTAATTTTTTATATGATAAAGATTATTTTATATCTATTTATGATACATATATTCATGTTTTTAATTATAAAGATTTAGTTAGTTTAACTAGTAAACTAATTGTTTTAAAAATGGATAAATTTAGTTTAGAAATAAAAGGTGAAGATTTGTTTATAACTAAGATGATGCCAAATGAAATTCTTATTAAAGGTAGAATAAAGAATGTAGGTATTACGTATGAATAAAAATATTGTGTGGATAAGTAGTAAATGTGATAATTATTATAGATTAATTAGAAAAATTGAAAACTTATCAATTAAAATTTATGAAGTTAAATACATAGAAAAGGTTCTTTATTTAAAAGTTACAAAAAAAGATTATGAAAAAATAAGTAAATATATTGTTAGTTATAAATTTAAGATTGTAAGAAATACTGGAATAAATAAATTAATTGAAAATATAAAGCAAGAAAAAATATTTGTAATAAGCTTAGTGGTGGGATTGCTTGTTTTTCTTTGTTTAAAAAATTTAATTGTTAAAGTAAATATTGTTCATGAAAATAGTAACATTCGTGAGCTTATTAAAGATGAACTTGATAGTTATGGAATAAAGGTTTTAAGTTTTAAGAAAAGCTATAAAAAGCTTGAAGAAATAAAGCAAAATATCCTTGATAAATACCCTGATAAACTTGATTGGATTGAGTTTGAAGTTAAGGGTATGGTTTTAAGTGTTAAAATAGAAGAGAGAATTATTACTGATACAAGTAAAAGTGATAAAGTTTGTGATGTTGTTGCTAAGAAAAACGGAGTTATTAGTGATATTAAAGTGGAAAATGGTGATGTTTTAGTTTTAATAAATGATTATGTTAGAGAAGGCGATACCTTGATTAGTGGGGTAGTTAAATATAATGAAGAGGATAAAAGATATACTTGTGCATCTGGTGAAGTTTATGCTACGACTTGGTATACAGGTAGTGCAAGTATTCCTTTTAAGTATGATGAATATGAAAAAGAAAAGAAAAAAAGATATAATTTAGTCTGGGAATATGATGGAACAAAACATGAAATATTTAAAAATAGATTAGATAGTTTTGAGAGTAATTATAAAACTTTACTTAAGGTGTTTGATTTTGGTTTATATCTTGATAAGCAAGTAAGTGTCAAAAAAATAGAGAAGGAATATAGCGAAGAAGAGGCTTTAAATATAGGCATAGAAAAGGTAATTCAAACTGTAGAAAAAAAATTAACTAAAAAAGATACAATAATTGATAAAAAAGTTTTGAAAAAAGTTAAAAATAATAGTACAATGGATATAGAGGTATTTGTGGTTGTCAAAGAACTTATAAGTACTCAAAAAGAAATAAAGATTGAAAAGGATTGATTAGGATGTTTCTAAATACCATAAGGGCAGTTTTAAATGATAATTGGCCAGTACTTGTTATATTTATTGTTACTTTAGTTAGTATGAGATTTTTTTACTTAAGAGCACATAAAGAAAAGGGAGCTTTTTATAAAGAATTTTTTGGAATACTTTCAATAGTTTATCTATTTTTGTTATTTCAACTTCTTACTAAAGTAGAACTTAATGAAGGTAGTGGTTATAATTTAGTGCCTTTTACAGAAATATTTAGATATAAAGTTGGTAGTAGTTTATTTATATATAATGTTGTTGGTAATATTTTAGCATTTGTGGTTTTTGGATTAATTGTTTCAATGTATATAAAACCTAAGACTGTTATGGCTCCATTTTTGATATCTTTAGTTGTATCTTCAACAGTTGAATTTGTGCAACTAAATATTGGTAGAAGCTTTGATGTTGATGACATAATTTTAAATGTTTTAGGTTGTGTTATTGGTTATCTTCTTTATATTGGACTTGCTGCTATTCATAACCATTTGCCAAAAGCATTACAAAAAGAAGGATTAATTAACATTATATGTTTTATTTTATTAATAATTATGGTATTATATATACTTAAGGTGATGGGGGTGTTAGCATTTTGAATCACTATGAGATAATAAATGAATTTAATGAAGAAATAAAATGTGATTATTTACCTAAGATAATTGATAAATGTTTGGAAATGGAACATGTTGAAAATGCGGTATTTACAATAATATTTATTGATGATGAGAAGATGCATGAACTTAATAAAACTTACAGGGGTATTGATAGAACCACGGATGTTTTATCATTTGCTTATGAAGATAATGAAACTGTAGAATGTGATATAAGAATGCTTGGAGAAATATTTGTAAGTATTCCTAAAATGAAGGAGCAAGCTAAAGAATATGGACATAGTGAAACAAGAGAACTTTCATTTTTAGTAGTTCATGGAATACTTCATTTATTAGGTTATGATCATACTTTAGGTGAAAAGGAAGAAAAAGAAATGTTTAGTCGTCAGGAGTTGGTATTAAATGAGTTTGAAGAAACAAGAAAAGCATAAGAAAATGAGTTTTAAAAGATTTTTAAATAGTATTAAATATTCAGTTGATGGTTTAGTTAATGCTTATCAAAATGAACAGAGTTTATGGCTTCATGCTATGTGTACAATATTAATTGTAATTTTAGGATTTGTTTTACAAATAAGCTTTATTCAATGGGCAATAATTGTTATAGCTTTAGTTATAGTTTTAGCGGTTGAACTTTTAAATACTGCGATTGAAGCAACTGTTGATTTGGTTACTAAGGAAATTCATCCACTTGCTAAAGTTGCTAAAGATTGTGGAAGTGCAGCAGCATTTGTAAGTAGCATTATGGTATTTATTATTTGTTGTTTTATCTTTATTCCTAAGATTATTGCATTATTTTAGAGGTGTTTATGAGAAGCGGGTTTGTAAGTATTATAGGTAGACCAAATGTTGGCAAAAGTACTCTCATTAATGCTATTATAAATAAAAAGGTTGCTATTACAAGTGATGTTTCTGGTACGACAAGAAATATTATTCAAGGGATATATAATGATAGTGATTCTCAGATAGTTTTTGTGGATACACCAGGAATACATAAACCAATTAATAGACTTGGTAAAGTTTTAAATAAAGAAGCACTTGCTTCATCAAAAGATGTTGATCTTATATTATTTGTAGTTGATGTTGCATCTGGTATTGGTAAAGGTGATATGTTTATTTTGGATAACTTAAAGGGAAGTGATATTCCTGTTATACTAGTCCTTAATAAAATTGATGAAATTAGTACAGATAAATTATTTAGAACTGTTAATGAATTTAAGGATATCTATCCTTTTGTGGAAATTGTACCTACATCTGGTCTTAAAAATGATAATGTAGAGCATTTAATAAGTGTTATTAAAAATTATTTACATGATGAAGTTAAATATTTTCCGGATGAATATTATACATCAAGTAGTATTAAGTTTATGGTAAGTGAGCTTGTTAGAGAAAAACTACTTCAAGTTACAGAAGATGAAATTCCTCATAGTATTACTTGTTTTACAACTCTTTATGAAGAAAAGAAAGATATTGTAAATATTAATGTTGATATAATTGTTGATAGAGATAATATAAAGAGAATAATTATTGGTAAAAATGGTAGTAGACTTAAAACTGTAGGTACACTTGCAAGAAAAGAAATTGAAGAAGAACTTACAGGTAAAAAGGTTTATCTTGAGTTATTTGTTAAAACAATAGAGAATTGGAAAGATAAAGAAAAGTACTTAATTGAATTAGGTTTTATAGATAATGAATAAAATTTAGAAATGTCACCCAATATATAATTAGGTGATAAAAATGAATAAAGAAGAAGCATGGAAAAAGTTCCAAGAAAGTGGAAAAATAGAAGATTATTTACGTTATAAGGAAGCTGAAAAGAAGGATTAAATATGCTAGAAGTAGATGGATTTGTTTTAAGTGAAATTCCATATGGTGAGTCTAGTAAAATAATAAATGTTTTAACTAGAGATTATGGGGTAATTGGTATTATGTGTAAAGGTGCTAAGTCTTTAAAAAATAGATATAGAGTACCTACGATGAAGCTAGGTTATAGTCATTTTAACATAATGTATAAAGAAAACAAATTATCTACCTTAGTTAGTGCTGATGTAATTAATCCCTTTAAACTTGTCAAAAGTGATATTCTTTTGGTAAGTTTTTTGGCGTATTTAACGGAGCTTACTAGTCAAGTTGTTAAACAAAGCAATGATATAGAAAATATATATGATGATTTTATAAAGACTATTTTAAAACTTGAAGATGGATTAGATCCGATAGTTTTAACTAATATTTTGGAAATTAAATATTTGGAATATTTAGGTGTTTTATTTAATTTGGATGAATGTGTTATATGTGGAAGTAAAAATAATATAGCTACATTTGATGCTGATAAAGGTGGGTATATTTGTATAAATTGTTTAACTAATGAAATAATTGTGGATAAAAAGGTAATAAAAATGATAAGAATGTATTATTATGTAAATATTGATTCAATTAAAGAAATAAAAGTTGATGATGTAACTAAGAATACTATAAATAAATATTTAGATTTATATTATGAAAGATATACAGGGCTTTATTTAAATAGTAAAGACTTTTTAAAAAAATTAATGTAGGGTGGTAGTATGGCAAATTTAACATTTTATTATGGAACAATGGCAGTTGGAAAAACAACTAAGTTATTACAAGATCATTATAATTATTCTAAGTATTTGATTAATATTGTGGTTATGAAACCTAAAGTGGATACTAAAGGAAGTAATACTGTAGTAAATAGAATTGGGGAAAATATAAAAGTAGATGTTTTAATTCCAAAGAGTGCTAATTTGCTTAGTAAAAAGTATATGAGTAAGTTTATGTATGCTGAATTTATTTTGGTTGATGAAGCGCAATTCTTAAGTAGAGAACAAATTAATCAGTTGTGGTTTATTGCTCATAAATATAATATTTCTGTTATTTGTTATGGACTTAAAAGTAATTTTAAAGGTAATTTATTCGAAGGCTCTGAACAGCTTTTTGCTCGAAGTGATGAAAAACATGAATTAACTGTTAATTGTTTATGTGGAAAAGCAGCTATGTTTAATGCTAGACGTGTTAATGGAAAATATAGTGCAAGTGGTAAAGAAGTTGTTATTGATGGTGCTAATGATGAAGTTGAATATATTCCTCTTTGTGCTGATCACTATTTAGAATATGTTATGAATGGAAAGTATAAATAAAGCTATTAATTTATAACTATTGAAAAAATAGACTAGAATTAGTCTTTTTTCTTTTGAAAATAATAAAATTAGTCTTATATTTCTTGTAATTAATAATATATTTAGGTATAATTATATTTATTAAAGGAGTGATTTATTTATGAAAGTAACTATGGAAGAATTAGTTAACTATTGTAAACAATATGGTTTTATTTTTCAAGGAAGTGAAATATATAATGGACTTGCTAATTCATGGGATTACGGTCCAGTTGGTACAAATTTAAAAGAAAATATAAGAAAAGCTTGGAAGAAGAAATTTATTCAAGAAAATCCTTATAATGTTGGTCTTGATGCTGCGATTATTATGAATCCAAAAGTATGGGTTGCATCTGGGCATGTTGCTTCATTTGCAGATCCATTAATTGATTGTAAGAAGTGTAAGGCAAGACATAGAGCTGATAAACTAATTGAAGACTTTACTCATGGTGAAGTTACTGGTGATGGTTGGGATAATGAAAAATTAGAAAACTTCATTAAAGAAAACAATATTACTTGTCCAGTATGTGGTAAAAGTGATTTTACACCGATTAGAAAGTTTAACTTATTGTTTGAAACATCTATTGGGGTAACTGATGATACTAAAAATACGGTTTATTTACGTGGAGAAACAGCACAAGGGATTTTTGTTAATTTCAAAAATATTGAAAGAAGTATGAGACTTAAAGTACCATTTGGTATTTGTCAAACTGGTAAAGCTTTTAGAAATGAAATTACTCCGGGTAACTTTATTTTTAGAACTCGTGAATTTGAACAAATGGAATTGGAATTTTTCTGTAAGCCTGATACTGACTTGGGATGGTTTGGTTATTGGAAAAATTATTGTATGGACTTTTTAAAGACTTTAGGTTTAGATAGCGATAATCTTAGATTTAGAGACCATGAAAAAGAAGAATTATCGTTTTATAGTAAAGCCACAACTGATATAGAATTTATGTTCCCAATGGGATGGGGTGAACTTTGGGGTATTGCTGATAGAACTGATTATGACTTAACTGTTCATCAAAATGCTTCAGGTGCAGATTTAAGATATATGGATCCTGAAACAAATGAAAAATATTTACCATATGTTGTTGAACCATCTGTTGGTCTTGATAGATTACTTTTAGCAGTTTTGACAAATAGTTATACTAAAGAAATGGTTGAAGGCGAAGAAAGAATAGTTTTAAAAATTCATCCAGCTTTAGCTCCATATAAAGTAACTATTTTACCACTTATTAAAAAGGTTCATGCTGGTAAAGCAAATGATATTTATGCAACTCTATGCAAATATTTTGATTGTCAATATGATGAATCTGGTTCAATTGGTAAAAGATATAGAAGAAGCGATGCAATAGGTACACCATTTGCTATAACAATTGATAATAATACAATAGAAAATGATACTGTAACACTTAGAGATAGAGATACTATGGAACAAATTACTTTAAAAGTAGATGAATTAGTGCCATTTATTAGTAAAAAAATTGAGTTATAATTTTTAAAGCTAGAGAAAAATCTCTGGCTTTATTCTTTTTTCTGTAGTATAATTTAATTAACAAGAAAAATATTGTGTAAAACTCTTGTAAAAATTTTAAAAGTTTGATAAAATGGGATAGTAGACTAGGGAGGAAATCGATTATGGGATTTAGCTTAAAAAATATTTTTAAAGATGATGATGATATAGATAATTTAAATGGTACAGAAGATGCATATTACAATATTTCTGAAGAAGATGCTGTTAAAGAAGCTGATAAAACTGGAAATAAGATGATTTTACTTGAACCTCGTGCATACTCTGAATCACAACAAATAGCTGATCATTTAAAGAATAGAAATAGTGTTGTAGTTAATTTAAAAAGAGTTACATCTGATCAAGCTAAGAGAATTATTGATTTTTTAAGTGGTGTTATCTATGCAATTGGTGGTTCAATGCAAAAAATAGGTGTGGGTATTTATTTAGTGGCACCTAAGAATGTTAATGTTCAAGGTAAGATTACAGATGATGCAGAAAAACCAAGTAAAAGTACAGATGAAGAATTAGATTGGTAATATAGGTGGTGGCCTTATGGTAAATAAATTTAGTACAAGTATTCAAGGCTATAAAAAAGAAGAAGTTAATGATTTTGTTAAGGAAGTAACTGTTGAATATGAAAACATGTTACAAAAACTTAAGAGTAGTTGTGAGATAATTGAAAATTTAAAAGGGGAACTTAAGCATTATAAAGATATTGAAGCAACTTTAAATCGAGCTATTCTTGTAGCGGAAGAATCAACTAGTAATATAAAGAAAGCAGCTTATGATGAATCTAAAGTAATTATAGAAGATGCAAAGAGAAATGCAACTAAAGTTATTAATAATGCTTTACAAAAAGCTGAAAGAATTGAATCAGAAGCAGAAAGCTTAAGGAGAAAAGTTGCTGTTTATAAGAGAAGATTTAGAACTTTAGTTGAAGATCAACTTGATGAAATAGAACAATTTGATGATAGAGTATAAAAAAGCACTACTTTTTCTTAGTAGTGTTTTTTGGTGCTGTAATATATTCATTTACTTTTCTCATTAATACATAGCTTCTAGATATTATAAAACCAATTCCAAAAATTATTAGAATAGAACCATATACATACTGTGCGTATGAATTTTTCTTTGTGTAGGCTTCAACTAACATATAAATGCCAAATAAAATTAGAATAATACTATAAATAAGAATTCTTTTAAATCTTTGCTTTAAAAGTTTTCCTTGTTCTGTTTCATAAAATTTAGTTTTAGCTTCTTTTTTTTCTTCCTTAGAAAGTCTTTGATATTTATATTTTTTCATAAAATTAATCACCAATTAAATTATAACACAAAATATAGGACTAGTAAAATGAAAAGTTTTTGTGTATAATTATGTGTAGGAAGTGATAGTGTGAAAAAATTAAAAATTATATTTGGAATTCTTATAACGATTGTTGTTGGTTTCTTTGCGGTAAAACTTATTTTAGGTGTTGTGGAAGATGCTAGAATTAAGAAAATTAAAGAAGGATGGCATATTGAAGTTGTTAATGAATATATAAAAATAAGAAAAGAGCCTGATCAAAATAGTTCTGAACTCGGTGAAGTAAAAAAAGGTGAAGTTTATAAGGTAGATGATTATGAAAATCATAATGGAAACTTTTGGTACCATGTGGAATATGAAAAAGGTAAATGGGGTTGGGTTGCTAATCCTCTGGGTAAAGGTTATTTAAATGATACTAATAATGAAGATGATATTAAGGCCCCAACAATTAAATTTAATGATGCAGTGTATTATGTAGATTCTATTGAAGATATAAATTATGATCATTTAGAAGTTACTGATGATAAACCTGGAGTTGTAGTTACACATAAAGTTTATCATGAAGTAAATGAAGAGCAAAATAAAGATCAATATTGGATTTTATATATTGCTACTGATGCTGTTGGTAAGACAACTAAAAAGGTACAAAAAATTGAATTCAATAAAAAACCAGATGAATCACAAGTTGAAGATTTTGTAAAACTTGCTGAAGATAGAAAGAATTAGTTTGATTGCTAATTCTTTTTTATATAAAAGACCACTGACTATTAATCGGAGGACATAAAAAAACTCTCTATATAGAGAGTAATGTTACTTAATGGTGTCCCCTCAGGGATTCGAACCCTGGACCCATTGATTAAGAGTCAATTGCTCTACCAACTGAGCTAAGGAGACAAAAACGTTCCTAGGAACAAATAGATTATATCAAAAACTTATTCATAATGCAAGGATTTTGAAAAAAATAATTGTTAATAATGAATAAAAATGTTATACTTAGTAAAAGAATAGGAATGGTTGTTGTGTTTGGTAAGATTAAAAAAATAGATAATAATGAAGTTACAATTGAAAATATATCTGGTAAAGCCATATCTAGTTTAATGAACTGTCATGTGGTATTTTTAGAAAATAATCGAAAAATAGTGGGTGAAATAATTTATATTGATGAAATAGAGGCTAAAATTCTTTTAGTAGGTGAAATAATTGATAATAAGTTTCATGCTGGAATTATAAAGAAACCTAGTGGTATATCTGAGGTTAGAGTTATTACAAAAGATGAGCTTGAACTTATTATTGGAAGTAGCGTTATTTTAAAGGAAAATTTATTACTGGGCTCTTCAGCAATATATAAAAACTTTAATGTGTCTGTATCCCTTAACGATATATTTGCAAATCATTTAGCAGTAATAGGAAATACTGGTTCTGGGAAGTCTTGTGGAGTTGCTAGAATGCTTCAAAATTTATTTTTTATAAATAAACCAATTAATTCTCATATAGTTTTATTTGATGCTTATGGTGAATATGTTGATACTTTTAAAACTATAAATGATATGAATTTAAAATTTGTAAGTTATTCGGGAAATTTCAAAAATGGAAAAGAACTTCAACTTAAGTTTCCTGCTTGGTTTTTAGATGTTGATGATTTAGCTTTGCTTCTTTCTGTTACAAGTTCTGACCAATTACCTGTTCTCAAGAAAACATTAAAGTTAGTTAAAATTTTTAAGGGTAATAGTCCAGAGATGAAAAAATATAAAAATGATATTATAGCTAAGTGTTTAATGGATGTTTTAACAAGTGGAAGACCATCAACGACGATACGTGACCAAATAATTGCGGTTTTATCACATTATAATACTGATGATTTAAATTTAGAGTCAATTATACATCAACCTGGATATGATAGAACTTTTAGACAATGTCTTTTAATTGATGACTCAGGAAAAATGAATGCTATTTATGAAGTTATGAATTTTTTGCAACAATTTGAATATATAGATTTGGAAAGTATAGATATTGTTGATGCTATGTGTTATTCTTTAGAAGATTTGTATAACGCCTTGGAATTTTCTTTGATAAGTGAAGGAACTATAAATAATGATGTTATTTATAAAGAAATGAATATTTTAAAAGTTAGACTTCAAAATATTATAAATAGTAATAATAAATATATATTTAATTTGGATGAATATATTGGTAAAGAAGAATTTGTAAGAAATATGTTTGTTAAAAATAATCTAGTTAATATTGATTTAAGTGATGTGGATGATGATTTTGCTAAAGTATTAACTAAAATATATAGTAAACTTTTATTTAATTATACAACTTCATTAGATAAAAGAGGCAGTTTGTCATTTAATATTATTTTGGAAGAAGCACATAGATATGTTCAAAATGATAATGATATAAATGTAATTGGTTATAACATATTTGATAGAATTACTAAAGAAGGAAGAAAGTATGGAACACTTCTTACATTTATTACGCAAAGACCTAGTGAACTATCTACGACTGCTTTAAGTCAATGTGCTAATTTTATTGTTTTTAGGGTATTTCATCCAGCAGACTTAGAGATTGTTAGAACAATGAGCACTAATGTATCAAAGGCTAATATTGAGCAAATTAAATCATTATCACCTGGTTCTGCTTATGCTTTTGGTGTAGGCTTTAAAATACCAACATTAGTTAATTTTGAAATGCCAAATCCAATTCCTGAAAGCACAAGTGTTAATGTTAAAAATATTTGGTTTTAAATTTATGGCTATTCTAAATTGCATTAGAATAGTTTTTTTGCTATAATTATGAAGGAGGGTATTTATAATGGGCTTATTTGATAAATTAAAAAAAATTATTAATAAAAAAGAAAATATAGAAGTAAAGGATGAAAATGTAAAAAAATATGATGAAGGTTTAGAAAAATCAAGAAATGAATTTGTTTCTAAACTTAGTATGCTTGGTATTAAATATACTAAAATAAATGATGAATATTTTGATGAACTGGAAAATATTTTGATTATGGCTGATATTGGGGTTAATACCGTTATGGATTTTATGGATAGACTTAGAAAAAGAGTAAAGTCTGAAAATATAACTGATACTAAATATTTAAATGAAGTTATTGTTGATGAACTTTTTATAATATATGTTAATAATGAATCTATAACTGATAAAATAAATATGGCTGAAGATGGACCAACAGTTATACTTATGGTTGGTGTTAATGGAGTAGGTAAAACCACAACAATTGCTAAACTGGCTCATAAATATAAAAATGAAGGCAAAAATGTAATGTTAATAGCTGGTGATACTTTTAGAGCTGGAGCTGTTGAACAATTAAAAATTTGGGCTGATAGAACTAATTCTTTATTTTATGGCAAAGAAAATACTGATCCCGCTGGTGTTATTTATGATGGTCTTTTAAAAGCAAAAGAAGCTGATGCTGATATAGTTTTAATTGATACTGCAGGTAGACTTCACAATAAAGTTAATTTAATGAAAGAACTAGAAAAAATAAATAAAGTTATTGGTAGAATTATTCCCGGAGCACCTCATGAAACATTACTTGTAATTGATGCCACTACTGGTCAAAATGGTATTATGCAAGCTAAAGCATTTAAAGAAATTACTGATATTACAGGAATAGTTTTAACTAAACTTGATGGAACTGCTAAAGGCGGAATTGTACTTGCAATAAAGGAAGAAGTAAATATTCCTGTTAAATTTGTAGGTCTCGGAGAAAAAATGACAGATTTAATTCCATTTGATATAGAAAATTATATTTATGGTTTATTTAAGGATTTGATGTAATGGAAGAATTTGTATACTATGGAGAACTATTTAATATATATGGTTCACTATTAAATGAATCAAATAGAAAATATTATAAACTATATTATGAAGAAAACTTTACTTTACAAGAAATAGCAGATTTAGAAAAAGTATCTAAAAGTTATGTAGGTAATATAATTAATAAGACAAGTAAAAAGTTAAAAGAATATGAAAGTAAATTGCATATTTATGAAAGTAAAAGAAAATTGGAAGAAATATTATTTTTAGATGATATAAATAAGATAAAAAATAGTATAAAAGAATTAATAGAGTTCTAATAAAAAATAATAATCATAATAATTAATAAGGTGTGTATATGAAAAAAGTTTTATTAATTATTATGAGTTTTTTATTTTTAACTCTAGGTGTTAAAGCTGAAGAAGATTTTGCTCCGAATGCCAAAAGTGCAATTCTAGTAGATAATCTATCTGGTAAAGTACTTTATGAAAAAAATGCTGATGAAAAGTTGCCTCCAGCATCAATGACAAAACTTGGAAGTATGCTTTTAATTATGGAAGCAATAGATAATGGTAGTTTAAAACTAGAAGATAAAGTAACAATAAGTGAAGAAGCAGCCAATATGGGAGGAAGTCAAGTATTTTTACAAGCCGGAGAAGTTTATTCTGTACATGATTTACTCAAAGGAATAGCCATAGCAAGTGGTAATGATGCTGTAGTTGCCATGGCAGAAAAAATTGGTGGCTCACAATCTGCTTTTGTAGAAATGCTTAATAAAAGACTTAAAGAAATCGGAGCTGTAAATACCAATTTTGTAAATGCTCACGGGCTTGATGCAGAAGGACATTATTCTACGGCCAGAGATATGTCAATTATTGCCAGAGAACTTTTGAAACATAAAAAAATACTTGAATATACAAGTATATATGAAGAATATTTGGAAAAAAATGATGGTTCAAGAATTTGGCTTGTTAACACAAATAAACTTGTAAGATTTTATGAAGGCGTTGATGGACTTAAAACTGGATTTACAAAAACAGCAGGTTATTGTTTAACAGCAACAGCTAAAAAAGATAATTTTCGATTAGTATCTGTAGTAATGGGGGAAGATACAACAGAAAATAGAAGTAGTGATACAGTTAAAATGTTAAATTATGCTTTTAATACTTTTAAGATAAACATAATTAAGACTAAAGGTGAAGTTCTTGGAAAAGTAAGAGTAGAGCATGGTAAACAAGATTTTACAAATGTTGTTTTAGCACAAGATTCTACGGAACTTTTAAAAAATACAGATAAAGCTATAAATTATAATTTTAATTTACTTGTTGATAAAATAAAAGCTCCGGTTAAAAAAGGTGATATAGTTGGTTTAGCTCAAATAATTGATGATGCTGGAAATATTATTGATGAAGTTGATGTAACTGTAGAAAAAGATGTAAAAAAAGCAAATATTTTAGATTATATGCTTAAAAATTTGATTGTTCTTGCAAAAGGAAAAACTTTATTAAAACAATAAAAAAGCCGTTGAGTATGTAAATAATTTTGTGTAAATAGAAAATCTTTCCATGATATAATGAATTAAAGAAATGGAAGGATTTTTATTATGAAAGAAAATAATCAAGGAAAAGAAATATTAAAATTAATACAAGATAATTATGATATTAAGTCTGCTCAAGACTTATCTAGTGCTTTAAAAGACATGTTTAAAGGTGCTCTACAAGAGATGATGAATGCTGAATTTGATTCATCTATGGGTTATTCTAAATATGATAAAACAAAAGAAAAAACTAATTATAGAAATGGTTCAACTAAAAAGATTTTAAAAAGTGAATTTGGACAGTTTGAATTTGAAACTCCAAGAGATAGAAATGGTGAATTTGAGCCTAAAATAGTACCTAAGAATACTAGGGATGTTTCTGGTATAGAAGATAAAATAATATCATTATATGGTCGTGGTTTGACAACAAGAGAAATAAATGAACAAATACAAGATTTATACGGCATAGAAGTATCGGCAACAATGGTTAGTAATATAACAGATCAAATAATACCAGAAATAAAAGAATGGCAAGAAAGGCCTTTAGATGATGTTTATCCAATAGTGTTTATAGATGCAGTACATTTTAGTGTTAGAGAGGATAATAGAGTTGTTAAAAAAGCAGCATATATTGTTTTAGGAATAGATAAGGAGGGATATAAAAATATATTAGGAATTTGGATTGGTGAAAGTGAATCATCAAAGTTTTGGCTAGGAGTATTGAATGATTTAAAGCAAAGGGGTGTAAAAGATATTTTAATAATGTGTAGTGATAATTTAACTGGAATTAAAGAAGCGATAAATACAGCCTTTCCTAATACAATACAGCAAAGATGTATTGTACATATGATAAGAAATTCTATTAAGTTTATATCTTATAAAGATTTAAAAGAATTTTGTAATGATTTAAAGAAAATATATACTTCAAATAATGAAAAAATAGGATATGAAGAACTACAAAAGGTGAAAGATAAATGGAAAGATAAATATCCGTCAGCATTAAAAACATGGGAAGATAATTGGGATGCTATATGTCCTTTCTTCCAATTCTCAGATAGTATTAGAAAAATTATGTATACAACAAATACTATAGAATCTCTAAATAGACAGTTTAGGAAATATACAAAAACAAAATCAGTATTTCCTTCAGATATGTCACTTATGAAATGTTTGTTTTTATCTACAAAAAACATAGCAAAAAAATGGACTCAGCCATATAGAAACTGGGGTCCAATATTATCTGAATTATCAATAATGTTCGATAATAGAATTTAGGTCTTTGAAAATAAAATAATTTATGTTATTATTATGGTAAGTAAAAGGAAGCTAATATAAGCTTCCAAAATATCATGGATAGATATCATTTACACAGATTTTTTTACACACTCAGTAGGGTATCCAAATAC
>Ga0256404_1008147_pt1 | contig 15969 bp, 12 predicted proteins | sample RumenRJG_01DNA_FD_185990 | JGI IMG/M metagenome (GOLD analysis project Ga0256404, IMG submission 185990) | Bovine rumen microbial communities from Lethbridge, Alberta, Canada - RJG_01 | ecosystem: Host-associated > Mammals > Digestive system > Stomach > Rumen | place: Canada: Alberta | collected...
GGAGGAGTCATTGCTTCCGCAGCCGGCAAGGACGGAGGCGGCAACCATACCGGCTGTGACAGCGCTCCAGATTCTCAGATTTTTTTTCATAAAGATTTTATCTCCTGTTTCATTCATGCAAAGTAATGATCTGTATTATGTTTACATTTGAAGGAAAAAGGCAAATTGCTTTCTCATTCTAGCACAGTTTATTTATATTGCAAAACGTGGAAGCTCTGAATTATTCGATGTGGAAGCTCTGGATCATGCAATGTGCGCGGAAGCTCTGGATTATACGATGCGCGAGGAAGATTTGAATCATGTAATGCATATGGAAGCTCTGAATCATGGTATGATAGCTACATTGAAACGGAACTATCTGACGCTGACGCACGGGCATTCATTGTATGGTGACGTCGATCCATCACTTTCAAATGGATAGGGAATTCATATCCGTATGAGATCAATGTCCCGGTTGTGTTCCGATGCGGGAGAAACCCATTGTGCTTTTTTCCGCGGGGCAAAAAGTGCGGCATGAGGTATATAAGAATGACGGGGAAACGCGCGGCGGGGGAAAAATGTGGAGTGCGGGCAGACTTGCCGGAGAGGGGCATTCTGGTGCTGTATCTGGGGCTGTTTGCAGCGACTGCTCTGCTGCTCGCCTGGTTTCAGCCGCTTCAGCCGACGTCGCCGATGCTGGTCAATCCGCCGGATGAGTTCACGCGGATTGTCATTCCGCGGTATATCTGCGACCATGGGACGCTGCCCACGGGGTTTGAGCCGGAGGTGCAGATCGCGGGGTACGGCGGTTCCTATGCCTTTTTTCCATATCTTCCTTACATTTTCATGGGCTGGGCCATGCGCCTCACATTTCTGTTCACGGGGCAGGAGGCCGCGCTCACGATGGCCGCGCGCTGTGTCAACGTGGCCTCGGGCCTGCTGATGGCTGTGACAGTCTATTTTCTCTCGCGCAGGGTTTTCCAGGACCGCGCGGTTCGCTGGGCATTCTGCTATATCGTGATGTTCTGGCCGGAGCAGCTGTTTGTGCACACGTATGTCAACACGGAATCGATGAGTCTTCTTTCGACCGCGATGATTTTGCTTGCACTTGTGGCGGTGTATCAGGAGGGACCGGAGATCCGGCACTCCGTCCTGCTGGCGGCGGGGCTCGTGTTATGCCTTCTTACTTATTACAATGCCTATGGCTACGTGCTCGCGGCAGTGGTGCTGTTTGTCGGGTCTTTCTTATATCCTGTGCGGCATCCTTTGCAGCACCCGGGGGAGAAATGTCAGAGCATGTTTTCTCCCGTATCGGGACAAGGGCGTGAACAGAGTCAAAATACGTTTGAAAACGGCATATCGGTGCCGTCTTCAGACGCTGGCGGGGCTGCGGGGAAAGGGCTGGTCTGTGACCGGTCGCTCCTGCTGCGGCGCGGATTTCTGGTGCTCGCGCTGGTGCTTGCGGGAGCCGGATGGTGGTTCGTGCGGAGTGCTGTGCTCTTTCACGGGGATTTGTTTGGTCTTGCGACCATGCGGAAGGTGCGGGAGCCGCTGCAGGGGATCTTTCCCCCGACCTATCGTGCGCAGGGCAAGTCGATTCCGGAGATGTTCCGGGAGACGGGGCTGTTTTCGCAGATGCTGAAATCGTTCATCGCAAGCTACGGGGCGAACAGTATTTTTGCGGGGCCGGGGCTCTATTTTTATGACCGCTGCTTTCTGTTCGGCGGCGCCGCGCTGGCGGTCGTCTTCGGCGCGGCCGGAGAGCGGAGGCGGAGTGGGCGACGGCGTTTCTTTCATGCAGTGGTGATTGCAGCTGCGCTCTCGGTGTGGGCGCTCTGGCTCTGGTACAGCTACGCGATGGACTTTCAGCCGCAGGGGCGGTATCTCCTTGCATCGATTCTCCCGCTGTTCTACTATATGACAGCAGGCTGGATGCATCTTGCGGACGCGCTGCGGATCCGGGGAAGGCTGCGGACGGCGCTGGCAGCGATGGCTGCCGCGGCGGCTGTGTTCTGGGAACTGCGGTTTGTCCTGGGGACGGTTCTGCCGCTCTGCGTGAGCATCTATGTCGCATGATAAATATTCTTTGAGGTCGATATGGTATTCTCCAGCGTAATCTTCACATTCCTGTTCCTCCCGATCGTGCTCGGGCTGTATTTTGCGTGTCGGAATGACCGGTGGAGGAACGGCGTGCTGCTGGTGTCGAGCCTGTTCTTCTATTGGTACGGCGAGCACACGTTTTTCTTCATCATGCTCGCGTCCATCCTGGGAAATTATCTGTTCGCCCTGCTGATCGACCGCTCCGCGGGGACGGGGCGGCGGAAATTCTGGCTGACGCTGGACGTGATCGCCAACCTGAGTGTGTTCTTTGTTTTCAAGTATCTCAATTTCACGCTCAAGATGGCGAATGATCTGTTCCATGCGAATGTGCCCGTGACGAATATTGCACTGCCGATCGGCATCTCGTTTTTCACCTTCCAGGCGATGTCCTATGTTTTTGACGTATACCGCGGAGATGCGGAGGTGCAGAAAAACCCGCTGCGGCTCGCGCTCTACGTCGCGTTCTTCCCGCAGCTGATCGCCGGGCCCATCGTCCGCTACAAGACGATCGAGGAGCAGATCCGCACGCACCGGACCATCACGGCAGAGCGGTTCGGCTACGGCGTGGAGCGGTTTATGATCGGGTACTGCAAGAAGGTCATCATCGCCAACAACCTCTCCAACTGCGTGTCATACCCGTTCGCACTGCTGGATTTTGCCGGGGCGGATCACCCGGTGCTTTACTACTGGATCGGCGCCGTGGCCTACTCGCTTCAGATTTTGTTTGATTTCTCGGGATATTCGGACATGGCGATCGGCATGGGCGAGATGTTCGGGTTCCATTTTGACGAGAACTTCAACTACCCGTATATGGCAAAATCGGTGACAGACTTCTGGAGGCGCTGGCACATCTCTCTGTCGAGCTGGTTCCGCGATTACGTCTATATTCCGCTCGGCGGCTCGCGGGTCAGTGTGCCACGGCACATTTTCAACATGCTTGTTGTCTGGGGACTCACCGGCATCTGGCACGGCGCGAATTATACCTTCTGGCTCTGGGGTCTTATCTACTGGTTCTTCCTCGTGATTGAGAAATATCTCATCCGGCCGGAGCAGCGGCCGCGGGGCGTGCAGATCGCTTGGCGCGTCGTGACGCTCCTCATCGTCATGTTCGAGTGGGTGCTGTTCAATGCCGTGGGCCTGAAGCAGGGCATCCACTACTGGATGGCGATGCTCGGCTTCTACAATCACAGCCTCGGCTTCACCAATCCGGATGTCATCCGGCTGTGGCGCGAGTGGGGACCGTATATCCTGATGGGTGTTCTGTTCAGCACGCCTGCGGCGAAGGTGATCCGCGCGCGCTGCAACAAAAGCGCAGGACTCCGCGCATTCTGCGACGTGGCCTTCCCGGTTGGACTGTTTCTTGCGTTTGTTTGGGCGGTGTCCTTCCTCGTGATGGGCGCGCATAATCCGTTTATTTATTTCAATTTCTAGGGTTTTGTCCCTGACAAGTTTAGCTTGTTTGGGACAATCCGGAGGGAGCAGTATGCCGGAGAAGTATGAAAATCTGGATATTTCGGAATCTTCGTTTCGTTTGAAGCTGGTGCTCGGTCTGTTTCTGGCGGGGCTGATTTTCGCGGCGGTGTATACGGATATCGGGATTCTGCGGTATAAGATCACGGGGAAGCCGGATCTGTCGTACTGGACGAGCGACGCGGACGCGGACAATTTCGAGGCGCAATACACGGCGTGTTTTCCGTTCAAGCTGTTTCTGCTGAGCGCGAACGGCGGGATCAACCGCGCGATGGGCGAGCGGGAGATGAATGATGTCGTCCGGATGAACAATGGGTATCTGACGGCCCTGATGGTGCAGGTGCCGGAGGAGCGGCTTCGCGCGGAGGCGGACAAGGTGGCGGCGCTGCAGGAGTGGCTGGAGAGCCGCGGGATTCCGTTCCTGTATGTGGCAGGTCCGGTGAAGTCGAACGAGAAGGATCCGGAGCTGCCGGCGGGGGATGTGGATTACACAAACGCAAATCTGAACATTTTTCTGGATGAGCTCGACAGGAAGGGTGTGAATTATCTGGACCTGCGCAAGGAGATGGAGAAGGACGGGATGAATTCGTATGACTGGTTCTATCATACGGATCATCACTGGACGACACGGGCCGGGTTCTGGGCATATGGCAAAATCGAGAACTGGCTTGTGGATACGACCGGGATCACGGTGGATCCGCAGGTGACAGATCTGAACAATTATCAGATCGACCGGTATGAGAAGATCATGCTGGGGTCGCGCGGCAAGCGGGTGGGCCTGCTGTACGGCGGCGTGGACGATTTTGAGATGATCACGCCAAAATTCGAGACGAGTCTGACGGATGTCGCGACAGGCAAGACGGGCACGTTTCAGGATCTGCTGGTGAAGGAGGACTATCTGAAAAATCACGAGACGGATTATCTGCGGTCGGATATCTATGATCTGACGCTGCAGGGAGCGACGCACGTGGTGAACAACAAGTCGGCCAATGACGCGAATATTATCTTCATCACGGATTCGTTCGGCTTCACGGTGCAGCAGTATCTGGCGCTGACGACGAGCCGGCTGGATGAGATCTCCGCCTACACGCCGCAGGGTGTTTCGCAGCTGGCTGGCGAGGGAGGCGTGAACCCGGAGGCGGTGATTCTGCTGCAGTGCCCGGTCTTCAATCTCGGCGTGGACACGAGCTTTGACTTCGGTATCGACGGAGCCGGGCAGTGAGAGACGCCGGTCCGGCGGCGCAGCATGCGTGGGGTATATCTGCAACAAAATGGCATATCGCGGAGACGCGGCGGGAATTGCACCGCGGCGGGGGCATTTTTACAATAAAGACAGCGATTCGGAAGGATCACGATCCGGAAAAGCGGCAGGCAGGAGATATAAGCGGGGGCGGTTATGGTGACAAGAGATCGGCTGGCACAGATTTACGGAGACGACGCGGAGCAGGCGGAGAAGCGCTTTGCGGCGCTGGAGAAAACATACCGGGCATCGTTCGGGGAAGGGGAACTCTCCTGCTTCACGGCACCGGGGCGCACGGAGATCATCGGCAATCACACGGATCACAACGGCGGCAGGATTCTCGCGGCGAGCATCACGATGGACACGATCGCGGCAGCGGCGGTGAACGGCACGTCGGTGGTGCGAATTCTGAGTGAGGGATATCCGGATCCGATCGTGGTGGACTGTGATGCGCTGGATAAGGTGCCGGTTTGCCAGGGAAGTACATCGCTGGTGGCAGGCATCCTCGCGGCGGCAAAGAAGTTCGGATATCAGATCGGCGGGTTCAACGCCTGCGTCTCGACACAGGTCATCAGCTCGGCAGGCGTGTCCTCCTCCGCTTCCTTTGAGATGCTGGTCTGCGCGATGCTGAATCAGTTCTTCAACGGAGGCGCGATCGACTGCGCGCACTACGCGCGGATGGGCCAGTATGCGGAGAATGTGTACTGGGAAAAGGCCTCAGGCCTCATGGACCAGATGGCCTGCGCGGTCGGCGGAACGATTCTGCTCGATTTTCAGGGCGGAGATGTGAAGTATGAGAAGGTGGATTTCTCATTTGACGCGCTGGGCTGCAGCGAGGTGATCATCAACACCGGCAAAGGTCATGCGGATCTGTCGGCGGAGTACTCCTCGATCCCGCAGGAGATGCGGCTGGTGGCAAAGGAGTTCGGCGGAGAAAATCTGTGCGACGTGAAGGAGAGCGATGTGCTCGCGGCAGTGCCGGCGCTCCGGGAGAAGCTGCACAATGACCGGGCGATCCTCCGCGCGGTGCATTATTTTGAGGAGTGCAGCCGCGTCGATCAGGCAGCCGCGGCGCTCCGGGAGGGAAGAAGCGAGGAAATGCTGCGGATCATCGAAGAATCCGGGCGGAGCTCCTACGAGCTGCTTCAGAACTGCTACGTGCCGGATCATCCGGAGGAGCAGCCGATCCCGATGGCACTCATGCTTGCGCGGCTGTATTTTGCCAAAATCGGTTCCGGCATCTGCCGTGTGCATGGCGGCGGCTTCGCGGGCGTCATCATGTGTGTGCTGCCGAAGCTGGAGACAGAGAAGTTTGTGGAGTACATGACGCCGTATTTCGGCGCGCAGAATATCTATGTCACCGGAATCCGTCAGACCGGCGCTGTGTGCATCGGCGAATGAGCAGCAAATCTCAAGCGGAGGATCCCGTTTGACAAGAGCTGCCGGGACAGCGGAACCGGGACAAATGATTCCGGCATCCATCAAAACATTTCCTGGTCAGAACATTCTTTTGGGCTCGTGATCGGGGTGATCGGACTCACCCTCGATGACGGGCCCGTTTTCTTCGTCGTACACCTCGAGAAAGCTGTGTTTGCCATTCTGATCCTTCCAGCCGAGGATTTTGGACAGGGGCACGTTCTCCATCGATTTGAAAAGATTTGCCTCGATGTAGGGGTTGGTTTTCTTAAGCTCCGCGATGAGGTTCTTGGTGTACAGCCGCTTTGAGGCGGTGTCGCCGTTCGCCCGGCAGGTGGTGCAGGTGTCCGTGAATTTGCAGGCGCACTGGATGAAGTGCAGCCCGTTGTAGTCGCGCCAGTGCTTGATGTCCGCCTCGCGGATGCAGTACATGGGCCGGATGAGTTCCATGCCCTCGTAGTTCGTGCTCCGGAGCTTCGGCATCATGGCCTGAAACTGGCCGCTGAACATCTGCCCCATGAGAATGGTCTCGATGACGTCGTCATAGTGATGGCCGAGCGCGATTTTGTTGCATCCGAGTTCCTTCGCCTTCTTGTAGAGGTAGCCGCGGCGCATCCGCGCGCAGAGATAGCAGGGCGACTCGGTCACGTGATAGACGGAGTCAAAAATCGTGGTCTCGAATATCGTGACCGGTATGCCGAGGAGCTTCGCATTTGTCTCGATGACGTTCCGGTTCATCTCGTTGTAGCCGGGGTCCATCACGAGAAAGACCAGCTCGAACGGAAACTTGTTGTGCCGCTTCACCTCCTGAAACAGCTTGGCCATGCACATGGAATCCTTGCCGCCGGAGATGCAGACGGCGATTTTATCGCCGGGCTTCACGAGCTCATATTCCACGATGGCGTGGCAGAATTTTCCGTACAGATCCTTCTTGAATTTGCCGCGGATGGATTTCTCAATCTCCTTCCGGCGCTCTTCATCCGCCTCGGCGCGCATGGCGGATTCATAGACGAACCGTCCGTATCCGCCCTCCAGGTTGTAGGCATCGAGTCCGCGCGCGCGGAGCGCCTCCGCCGCGTTCTCGCTGAGGCGGCCGTAGCGGCAGACCACGACGAGGCGGTAATCTCCGGCGTTCTTCGGCAGCGCGGCGCTGCCGCCGAGAATGGCGTCGAGATCATAGTGCAGCGAGCCGGGGATGCTGTCCTTTTCAAAATCCTCGCGCTCGCGCACATCGAGGATGAGATAGGTCGACGGGTCCCAGTGAAAGAGCTCGTCCGGTGTGATGTCTGCATTTTCCAGTTCTGACATAGATACCTCCGGCTTTGATTTTGCCTGTGATCATCCATGCTCCGGTGCGCCGGTACATGCAGTCGGGCGGTCCGACGCTCTGACCGGCCGGCAGGACGGGGAGCCGCGCCATCTGCCGGAACATTCCTCCTCCGGCCCGGAATTTCCATGCAGGGCGCGGGAAGTATGGTAGAATGAAGCCATGGATGACATGATCAATGTGTTAAAAGAATACCAGGGAAACGGTGCGCTGCTGCTTCTTTATCTCGCCGCGCTGCTCTATCTCCTGATCACGGAGCGGAACCGGCGGACAAGACTGATGCTGGTGTACCTGCCGCTGACGATTCTGATTTTGTTTCTCCTGCCGCCCGTTTACCGCTTCTACACGGCGCGGAACGAGGGAGATACCTATTATCGGATTCTCTGGCTCCTGCCGATGGGAGTTACGATGCTCTACGCCGGACTCAGGGCGACGATTCACCTGCCGGGAAAGCTTCGCTTCGCGGGGTATGCCGTGCTGTGCGCCGCCGTCATTGTATGCGGTTCCAGCGTTTACCGCAACAGCAATGTGATCAGGGCCGAGAACCGGCTTCATGTGCCGCACCAGGTGGTGGATATCTGTGACTACCTGCTCGCGGACAGCGGCGGGGAGGAGGTCAGCGCCGCCTTCCCTTCCAACATCGTGCAGTTCGTGCGCCAGTACACTTCCAGGGTCAATATGCCTTACGGCCGCGACATGCTCATCGCAAGATGGGGTTACTGGAACGAAGTCTACGACGCCATGGAAAAGCCGGACACCGTGGAGGCAAAGACCCTCGTCAAGGCGCTGAACGACACCTATACCCAGTACCTCGTCATCCTGCAGGACCGCAGCGTGGACGGCGATTTTGCCGACTACGGCATGGAATATATGGGCAATGTAGATGGCTTCGACCTGTGGAAGAACGGAAATATCTGTCCCTGACAGATTATTCCTCCGTTTTCTCGTCCCCCGCGACGTCGCTGCCGGTGCCGGTGCGGAAGTTGTACTCTGCCTGGCCGTTCTCGATGATTTTGTAGACGAAGTGTCTGGCGATGGCGGTGTTGCCCGCGCTGTTGAGGTGGACGCCGTCGGTCATGTATTCCTGATAGTTCTGGCCGTTGATGGAGCCGTAGTAGTTGTCGAGGAAGGAGACCTGCTCGCCGACGCAGACGTCCACGGCCTTGAGCCAGTAGGTGCTCATGTCGCCGTTGCCGATGTTGGTTGTGTCGCCATTCTGGAGGGTGCCGCTCTGGTCCTCGATCCGGGTGTAGGTCGGGGACAGGAAGACGAGGCGGATCCACGGGTATTTCTCATGGATGCGGCGGATGCCGAGCCGCAGGGCGCCGGTGTAGGTGACGATGTCGAGGTCGTTGGCGTCGTTCCAGACCGCGGAGCCGTTCAGGTAGTCGGCGGCGTTGTAGGAGATGGCGATCATGTCGATGGTGTTCCAGTCGATGCCGGCCAGGGTGGATGCGGCGTCAGCATAGACCGGGGTGTCGCTGTGGTAGGCCGCCACGTTGCTGAGCGCGGAAAAATCTCCGGTGCTGATGCAGTTCGCGACGTAGAAGAAGTTGTAGATGTCGTCCATGTCGTGCTGGCTGTCAGTTTTATAATCCGTATTGAAGCAGGTGATCTGGGATCCGGGGAAGGCGGCGGTGATGGTCTGCACGTTCCCGAGGGAGGCCACCTGCCCGGCGATGCCGCTCTCCGTCTCGTCGTCGCTGATCAGATCATTTCCCAGAAACAAAATATTCGTGACGCCGTCATCGGTGTGTCCCTCGAGGTCTTTGGGATTCTGCGCGACAATCACGTCCTGCACCTCAATATCGTAATCAGTCGTCGTTTCATTGCGGTTCCAGACTGATTTCTCGCCTATATTCCAGACAAAGAGCCAGATGACGATGGCCGCGACGCCGGCCGCGATCGCAACGGCAAGGACCTTGTTGAGTGTGCCCAGGTGGAAGGCGCCTTCTGTGTGTGCCGACCTGTGCTTTTCAGGAAATGCCGTATCATACTCCATTTCCGCGGAGACGTCCGGATCATCTGCCGGCGTCTTTCCTTCTTCGCCGTCCCAGAGCAGATCATCAATTTCATCCTCGCCGGACTCCGGCTGTGAAAACGTGTCCGGGTGATTCTTTCTGTATGCCATTCTTATACCCCGCTGAGGCAAAATCCGCGCATGCGGTTTTGCCGAATGCGGCAGCCGGTGCGTTAGCACCGTTGCTGCTGTTTGAAAGTACTGCATCAGCAGAACTTTCAAACTTATACCTCGCTGAGGCAAAATCCGCGCATGCGGTTTTGCCGAATGCGGCAGCCGGTGCGTTAGCACCGTTGCTGCTGTTTGAAAGTACTGCATCAGCAGAACTTTCAAACTTATACCTCTTGCTGAGTTCTTTGCGTCATCCGCGGTAAAAACCGGGATGTGCAGCGCCCGATGACAGATTTTATTCTGAAGAAGCTGCGGTGCATTGAGTCATGCGATAACCCGCTAAAAAAGCTTTCTCCCTGCATCGGCACCAATCATGGTAAGATTGTAGCGCGGCACGCCGGGAAATTCGACCTGATTTTGCAAGATTGCAGGATGAAAGGCATGCGGAGCCGGCACAGTGTTTTAAAATCGTCTGCCGGGACCATGCACACAAGCTCATTCGGTCATTCTCCGCGGGAGCGGCAGAAACACGAAACATTGGCATGAGGTATTCCTGATGAAAAAGAAACTGACGTGGAAGGATATCTGTATTCTGCAGGGAATTGTCATGATTTTTTCCCTGACCTCGGTCACGGCAAAATTTGCCTCCGGTCAGGCGGCATTCACCAGAGGGTTCTTTCTGTTTTACGGTCTTGAGGTGGTGATTCTGGGCGTCTATGCCCTGCTCTGGCAGCAGGCGATCAAGCGGATTGATATCTCCATCGCGTACGCAAATAAGGCGATGGTTCTGCTCTGGGGACTGCTCTGGAGTGTGATGATCTTTCATGACTCCGTCACACCGAAGAAAATCGCGGGCGTGCTCTTTGTCATTGCGGGCGTCTGCGTGCTGAACCGGGATGGCAGGAGCGGAGAGAACGCAGAAGATTCTGCTGTGCGGGCTAGTGCCGGCAGGTCGGAAGGAATCTCGCAGACGGCCGGCACTGACGCGGGTCAGAGGAAGACTGAGAGGAAGGAGGGCGGAGAATCATGAGCAATTTACAGATTTGTATCCTCATCATGATTTGTTCGGAGCTGATCGCCTCATCGTCTCAGATACTGCTCAAGAAGAGCGCCGGCATACGGTATGAAAGCTGGCTTCGGGAGTATCTCAACAAGTGGGTGATCGCGGGCTATCTGATGCTGTTTGTCTCCATGCTCCTGACGATCCGGGCGTATGCTTATGCGGATTCATATATGAACGTTCCGGTTCTTGAGACCATGGGCTACATCTTTGTCATGCTGCTTGGCCGGATCTTCTTCGGAGAGAAAATCACGCGGAACAAAATTGCCGGAATGATTCTCATCCTGACCGGAATTCTGATTTTTTATCTGTGACGATTTGCATCCAGACCAGAATAAATACTGAATCAACACGGAATCTGAGCAGGGTGCATGCGCACCGTGCAGACAGATTCTGACATCTATGATCTATTCGCCTGCCCCTTCGGACGGAGAGCTGTTTTCATGATTTCGGAGAACCATACAGAAGATAATAATTCTTATTTTGATGAGACGGAGCAGATGGACGTGCATGCGGTCCTGGGGAATGACGACGAGGGCAGAGCGGCCTTTCGTTCCCCTGCGGAATCCGATGCCGCGGAGGCGCTGGACGAAACGGACACGATTAATCTCGGAGAGCACGCAGGAGGAGCGGCACTACAGGCAGCGGCAAAATCTGACGCCGCGGAGGCGCTGGACGAAACGGACACGATTGATCTCGGAGAGATCGGGCGGCGTGCAGCGCTGCGGGCGCGGGGGCCGGAGGAAAGTGCAGAATCGGAGACAAAAGGAGCCGGGAGAGGCGATGCGGACGATTTCATCAGCGGCGATGCGGATGAAGGGATGGACGGCGAACCGGAGGACGCCTCGAGCGCTGAGATGGAGATGCCCGGGGAAAGCGCTGAGGAAGACCTGTCAGTGGGCTCCCCGGAAGAACTGACGTATCATGATGGGGGAAATTTTACCGGGGACAAAGCTGAAAACATCCCGGGGAAGACGGAAGAAGTTCTGTCAGACACGGATGAAGATGCGGATGCGGAGGGCTTTGAGGAGGACGAAGAAAATGCCGGGCCGGCAAAGCGCCGCAGGCCGGTTCTGCGTGCTGCCCTGGCAGCGGCCGGCGTCATAGCCGCTGCGGCGCTGTTCTTTGCCGGTATTCAGCTTTACCGATATATACAGCTGCAGCGGGTGCTTGGTACCTTTGCGCAGATCGGGGTACAGTTTCCGCTGGACGGCGCGATGGGGGAGGACAAGATCAGGGCAGTCGGAGATGCCCGCGCGGAAGCACTGGCTGCTGAGATCGCGGCGCAGGAGAAGGCGGAGCGGGAGAAGAAGCGGCAGGAAGCGCTGCTTGCCATGGAGAAGGCAAAGGCGAAAACCATCGAGCTTCGTCTTATCTCGATTCAGAAGGACCTCAAGATCAAATTTGTGGATCAGAAAACCGGCAGCGTGGTCCCGGATGTAACGTGGAAATGCAGCGTCACGGATCCCTCAGGCAAGAGGGTGGAATATACGAACGACGACCAGGACGGCATCATTTATAAGAAGAATCTCGCAGCCGGAACCTATCAGGTGGCGATGCTGCCCTTTGACAAAACGGACGAAGATTACCGGTATTATACCTTTTCGACGGATCCGAAATCCATTGAAGTGAAGGACACCATCGAGTACGCCAGGGTGGATGTCAGCGATGAGGTGAAGACGGAATCACAGGTCAATGTCGCGAAGGAGGATACGGAGCACCAGCAGAAGCAGGCTGTGCAGAGCGCCATCACGGACACGGTGGAGTATGTAGAATCCACAAAGACGGAGGTCGGCGAGGGCGAGGACGGCTTTGCTTCCGATGAGGATACCTACGAGGCCGTACCGAAGAGCGAGGTGCCGGCACCCGGAACCAGCGCGGCTCTTGACCACATCCCGGCTCCTGACTGCATCCTGGCTCTGGAGCGGAAACTGGCGCTTGATCGCAACCCGGCTCCTGACCGCATCCCGGCGCAGGAGCAAATTCCAGCACTGGACTGCATCCCGGCGGAGAAGTCAGCGTATCTGTCAGCCGCCGTGCGGGCGGAGCAGACTTCTCCGGTGCTGAGCGCGGATGTGAGCTCGGCCGGGCAGAGTACGGACCAGAGTGCTGGAGGGCAGAACACAGATCAGGCGTCGCCCACGCTGACGGTTTCGATTGACGGCGGAGACCGGACGATCCGGACCACTTCGGTCAGCCTGCATGCTTCCGTCAGCGCCTCGGACGGCGGGCAGGCAGCCTGCACCTGGAAGACCGACGGCGGAAACGGCACGCTGGACCGCACAGACGGGACAGATGTGACGCTCAGCTTCACCGGGTCCAGCACGACGACGGTCACGGTGACCGCGGCAGAGGGGAATCTCTCTGCGACGGCGCAGGCAGTCATTCAGTACAATGCTGCGCAGGTTACCAATATTGTTTCCGTGATCCCGTCGAGCGTCAGCCTGTCTGTCGGCGTCACGCGACAGATCAGGGCGTCTGTGGAGACCTCAGACGGCGGGAAAGCGCAGGATCAGAGCGTGACGTATACCAGCTCGGATTCCGGGATTGCTACAGTGTCCACGGACGGCCTCATCACCGCTGCAGCGCCGGGCACCTGCACCATTACGGTTGCGATGGCAGGAGACAGCGCTGTCTCCTCCGATATCTCCGTCACCGTGACCGGAAGCAGCGAGCCTCTCAGGGATGCGGATGGGAAACAGCTCTACATCAAAACGGCGGACGGGACATATAAGCCTGCCTCCGCCAGCGATTATGATCTGTATGACACCTTTTACCGTCTGTCCGCCGGTAAGAAGAAATATCGGTACACCGGCTGGCAGACCCTGAGCGGGAAAACCTATTATTTTGACAAAAACGGCAAAGCGGTGACCGGGAAACAGATCATCCAGGGGATTACCTATCAGTTCGGGGAGGACGGCAGCCTGACAAAGAGCGCGTCCGCGGTGCTGGGCATCGACGTCTCGCGCTGGAACGGCAGCATCGACTGGAATGCGGTGAAGAACGCCGGTGTGCGCTACGCGATCATCCGATGCGGCTACCGCGGTTCCGGTACAGGTGCGCTGGTGCAGGATTCCATGTTCAAAACAAATCTCGCCGGCGCAAAGGCAGCCGGCCTCAAGGTCGGCGCCTATTTCTTCTCCCAGGCGGTGGATGAGGCGGAGGCCGTGGAGGAGGCGTCTATGGCGCTGTCCGTGGTCGGCGGCAGCGGCCTTGACTATCCTATTTTTCTTGATGTGGAGAGCAGCGGCGGCCGGGGCGACGCCATCGATGCCGCGACGCGCACGGCAGTCGTCCGGGCCTTCTGCGCGACGATTCAGAATTCCGGACGCAGGGCCGGCGTGTACGCGAACACCACCTGGCTCTCGCAGAAGATGAACGCGGGACAGCTCACGGCGTACACCATCTGGCTCGCCCAGTATGCTCCTGCGCCGACCTACTCCGCGACGCGCATCGATCTCTGGCAGTATTCCTCGGCTGGTAAAATCGACGGCATCAGCGGGAATGTCGATTTGAACCAGAGTTACATGGAGTAGGAATTTAATGATTCACTCCAGGGGGCTTTTGATTCTGTAGTGGAAGAGGATATGGAAGAACGGGCTTTGCCACTCGGGTACCCCGGCAGAGAACTTCCAGTCGAACGCCTTGATGATAACCGTTGGAAGGAAACAGTATCGACATCCAGACTGTAAAGCGGAAATAGGACTTGATGGATCGATGTTCAGCTTAAGAATGCGCAGGAGGAGAACATGAGCATACCCTTTCTTCAAACTATCGGCTTTCAAGAGAAATTTCAGCAGGACATTCAGTGCTGCGCGGCGTCCGCGCGGTGCGGGGAACTCATGCAGCATTCTTCTTTTACCGGGATGCTGTCGACAGAGACGGCGCGGGAGGCCGTGCAGAAGCTGTATGAGGAGATTGGGGAGGATCCGGACGGCGTTCTGATGCTGACGCTGCAGCTGCTTGCGGTGGAAAAGAAACGGGAGGAACCCGGGACTCTGTGGCATATTCTGACACAGCGCGGCGATACGGCAGAGGAAACGCGAAGGAGGCCGAAGGAGACCGGCTTCAGCGGGCAGAGGGTGTTTGAGGAAACAATGGGCTGTTTCCCGCGGTTTGTAAGGGAGTACAGGCATTCCTACGGGCACGACGGATTTGACCGCTGGGGATGGACAATTCGTCAGATCAATGGGACGCTGGTACGCCTTGGCGCACTTGAATTTGAGTTTTCTCCCTGGGATCATCGGGTGTATATTCATATCCCGGGAGGCGCCGATCTGTCTGCGGACAGTATTGCGGACTCCCTGCGACAGGAGATCCGATTCGCCGAGGCGTACGAACCAGATTTCGCGGGAAAAGATCTACATTGTGAGTCCTGGCTGCTGTCGCCGGTACTGCGGCAGTTTCTGCCCGAAGGTTCGAGGATTCTTGCGTTCCAAAATCTTTTTGACATCACGGAGACAAATCCCGAGGATAATGCCTATCTGGAGTGGGCTTTCGGACTGGCGCCCGGTCAGATTGAGCATGCGGAACTTTCAGTTCTTCAGGAGAGTACGTCGCTGCAGCGCAGCCTGAAGCAATATGTTCTGCAGGGCGGCAGAGTCGGATCCGGAGCGGGGATTCTAAAGCGGTAAGCGTGCAGGAATAGAGGCAGAAAGTATTGAATGTGACGCGGATACGTCGGTTTCGAACGGACACCGGCGCCGCGGGCGTTAACGTTCCAACGCAGGAGGAAGCCCATTCTGGTCTTTCAGAAATGGGTGCTGCAGGGGATGCGGTATGGAGGTACAAGCTTGATGCGGGGAAGCAGGATGACGGTCACAAATGCGCTGATTCTGATCAATATCGCGGTTTTCCTGCTGGAGGAGATGGCAGGCGGTTCCATGAAGTCGTCGGTCGCGATGCGGTTCGGCGCGCAGCTGACGTCGGCTGTGACGGTGCAGCATCAGTGGTGGCGTCTTTTTACCGCGATGTTTGTGCATTTTGGCGCGATGCACATTTTATCGAATATGATCTCGCTGTATCTGCTGGGGCGCTCGGCGGAGCAGGTGCTGGGGCCTGGCAGGATGCTGACGCTGTATCTGGTGTCCGGGATAGTCGGCAATCTGTGCACGGTGCTTCTCGATCTGCACGCGGGGAAGGACACCTTATCCGCCGGCGCGTCCGGCGCGATTTTCGGACTCATGGGTCTGTATGTGGCAATGGCGCTGCTGCCGCGATTCCGCCCGATGGTCTCGGTGGGCGAC
>Ga0256404_1008148_pt1 | contig 15968 bp, 14 predicted proteins | sample RumenRJG_01DNA_FD_185990 | JGI IMG/M metagenome (GOLD analysis project Ga0256404, IMG submission 185990) | Bovine rumen microbial communities from Lethbridge, Alberta, Canada - RJG_01 | ecosystem: Host-associated > Mammals > Digestive system > Stomach > Rumen | place: Canada: Alberta | collected...
ATTCCCTGCGGTTGAGTTCATTGACGTACTCCTGAGCCCATACATAGGGATCCTTTCCACCGGCTTTCGTCCGGACCTCATCAAGATTTCCGAGCTTTTCAACGGTGATAGTAGTAGGCCCGCTTTTTTTGCGGATTGTTTTCTGAACATAGAAAGAGGCTGAATTTTTTGATTTGCTAACGGTAAGTTTCATAGCGGCAGCACCTCCACAAGGCCATTATACCACACATAGCCACAAATAGCCACATATAAAACAATAAAATTTGACAAAAATAATAGACTGGAAATCCAGTCTTTACAATGGTTTGATGGTATTAACATGCAGAAATCAGGCGGTTAAACTGTCAAACTTCTGAAAGAGGATAAAAATAATAATTTTGTCGTGCTAGAATAGTATCGTGAAAATGCAGTCAGAGGTTAGCCTTTGGCTGCATTTTGCATTAATTCCCCAAGACTGGCCGGAAGGCGGATAAGCCGGCTGCGATAAAAATACCGCTGGCGGTCGTAAACACGGCCGCCTGTTTCTTATACGCAGGAGGTGACGGCGTGACAAATCCAAGGTTTCAGAACGGATCCTTACGAAGGAAATACAGGGAACGGATGAGGGCAGCCGGATGCACCTGCGGTATCTGCAACGGAAAGCTGGGACCAATCCACTACAATGAGCCATGCAACGCGGCACATCCGCTTTCATTCGTGATTGATGAAATTAAGCCGGTAAGCCGCTGGAAAGAGTTCGGTTATCCATCAGCACGGGCAGCAGCAGAGGATTGGAATAACCTTCAGGCTGCACATTACTGCTGTAATGCCGCTAAGAGTAATAAAACTAATGCTGAAATGGTCCGGACAAAGAGAATACATAAAATCATTCGAATAAGTGAAGAATGGTGAAAACGAGCAAGATGCACAGTCTTGCTGTCCACAGATTCCCGCTCAGCTGACGACAGATAGCACCAGGGGGGAGACCCCCACTGCCCCCGCCGGCGACCCCAGCGCTTTCCAGCGCCTATTTACCCCCGAGGGGGAAGACTTATGGGGGTGGTCATAATACCTTAAGGTTTTTATTAATATTAATATAAATACAGGAGCCGGAGAAAATGGAAAAAACAGACCTGGAATCGAGAAAAAACAAAGAAAAGAACAGGCTGAAAAGACTCCTGAAATCGGCGGGCACAGAGGAATGGAAGATCCGGATGCTCCTGCCGGTGATGGAGAACACAGCCTGGATGTGTGTGAAGCTCGAGGATTCCATTGCGGCTATCAAGTCATCGGAGATTGCGATCACCTACGACAACGGCGGCGGGCAGTCAGGCATTCGCCAGAACCCGCTTTTTCAGGGGTATGAGTCACTGTGGAAATCTTATATGACAGGAATGAGCCAGATCATGGCGTCAGCAGGAGCACAAAAAGATGTGAAGAGCGAGAAGCTCAAGCCGAAGTCGGTGATCGCGCTTGTAAGGAGCAATCAGAAGCAGGGATGAAAGGATCTCAGGAACCGAGGATCAGAATCGAGCCGAAACGGAATACCACGGACGGGACAGACGCGGGACTGCTCATGGCGGAATACGGCAGCAGGCTGGACCCGTGGCAGCAGCTTGTCGTTGATTGCTGGCTCGGCAAGGATAAAGCCGGAAAATATACGACAACGAGCGCGGGCCTGGCAATGCCGAGGCAGAACGGAAAAAATGTGTGCCTTGAGGCTCGGGAATTTTTCGGAATGGTGGTTAACGGAGAGAAGATACTCCACACAGCACATCAGGTGAAGACGGAAAAAGAATCCTTCCGCAGGCTTGTGGCAATGTTTACAAATGATATGCACCCGGACGCGGAGGCCCTGGTGGCACAGATCAGATATACGAATGGCGAGGAGGCAATTGTTCTCGACAATGGCGCGGAGATCAGATATTCCGCAAGGTCGAGACAGGCGACGCGAGGCTTTGACGGTGTTTCAGTCGTCGTATATGACGAGGCGCAGGAATTGACAGACGACCAGATTGAGGCATTGATGCCGACGCTGGCGGCCTCCAGGACGGGAACGAGGCAGACGATATACACAGGGACACCTCCCTATCCAAATTGTCCGGGAGAAGTATTCCGGCGAGTAAGGAAGTCGTGCATGGAGAACCCTTCGAGTCATGACGCATGGCATGAATGGTCGGTGGCGGCAGATTCCATTGACGAGATAGAAGTGTCAGACCGGAACCTGTGGTTCATGACAAACCCGGCGCTCGGGCTCCGGCTTACCGAGGAATTTACCGAGAATGAGTTTCAGACGATGAGTAAGGACGGATTCGCCAGAGAAAGGCTCGGCTGGTGGGCTCCTGTCCTGACAGAAAAATCAGACAACGCGATCGATAAGGCGGCATGGGCAGCGTGCCGCTCGGAAGAGAAGAAGCCGACTGGAAAGACGGCTTACGGGATCAAATTCACGCCCGACGGTGCTGAGGTGATCCTCTGCGGAGCGGTCTGCCCTTTCTCCGGCCCTGCCCGCATCGAGATGATAGAGAGAAGGTCGACGAGCCACGGGATCGCATGGATCGCAGAATGGATAAATCAGAGATACAAGACAGCGTGCTGTGTGGTCATAGACGGCAGGAACGGCGTGGATATCCTCTGCGAGCGGATCCACGGGACATGGAAAGCAAAGAATTCCGTCATAAGACCGACGGCGCGGGATGTAATCGCGGCGGCGAGTCAGCTGATCACGGAAGTGAACGAGCATACAGTTACATGGTACGCCGGACAGGATGATCTGGATGACAGTGCACTTACATCGGTCAAAAGGCCGATTGCGGGAGGCTTTGGCTTTGGCGGAGATAATCCGGCACCGGTTGAGGCAGCGGCGCTGGCACTGTGGGGATGCAGAACATCAAAGCGGGATCCGTCCCGGAAAATGCTGATAGGGTGAGGCCTGAAAATGATAGCTTTGAATGTAGGATATGTCGAAGGACTTCCGGAAACCGAACAAATAAAACTGAACAGCCTGGTAAACATCTACAACTACCATCTGGCAGCGAACGAAACAAAGAAGAAATACTACAACGGGCATATCAGCCTCCAGGAAGTGAATCTCGGGATTGCGCTTCCGATATCATTTAATAAGCTGAATATCGGGTGCAGCTGGGGAGCAAAGGCGGTTGATGTTCTGGCGGCACGGTCTATGTTTGATGGATTTGTGTCGGAAAACGGTGCGGAAGCGTCGACAATGACCGACATTGTGAAGCGCAACCGTATGATTGCCGAGTATGCCAAGGCCTGCCGGGATGAACTTCTGTACGGCGTGACATTTGCCGTGCCGTCCGGAGAACCGGATAACGCGAGGGTGCGGTTTTATTCTCCGCAGTGTGCGGCGGCATCCTGGTCGGCTGTGAAAGGGAGGATAGACTGCGGGTTCGCCTTTCAGGATGCACCGGATGATGAATCAGATATCAACTGGCAGCCGATGTATATAAATCTGTTTACAGACACAGATACATGGGTACTGTCGAAGGAATCCGGGTGCTGGGCTGCGGAACGGCATCCGCATAAATTTGGAAGACCGATGATGGTGGCGCTTGCCTGGAACCCGTCCAGTGACAAACCGTTCGGACAATCGCGCATCAAGCGCCCGATCCGGAAGCTTATACAGGGATATGTACGGACCATCGCTGACGCGACAATCGGTCTTGAATTTGCTACAAGTCCGTAAAAATATCTGCTTGGTGTGACGGATGAACAGTATGAGCAAATAACCAGCAATAAATTCAAGCAGTATGTCGGGTCCATCATTGCATCATCATCAAATCCGGAGACAGGACAAAACCCGGCATTCGGACAGCTGCAGCAGGGAAATATTGAGCCGCATGTGCAGATGCTCCGGCTTCTGGCAACACAGTTCTCCGCAGCAACGGGACTTCCTGTGACTGATACTGGCGTGATCAGTGACAGCAATCCGACGTCATCGGATGCAATCCTGGCACAGACGCAGACACTTGTTACGATGGCGGAGCAGCTGAACACATCAAATGGCGATGCGCTTCAGCTGGTAGCCCATATGGCACAGGCCATCGAGCTGGGAATGACACCGGACACGCTGCCGGATGATAACCGGAATGTCGTCGCACATTTTAAGAATCCGGCCATGCCGTCGATCGCATCAACGGCGGACGCGGCGACAAAGATTGCAGCATCCAGGGAGAATTTTGCCTCGACGGATGTGTATCTGGAAATGGTTGGGTTTGACCAGGCGGATATACGGCGTATCAAGTCGCAGGAGCAGAGAGCACGGGGGCAGCAGGTGCTTCTCAGCGAATTTAATGACGATACCGGAACAGTGACAAATAGCGACGATAAGAATATACGATGAATATACGGCTTGAAGATTGGGTCAGATACAGAGATAAAATCAGTAAAATCAGTGAAAAAGCAGCGGATGCTGTTCGGGATTATGTCTGGAAGGAACACAGCGGTCTTAACGATGTGTCCGCAGAGGAAATCATTTCGTATACAAAGGCCGTTGTGGATCGGTATTCGGATGCATCATCCGCGCTGGCCTGCCAGATGTACGACGAGATTGCAAAAGCGCAGAAGGCATTTGTCCCTCCGGCAGAGCCGGCAGAGGCCGCAGATTATGGAGAAGTCGCGAAGGCGATTCGCGGGGTCCAGAAACAGTCGCCGGAAGGAAAACTAATCGGCGATCCGGCGTACCGTTTCGTGAAGCGTGCCGCTGCCGATACAATGTTAAATAACGCGAAGCGTGATGGTGCGGAGTTCGCCTGGATACCGTCTGTAGATGGCTGTGCTTTCTGTCAGATGGTTGCATCCCGAGGATGGCAGCCGGCGTCAAATAAAACTGTACAGGGCAATCATGCAGACCATATCCATGCGAACTGCAAGTGCCAGTTTGCGATCCGGTTTGACGGCCGGAGCACAGTAGAAGGCTACGATCCGGATAAACTGAGAAAGCAGTACGACGATGCAGAAGGGAGTACCTGGCAGGAAAAGCTCAATTCTATGCGGAGAGGGCAGTATGCTGAAAAGAAAGACTTACAAAAGTCGCTGAATAGAGCCAGAACATTCAAGTCAGCAGATGATTTGCGGAAGGTCAGTAAAAGCCCAGTTTTGGATATGACAACAGTTGATGAGTTCAGAAACCATTTCCAGCAATATGGTGTTAGTGTTGAAGGATTTGATAAACAAAATGTTGAGCAAATAAAAATGTCATTATCCGGAGTTGATGATGCAATTTCAGCGTTGAAGGGAGCTGAAAATAAAATTAAAAAAATTCAATACAATCCGAATCTAAAAGTGTACGGGAAAATGAGTTCTGATGGTATAATGCAGATAGGGAAAGCAGGACTGAAGGATTACGGAACTGGCGCGCATGAAGTGGCACATGCTTTCGATTTCTATAAATCTGGAGGTGACAGAACTTCGTATTCTGAAGAGTTGGTCGAGAAAGCTAGAAAGAATCTGAAACTTCGGAGAAATTCAAAGGAATACATGAAGCAGTTGATACAGATCACCGGTAGCGCCGGAGATGCCGAAAAGCCATATGAAGTTTTTGCTTTTGGAATTGAAACACATATGAGTGGGATAAAAAATGATCTCTCGAAAGAGATCTTTAGACTAGCAACGGAGGAAACGGTATGAATTCACAACTACCGGAAAAAATCAAAAATGAGGAAACCGAATTATTAAATAAATACTTTTCCACAGATGAAGACGAAGACTTAATCGAATTTTTGCGCAAGAATGCTTCAAAAGAGTATTTGGATTATATGGTCAAGAAAGACAGAAGAGATAAAGAACTTTTAGAGAAGGGCATCATAGAAAACTGATAGGATAGCATCGGAGAGATCCGGTGCTTTTTTCATGCCGCGCAGGAACACTTAGATGCTTTTTTATGATGAAATTGGAGGAAACAGTATGAAAAGCTATGATGATGAAATCAACGAGCTTATTCGATGGATTAAATCGGCTGGAGCATATCTGCAAGAAAATGCAGAAGACATCGTGTATAAAAAACCATATTTGGCACATGACGGGGTCAGAATATATTTGAATTTGGATAGAAATGGATGGCCCTCAATCGAAGTCGACCAAGAGATTATTGTTCCACTAATACATGAAAACGAGAAGTGTTTATACCGGTTTTTGCTCGAAAAAATATCTCAAAAGGGTTTGAAGCCGTGCACGATTCATGCACGGTGTGCACGGGATTTAGCAGGGTTTTGAAACGTAAAAATCACGTAAACATGGGCCATCACGCATTGTCGTTATACAAATCTTAATCCGTGGGGGATTACATAGAGAGCCTCAGAACCAGCGTAAATACGTGGGTCTGGGGCTTTTTCTGGTGCGCCCGGCGGGCGCACCAGAATAAACACACCGCCGCCGCCAAAGGCACGGTGCGTTTTGCCGTATATCCGGCTATTGTAAATATGCTTTTATATCTGTAAAATGAGAACAGCGTACCGGAGCACATTTTAACCTCACATCTGCTGCGCAACGTGAAACATGAAACGGAAAACAGGTGTCAGAAGAAGACGGAAACAAAAAGGAGTCAGGCGAATGCCGAATCAGGAAAAAAGAACAAGACAGACGGAAAAAGAAGAGCTTAACACAAAGGACACAGCCGAAGAAATAGAAACGAAGGACAGCGGAACCGCCGCACAAGAGAAGGACAGCGAAAATGACGCAGAAGAGAAGGACAGCGGAACCATCGTAAAAGAAGGGAATGAGGAAGAAGACACCGGAAAAGACAGTTCTGACGGTCCGGACACTCCGTCGGAGGACGCGGTGACAAGTATTCCGGAGGAGGTAGAGCTTACGGATTCGCCGGACGTGTGTGCAAAAAGGAAAAAAGGAAGCCGTGATTTTACGAAGGGTACGATTTTCGGCTTTCTGGCGGCATCCTGCATTTTTATGGCCTTTATTTTGTTCCGCTACGGAACCATAGGAAACAGGAATGCGCAGGGAGCGGATGTCCTCACCAGTCAGAGGCTGGAAAATAAGCTGCGCCAGGTGCGGAGCATCATCGAGGATACGTTCTATTACGATACGGATGGTGAAGAACTGGAAACCTATCTGTTCAAAGGGGTGGCTGCCGGGCTGGAGGACAGATATGCCAACTATTTCAGCGTAAAGGAGGCGGAAGCGCTGAATGAGCAGAATTCCGGTCAGTATCATGGCATCGGGATTACCCTTTCCAGGGAAGATGACAGCCGGCCGGCCGTTATTAAGGAGGTTACGGAGGGCGGTCCCGCGCAGAAGGCCGGAGTGAAGGCTGGAGATATACTGCTTAAGATCAACGGCGCGGATGTTGCAAAATCCACGCTGAACGACATCGCTGATCTGATTCGGGGAGAAGAGGATCAGGTAAACATTACAATTTCCAGGAACGGCAGGGAGATGGAATTTACCATCGGCGTGGAAGAAATTGAAACGGCACCCGTAACCTTCCGGATGCTCGATGACACGGTGGGATATATCCTGATTCCGGAGTTTGATACGGTTACCGTGCAGCAGTTTGAGGATGCACTGAAGGAACTTGAAAAGAAGGGAATGAAAAAGCTGATCCTTGATCTGCGTGATAATCCGGGAGGTCTTCTCGATGTCGTCTCCGCGATGCTGGACAAACTGCTCCCGGAGGGAAAAATTGTGACGACACGGACAAAAAACGGCGAGGATAAAGTGTATTATTCGGACGAGGATCAGATGTACAGCGGGCCGCTGGCGATTCTGGTGAACGGGAATTCGGCCAGCGGGGCAGAATTGTTTGCCGGCGCTGTTCAGGATTACGGTCTCGGACCCGTGATCGGAGAGCAGACCTACGGCAAGGGGGTTGTGCAGACAACCTACAGCCTCAGCGACGGATCGGCATTCAAGCTTACTACGGAAAAATACTTTACTGCCGGCGGTCAGGACATTGATGGAAAGGGAATTACCCCGGACATTAAAACCGCATCGGAGGATGCGCTGGAGAAGGCGGAGGAAGTGCTTGAGAAAGGCGGGAGTTATGGAACAGCAGGATAAATTCAGACAGGTATTGCAGGAAGTTCGAAGTGAAGCGGAGCAAAACGGAAGAATAATCAGCCGCGATGCGGTGCAAAAACATTTTGAAGACAGCGGCCTGAACGAAGAACAAATTGACCTGGTTTGCACCTATCTGATGGGATACGGCATTCAGTTAACGAAAAGGGATGCCGTGCAGGAAATACAGGCGGCAGAGGAAACGGAGGCTAACAACGCCGCCCGGACAGACAGGGATGTTCCGGATGAGGACGGGGAAAAAACCGGGGAGGAAATCGGGGAAGACGGACATAGTTTTCTTGAGGACTACGTGGACGAGATCAATCGAATTCCACAGCCGGATCCGGAAAAGGAATTTGCCCTGTTTGCTGCCGCCAGCGCCGGAAACAGGAAAGCGAAGCAGCGGCTTGCGGCTGCCTATCTGTCGGCCGTCTGCGACATGGCCAGTGAGTATGAAGGGAAAGGGCTGGAGACCGGAGATCTGGTGCAGGAAGCAAATGTGGGACTGATGCTGGCGCTGGATAAAGTGGAAATGAAGGAAAGTCTGGCGGCCTTCCGGGCCTGCCTGATGAATGAGGTATCCGCGTATCTGCAGCAGGCAGTCGATCAAAGCTCGGAAAACAGGAAAAAGGATCAGGCACTCGCGGACCGCGTCAGCCATCTGAGTGAGGCTGCCGCGCAGCTGAAGGAGGAAACCGGCGGCAGTATTACTCCGGAGGAACTGGCGGAGTATCTGAACGTATCTGTGGATGAAATCAGGGACATCATGCGGCTGGCCGGCGATGACGGACAGGAAAACAATAATTGTTTGTTCTGACTAAAAAAAGCGGAGGCTTCCTCCGCTTTTTCTGACGGGATTTTCACCTCCCGCAAGGACTGTCCGCTGTTTTCCCGGTTATTCTTTTCTGTTCTTTTCTATGGGTGTATCATCGGACCCGGGCTTTATCACCGGACCTGCCTTTTTCGGCATCTGCGCCGGTATCCTCCGGCTGCGACAGATGCAGACGGACCCGGGCCACCCGCTGATGATCCATCTCCAGAACCCGCAGCGTGTGACCCTGGGGGGAAGTGACAGTGTCGCCGGCGGCCGGCACCTGGTCGAGGAGGCCTGTAACGTAGCCGCCGATCGAATCATAATCTTCCGATTCAAAGCTGGTTCCCAGCATATCGTTGATATCATCGAGTTTAACGGTTCCCTCAATAATATAATCGCCGCCTGAAATCTGCCGGATCTGATTATCCTCGTCGGCGTCATACTCATCGTGAATTTCGCCCACCAGCTCCTCAAGAATATCTTCCAGTGTAACCAGGCCGGATACAGCCCCATACTCATCCAGTACAATGGACATGGCAATGGAGCTGCGGCGCATTTCCATCAGAAGATCCGAGGTTTTCTTGGTTTCAAAAGTGAAGTGCGGCTGGTACATGAACCGGGAAACGCGGAATTTTTCCGGGGACGCGAACATGAAATCCTTGATATTGAGAATTCCGATAATATGATCCCGGTCATGACGGTAGACAGGCAGGCGGGAGTATTTTTCCGTGCGGTAAATTTCCCGGATTTTTTCGTAAGAATCGTCTTCGTTGATGCAGACCATGTCAACACCGGGCACCATGATATCGCGGGCACAGGATTCATCCAGATCGAAAACGTTGTTAATCATCTTGTGCTCCTCCACCTGGATGGCTCCGTCGTCACGGCTGGCATCGACAAATGTACGAAGATCATCTTCGGTGATCACGTCCTTCCTGCCGGGAGTGGCATGGAACAGGCGCATCAAAAGTCCGGAAAGTGCATTGGTGACGGAAATGACCGGCGTCATGATCCACATCAGCGCCCAGATGACCGGCGCGTAAGAAAGGGAGAGTTTTTCCGCCCGGACGGCAGCCAGATTTTTGGGAGTGATTTCCCCGAAGATAAGGACGAGCAGTGTCAGGATTCCCGTTGCGATTCCGACAGAGCTGCTGCCGAATACGTCGATGGCCAGCGATGTAGCCAGGGAGGAAGCGTACAGATTGACGATGTTGTTGCCGATCAGGATGGCGCTGAGCATTTTGGCGGAATGAGCCAGTATTTTTTCCATGATTACAGCACGGCTGTTTCCGCTTTCGGCCAGAGATTTAATGCGCAGTTTGTTGACGGTTGTCATGGCGGTCTCCGCCGATGAAAAGAAGGCGGATAAGGCCAGAAGCACCGCCAGTACGATCAGATTTATAATATTCTTAGTTGACAAGCTGATACCTCCGGTAGTAATTTTAAACTATCGTAAAAATTGTTACCTGTTATTTTGATGCGGCAGCCGGAAACCGGACAGCCGGATCACTGTATTCTTCGCGTTTCTGCGATCTTCGTTAAGGATACAATACTTTTATCAGAAAAGCAATTTGAACGCAGGGCCACGAAGTGGCCCTTGTGTTCATGAGCAGGCAGCGAAGCGGATTGCGAATGTTCTCTTTAAGCGGCTTCCCGCCTGGCGGGATGACAGTCCGTACTTTCAAACTCCGTTCTGAACAAATCCAGATTTCTTATTTTCGAGGTTTTCATTCACATGACAAAAGAACAATATCAAAGTTTTTCTTTAATTTCGCTGAGGGAAATGGCGAAAGCGAGAGGTATGACTAAAATTTCCGCACTCCGGAAGGAACAGCTGATCGAGGCTATGCTTCGAAAGGATCAGGCCGATGCTGAAAAATCTCAGACACCGGTGCAGGAGAAAAAAACAGAGGGGCAGGCAGACAGCGGACCGGAAGGTGCTGTGTACGCAAAGCGGCCGGAGAAGGAGCCGGACAGAGCCCCGGAAACGTCACGGGAAGAGCAGCACCCGGCGGGAGAGAACCGGAACCGTGCAGTCCGGGCGAACCGGCAGGACAGCCAGCGCGAGGGATCCGGCGCAGAATCGGGGGAACGCGCATCCGGCGGCAGAACCTTTACGCGAAGAACACAGCAGCGAAACCAGCGCCGCAGCCTGTCCTCGGGCCGGAATGAAAACGTCCGGAACGACTATAGCCGGAACGAAAATTCCAGGAATGAAAACGCCCGGAACGACTATAGCCGGAACGAAAATTCCAGGAATGAAAACGCCCGGAACGACTATAGCCGGAACGAAAATTCCAGGAATGAAAACGCCCGGGGCGATTATAGCCGGAACGAAAATTCCCGGAATGAAAACGCCCGGAGCGACTATAACCGGAACGAGGATGGCCGGAGTGAAAATAACCGGAGTGAAAGCAGCCGCGGCAGCGGTTCGGCCGCGCCAGGCCCGTCTTCCGGGGAGACGGGAGCTTCAGACCGTCCGCCGATGGAGCTTTCTTCCCTGGACAGCGGCAACAGAGTGACCGGAGTCCTGGAGGTGCTCTCTGACGGCTATGGTTTCATCCGCAGCGACAATTATCTTCCGGGAGATCATGATGTTTATGTGGCTCCGTCCCAGATACGGAAATTCTCTCTCAAGACAGGGGATATTATTGCGGGCAACACCCGAATTCGTGCCCAGCAGGAAAAATTCAGCGCCCTTCTTTATGTGAATACAGTCAACGGCATGCCGCCTTCCCAGGCGGCGCAGCGGCGGAACTTTGAGGATATGACGCCGATTTTCCCGAATTACCGTCTGAAGATGGAACGGGAAGGCGGAGATGTGTCGATGCGTATTGTGGACCTGATTTCTCCCATCGGGCGCGGGCAGCGAGGCATGATTGTATCGCAGCCGAAAGCCGGCAAGACAACACTTCTGAAGCAGCTTGCACATTCGATTCTTGTGAATGATCCGTACATGCACCTAATGATTATGCTGATTGACGAGCGGCCTGAGGAGGTAACCGATATCCGGGAGGATATTGTTGGGGAGAGGGTTGAGGTTCTCTACTCCACGTTCGATGAGGAGCCGGAGCATCACATCCGGGTCGCGCGTATGGGAATTGAGCGCGCCAAGAGACTGGTTGAGTACGGCGAGCACGTTACCATCCTGCTTGACTCCATCACCCGTCTGGCCCGCGCCGCCAACCTGACCGAACAGCCGAGCGGGCGCACACTTTCCGGCGGACTGGACCCGGCTGCGCTGAACATGCCGAAACGCTTCTTCGGCGCTGCCAGGAACATGAGAGAAGGCGGAAGCCTGACGATTCTGGCGACCGCGCTGATCGATACCGGAAGCAAAATGGATGATGTGGTGTACGAGGAGTTCAAGGGGACAGGCAATATGGAGCTGGTGCTGGACCGCAGACTTTCCGAGCGCAGAGTGTTCCCGGCCATTGATATCAATGCAAGCAGTACCCGGCGGGAGGATCTGCTGCTTTCCCAGGAGGAGCAGGAGGCTGTGTTCTACATGCGCCGCGCCTTAAGTTCCATGAAAACGGAGGAAGCTGCCGAGAATATTCTGAGCATGTTTCTTCATACAAGGAACAATGCGGAGCTGGTGGCACGCATCCGGCGCCAGAAGTACGTATAACCGGAAAGAAGTATGTATAATCGGGATTGTATTCTTTATCATCCGGCAGTTAATTTTTTATAATATAAAGTTTTCTGATATTGCCTTTATTTACCGTAAAAGGTATAATAAGGGCAGTTTTTTTACAAAATATTTCGGAGATTAAGCGCCTGCGCATCTGTCTTATCAGGTGTCAAACGGCGCCCTCCTGCGAGGTGACAGAATTGAGAGATGAGATGCTGCTTGAACGCCTGACACAGCTGTGGGGTGTTTCAGGCTATGAGAGCGGTGTGCGCAGGGAAATCGAAAAGATCGTGGGGCCCTGGGCGGACGAAATGTGGACGGATAACATAGGAAATCTTATTGTCCTGAAGAAGGGCCGGGGCGGTCCCCACGCAAAGAAGATTATGTACAGCGCCCACATGGACCAGATCGGGTTTATGGTAAAGGCCATCGAGGAAAACGGGCTTTTAAAAATCTGTAACATGGGCTGGAACTGGGCCGGAGCCGCATATAATGAGCGTGTCATTTTCCGGAACGGGATGACCGGCGTGGTCGGCTGCTTCGGGCCGATTGAGGAAGCCGGCAACAAAATTGAAAAACTTTTTGTCGATATCGGAGCCCGCAGCCGGGAAGATGCGAAGAAGTACGTTCAAATCGGGGACTGCTGTACGTATGAGGGTTCTTACCGTCCGATGAAGAACAACCGGATTGCGGCGGTCGCTCTCGATGACCGGCTGGGTGTTTACCAGATGATCGAGGCGCTGAAGGAAAACGACGGAAGTTATCCGAATGACTGCTATTACTGCTTTGTTGTGCAGGAGGAGGTTGGTACGCGCGGGTCGCTTGTGGCGGTCCACCAGGTGAACCCGGACATCGGCATCGCCGTCGACATTACACCGGCGCACGATTACCCGAATGATCTGACCGGAAGCAATGCCGTCGGGGAAGGCATCGCCGTAAAAATCTGCGATCCCTCCTCCATCTCCGATGAAGGCGTGGTTGCGGTGATGGAAGAGCTTTGCGGGAAAAATCACATTTCCTATCAAAGAGAAGTGATTGACCGGGGCGGGACAGACGCCGGCAGCATGAACCTGAACGGGAGCGGGGTTAAGACCGGCGGGATCTGCGTTGTGACCCGCTATCCGCACAGCCAGAGCTGTGTTGTATCGAAGGATGACGTGGAGGGAGGCATTGATCTGATGAATGCCTTTTCCGCCTATGAATTTCCGGAAAACTTTCAGTAATTCCGGAGCCTTCAATAAACAAAAGAACGGAAAACAAATTCTTATATATGGAAAAACAAGAACAAAGGTCTGCGTTCAGACCGGCTAATCTCAGAAAAGAAAGAAGGATGACACGATGAAAAAAACAGCAGCTATTCTTGCAGCGGCGATGCTCGGAGCAGCCGTTCTGTCCATGACCGCCTCCGCCGCGGATGACAATCTTGTAATTGCGGTCAGTGAGGATATCGATACGCTGCATCCGATGAATTATTCCACATCGGTGGAAGCCATGGTCCTGAACCAGATTTATGATCCACTGATTTACATGAATCCGGACGGAGCGGAAGATCCGGAGCCGAGGCTGGCGGAAAGCTGGGAGGTCAGCGATGATGGCCTGGATTATACCTTTCATCTGAGAGACGGAGTTACCTTCCAGGATGGGACAGCGCTGACTGCGGACGATGTTGTATTCTCACTGGAGCAGTATCAGAAAAGCGAGTACCAGGGTTCCAATGTGGACGGACTTGATACGGTGGAGGCAAAGGACGAGCACACCGTCGTATGCCATCTGTCACAGCCATACTCTCCGTTTATGCTGGGACTTTCCTCCTGCCACATTGCTTCGAAAGCGTATTACGATTCCGTCGGAGAGGATGAATTCGCAGCTACACCCAACGGGACCGGCCCGTATAAATTTGTCAGCCGTGCAACCGGAAGCAACATTACGCTGGAGGCGAATGAAGATTATTACGGCGGCGCTCCTGCAATAAAAAGCGTGACCATCGAGGTTATTCCGGACAGCGCCACCACCGCCATTGCGCTTCAGACCGGGGAGGTTAGCTTTGCGGAAATCGAGTCCTCAAGCCTGGCGCAGCTGGAGGCAAACAATGCCATTACCATCGCCAGAGCGGAAACTTCCGGATTTTCCTATGTCACCATGAACACGGAAAAGGAACCGTTCAATAACCCGACCTTCCGACAGGCAGTCAACTACGCCATCAACCGTGAAAACGTCATCAATGTTGTGTACGACGGCGAGGCGGAGGAAAATTCCAACATCTGCGCAAAGTCACGCTTCGGCTATTCCGATGACCAGCCGCAGTATACGTACGACCCGGACAAGGCGAAGGAACTTCTCAAGGAAGCCGGCATTGAAACCCCGTACGACCTGGGTACAATCCTTGTGGCTGAAAAGTATGAGCCGCTGGCAACCGTTATCCAGTCCGATCTCGCAGCCGTCGGGCTGAATGCGGACATCTCCGTGGAAGAGTTCAACACGTACATCGGCGACCTGACCTCCGGAAATTATGATATTTCCGCCCTGGAAATGACACTGGAGGGGGACACGCAGCAGCTGGAGATGGCACTCATGACGGATTACATCGGCACTGCCAACAATGCGCGTTATTCTGACAGCGCCATGGACGACCTGTTCAACCAGGCGAAGACAGAAACAGACAGCAGCAAACGCTCTGAAATTTTCAATCAGATCTTTACAAAGGCGCAGGATGAGGCCGTGTATGCGGTGATCTGCAATCCGGATATTTTGTATGCGTACAGCTCGGATCTGAAGGTGCCGGAGTTCCCGCTGGAAGGTTATTATTATATCAATCAGTTCTCCTGGAACTGAGTCAGACCTGAACATAAAATTACCGATGGTGGGGGCAAATGAAATTGCCCCCACTGTCTTATGCAGAGGAATGGAGCCTTCATCATGGCAAAATATATTATCAAGAGACTTCTTTACATGATACCGGTTCTGCTTGGGGTAGCCTTTCTGGTTTTTACCATTCTGTCCCTGACGCCCGGCGACCCGGGGTCGATTATCCTGGGAATTACGGCCAGACCGGAGGATATCGCGGCGCTGAATGAAAAATTCGGCTATAACAAGCCGTTTCTGATCCGGTTCTTTACCTATATCGGAAATATAATCTTCCATCATGACCTTGGAATTTCCTATCAGACCCGTCAGCCGGTGATCGACAGTATTCTGGCCCGCTTTCCGAATACGCTGTTCCTGGCGGTGCTTTCTATGTGCGTATCTGCGCTTCTGGGAGTTACCCTCGGAATCGTGTCCGCGGTAAAACAGTATCAGGCCATCGACCGCGTGCTGGTGGTGACAGCTCTGATCTTTGCCTCCATCCCGGGTTTCTGGCTCGGACTGATGCTCCTGCTGTTATTTTCACTGAAGCTGGGGTGGCTTCCATCCTTCGGCGCCGGATCGCTGAAGAATTTTATTCTTCCGACCGTCACGGTATCCCTGACCAGCGCAGCCGGGCTGCTGCGCCTTACCCGTGCTTCCATG
>Ga0256404_1008149_pt1 | contig 15967 bp, 13 predicted proteins | sample RumenRJG_01DNA_FD_185990 | JGI IMG/M metagenome (GOLD analysis project Ga0256404, IMG submission 185990) | Bovine rumen microbial communities from Lethbridge, Alberta, Canada - RJG_01 | ecosystem: Host-associated > Mammals > Digestive system > Stomach > Rumen | place: Canada: Alberta | collected...
GCGTTCCTTTGCAAAGAGTTTCAACGATATTGAAGAAGAAGCCCAGGATGCAAATGGTGATCCGGCAGGAGCTGTATTTGTGGCTTATGATTCTTTCGCAGGGAAGGAAGCGACTTTCTCAGAAGAACAGGCTGATTCAGCGCTCCCGAGAACTTATCGTTTTACTAACAGGGAGAATGAGAAGAATCCCCTGTCGGATGCATATTATCGTCTGACCGCACAGAATGTGAATGTTGCCAGGAAATTATCGGATCCTAACTATTTTGGAACCACCAGATATATTAAGAATGGGAACACTCAGACCGATAATGGTATTGAGGCATCTGATATTGTCTTGCGTCTGCAGAAGCTGCAGAGTGAAACAAAGTTGTTCCGAAACAGTGGTGGTTCAGACTTCCTGGAAGTCATCTATTCCGATATGACAGTGGACGCTCAGGAATGCTCTGTATTTGCAGAGAACTATAAGAGTATTGCAAATGCCATTGATACGCAGAGAAAATCGGTATCGGGCGTAGATGAAGATGAAGAGGCACTTGATCTGGTGAAGTTCCAGAATGCTTATAACTTGTCTTCCAAAGCAATCTCCGTTCTGAATCAGATGTATGACAGACTCATCACTCAGACCGGAGTATAAGAGAAGGAGTAACTTATGCGTGTTACGAATAATATGATCATGACCAAGGCAAATACCAATATCAATGGTACCAAGGTCATCGTTGACAAAGAAAATACGCAGATGACTACACAGAAGAAGATAGACCGCCCCTCGGAAGATCCGGTTGTAGCGGTTAGATCTCTCCGCCTCGCAACCCAGCTGGCGAAAATTGACCAGTACTATGAGAAGAATATTCCGGATGCAGAGTCCTGGATGGATGTAACAGAATCCGCTCTGAAGAATATGAAAGAAATCATCAAGGATGTTCATAGCCTGTCTGTTCAGGGATCGAACGACCCTCTGACCCAGACAGATCGCAATACGATTCTGTCCCAGCTCAAGGCACTTCAGCAGGAGCTCTATTCAGAAGGTAATGCGGATTATGCGGGACGTACCGTATTTACAGGGTATCGCACGAATAAAACGCTCACCTTCATGACAGATGAGAAGAAGACCAGCTACAATGTAGAGCAGTCCTTTAAGGTTTCTGATGCTATGGAGAAGTTCCGCTACTTCAGTAACGAAGTACATATTCCAAGCACAGAGACTCAGGTTCAGACTGCTGATATTGCCAAGATGGAAGAGTCAGACTATACCCGTATCCGTATGGGTTATAACGATATTACTTCTGTCTTTTCCGGAAGTGTTGATGCGAATGGTAATTACGTATATAAAGCTGCTCCGATTACGGGCGATACTTTCGATATCCATGTAACCGGAACGGATCCTGCAGATCCGACCGGTGCAACGAAGATTAATACGACACAGTCCGTGAAGGTCTATGAGACGGAAGCGGATTGGCTGGAAGATACGAAGACGAAAGATAGCAATAAGAAGAATCTGGGTGAAGACGATGTGATCTTCGTTAAAGAAACCGGAGAACTGATCTTTGGAGACAATATTGCAGCAACGCTTAAGTCTCAAAATGCAACCCTGACCATGCAGTACAATAAGACAGGTTTTTCGAATGGCGAGCTTCGCCCGGAATATTACTACAATTGTACAGATGTGACAGATGAAAAGAACCCGATTCGCTATGATAAGTATGATGAGAAGGGTGAGAAAGTTACCTACGAGATCAATTACACGATTGCAGCAAATCAGGATCTTGCAGTGAATATTGAAGCGGATGAAGTCTTCGATACGGCAATGTATCAGGATATTCAGGACATGATTGATGCTGTGTCCAGGGCAATCAATGCACATGACAAGATAGATAAGCTCACCAAGATGAGGGAAGATGACCAGTTCGCGTCGACCCTTGATCAGAGCCGTCTTCAGGAATGGTTAGAAGCTGCACAGCGTGAAGCTGATTATGCAGATAATCATATGTCCAAGGTCTATAATGAAAATATTGGTAGATCGGATGCTTATGCAGAGACAATCAGTCTTGCAACAACAAAGCTCGGATGTAAGGCAGATCAGCTGCTGATGACCAAGAAACGTATGTCCGATCAGCAGGAGACCGTGCAGGAACTTCAGTCATCGAATGATGATGTGGATCTGTCTGATATCGTACTGAAGTACACGGCGGCATATACCGCATATCAGTCCAGCCTGACGGCAGCCGGTAGACTCGGCTCGGTCAATCTGCTGAATTACATCTGAAATATAGTATAATAAGTAAGGTCCTAGATCTGCTTTATATAGTGCAATAGAACAGGAGAGGGAATGAAAGCGAATACACGACTCTTCGGAGAGATCGATATCCAGGAAGACAAGATTGTGACCCTGGAACAAGGTATTATCGGTTTCCCGGAACTTAAGAAATTTACTCTGATATATGACAGCGAAAAGGGCGATGATTCAGACACCATTATGTGGTTCCAGTCTCTGGATGAACCGCAGTTTGCAATGCCTGTTATGCAGCCCTCTCTCGTCAAGCCTTTCTACAATCCGACGGTGAACGATGAACTTCTTGAACCCCTCGGAAAACTCGGACCGGACAATCTCTATGTTCTTGTAACGGTTAAGGTTCCTGCTGATATTAAGAATATGACGGTCAACCTTAAGGCTCCGCTTATTATTAATACCGATAACATGAAGGGTGCTCAGATCATCGTAGAGAATGATGACTACGATGTCCGCTTCCCCATCTATGACATCCTTAAGAAAGCAAAGGAGGCGGGTGAGTGATATGCTGGCATTAACAAGAAAAAAGGGTGAATCCCTGGTAATCAACAATAACATCGAGATTACCATCCTCGACATCCGTGGCGACCAGATCAAGATTGGTATCCAGGCACCCAAGGAAGTACCTGTATATCGTAAGGAAATCTATCTGCAGATCCAGAAGGAGAACGAGGAGACAATGAATACGGCAGGACTTGAGGAACTGAAGAAACTCCTTGGTTAATTGCCTGTAAGGGAAATCTTCGTAAATGAAAACCGTACCATAAGTTAGGCCCTCGCGAGAGAATGCGAATCATAATTTATGTGTGCGGTTTTTTGTATTTGAAAAAACTTTTTTAAAAATTGGTCTTTTACCATTCAGTTTTTTGACGTGACTTCCGATATAGGAGTTAGAAGTGTAAATCAACGATACAAATTGCGTATGCTTATTTCTGTTTTTATAGTCAATAGTACACATGGAGGTGTTAGTTATGACATCAATTAGTCAGACAAGCCAGATCGCAGATCGTTTTCAGGATGCAAGCAGAACCTACAACACAGAGAGTGTAAGTCCTGTACAGAATGCGGAGCCGAATGTAGAAGCCGCTCAGGAGATCAGGCTCCAGTCGGCAAATCCTGCAGAGAAGAATGCAGATGGCAAGAAAGAGGAACAGAATGGTAAGGCTTCGAATGAAGCAATTAAAGATGCTGTTTCTAAGATCAATAGAGAGTCTGAGAATACGGAAGCTATCTTCGGCATTCACGATAAGACCAACCGGGTAACGATCAAGATCGTCGACAAGGAGACCAGGAAGGTTATCAAGGAATTCCCTCCTGAGAAGACATTGGACCTGATTGCAAAGGCCTGGGAGATGGCCGGTATCATGGTTGACGAGAAGAGATAAGGAGGCCACTATGCCTATTAGAATATCTGGAATGAATTCCGGACTGGATACAGAAGCGCTGGTTTCTGCTCTTACATCCGGATACAAGACCAAAGTGGATAATGCCAAGAAGGCACAGACCAAGATTTCCTGGAAACAGGATGCGTGGAAGAATACCAATAAGAAGATCTATAGCCTCTATACTTCCATTAGTAACCTGAGATTCACATCAGCTTATCAGGCGAAGAAGACAAGCGTCTCTGATACTACGAAGGCAAGTGTTACAGCGTCCTCTGCAGCGGCAATTGGAACACATACCCTTGAAGTCAAGGACCTTGCATCTACGGCCTATCTTACCGGTGCAAAACTAACTTCGAAGGATGCAGAGGGCAAGGCATCTACCGCGAAGGGTTCTACAAAGTTATCAGAACTTGGATATGACGTAGAAGACGGAAATACGATTTCCTTCACCTATAATGGAAAGAAAAAGGATATCTCTGTCAGCAAGGATTCTACAGTTAATGATTTTGTGAATGCACTTAAGGATGCAGGTGTCCAGGCGAATTTCGATGAGGCAAACGGAAGAATCTTCGTTGCAGCTCAGAAGAGTGGTGCATCTTATGACTTCTCCTTCGATGAGGGAGGTGCGGATACGACAGATGCATCGAAATCGGCACTGAAGGCACTAGGCCTGGTTTCAGCGCCTGACGGAAGTTCCAGTGCGGATTCCGGCTATGCGGTCAAGATTAAGGGTGCAGATGCGAAGATTACACTTGATGGTGCAACCTATACCGGCTCTACCAATGACTTCTCCATTAATGGAATTAATATCTCCGCAACAGGTAAGACTACGGCACCGGTTACGATTACAACTTCCCAGGATACTCAGGGCCTCTATGATAAAGTGAAGGATTTCCTGACCCAGTATAACGAAGTGATCAATGATCTGACTGCTAGTTATAATGCAGCATCTGCCAAGGGATATGATCCACTTACCGATGAGCAGAAAGCATCCATGTCTGATACTGAGGTAGAAAAGTGGGAAGACAAGATTAAGGCATCCCTCCTTCGCCGAGATGGAACCCTAGATGGTGTCATCAATACCATGACGAATGCCATGTCCAAGAGCTATAAGGTAGGCGATAAGACGATGTCCTGGTCTACATTTGGCGTGCATACGCTTGGATTCCTGAATTCTGCAGAGAACGAACAGAATGCTTATCATATCGATGGAGACGAAGATGACACTCTTACATCGGGCAATGCAGACAAGTTAATGGCTGCGCTTACAAGAGATCCGGATTCTGTAATTGATTTTATGCAGCAGTCTGTATCCGGTCTCTATGATGGTATTGACAAGAAGATGAAGAGTACTTCCATGAGAAGTGCTTATACCGTCTACAATGATAAAGAGATGGCATCGGAATACAGTGATTATTCAGATGTGATTAAGCAGTGGACGACCAGACTGACAGAGATGGAAGACAAGTATTATAAGCAGTTCGCTAACATGGAGAAACAGCTTGCAGCCTTACAGAGCAATTCCAGTTCTCTTACAGGTATGATGGGATAATCTATCCCGAAGTTAGAAAGGCGGTAATCTTATGTTATCTAACGCAGGATACGCAGCATATAAGAACAGCAAGGTAATGACAGCATCTCCCGCGGAACTTACTCTCATGTTATATGAGGGGGCAATTAAGTTTGCCAACATTGCAAAAGTAGCAATGGAAGAAAAGAATATTGAGAAGACACACAATAATATCCGCAAGGCAGATGCGATTGTGGAAGAACTGCAGTGCACTCTGAATCATAAATATCCCGTCGCAAAGGATTTTGACAATGTCTATACCTATCTGAGGGATCGTCTGATGTGGGCGAACCTGAAGAAGGATCCGGAGATTCTCGATGAATGCCTCGACATCATGCATACCATGAGAGATACCTGGAAGGAAGTTATGAAACGCACAAAGAACGGATCATCCGGCGTAGCATAAGGAGCGAATCAGTGGCTGAGACAGGATATGTAAGAATGCTTCGCGAAAGCCTTGAAAAAAAGGTTGGAGTCCTCATGCAGATTCGGGAGATGAATCGTCGCCAGAAAGATATTTTAGAGAACGCGATATCGACCCCGGAAGAACTTGATGAGAATATTGCAAAGAAGCAGGAATTGATAGATCGGCTGGACCAGTTGGACAGCGGCTTTCAGCAGATGTACGAAAGAGTGCGTGATCTGTTTCGTGCAAATCCGGAAGAATATAAAGGTGAAATCCTGAAAATGAAGGATCTGATTCGAGAGATTACAGATCTCTCTACCCGCATTCAGGTAGAAGAGAAGGAAAATAAATCTCTCCTGGAAGCAAAATTCTCGGATATTCGCCATCAGGCAAAAGAGATTCGTAAGAATCAGAAAGCGGTTAGTTCCTATTATCAGAGCATGGCAAGGACCAATCTTGTGGATCCTCAGTTCATGGATGATAAGAAATAATCGTAATTTTAAATTTTTTTCATTTGGCTATTAATATCTGGACCACTCGTCCGATATATGTAGTGTAAGTAAAAACTGACACCTATCAGTGAAGGAGCGTACGGCCGGATCTGAAATTACTGTCAGAAAATTACCAACTATGCTGCAAGGATGCAGCATCACATTCAAGGAGGAATGAATTATGGTAGTACAGCACAATATGCAGGCAATGAACACCAATCGTCAGCTCGGTCTCGTAACTGGTCAGCAGGCAAAGTCCACTGAGAAGCTTTCTAGCGGCTACAAGATCAACCGTGCAGCAGATGATGCAGCAGGTCTGGCAATCTCCGAAAAGATGAGAAGCCAGATTCGCGGTCTTGACCGTGCATCCACCAACGCACAGGATGGTATCTCCGTAGTACAGACAGCTGAAGGTGCACTGAACGAAGTTCACTCCATGCTCCAGAGAATGAACGAACTGGCTACCCAGGCAGCTAACGACACCAACACGACCCAGGATCGTAACCAGATCAAGCTTGAGATCAATCAGCTTTCTTCTGAAATCGACCGTGTTGCTTCCACCACTCAGTTCAACACCATGAACCTTCTGGATGGTAAGTTCGTCGATAAGAACCTTCAGGTTGGTGCACTTTCCGGACAGTCTATCGGCATCTCCATCAGCTCTATGAAGTCCAGCACTCTTGGCGTTAAGGGCAGCACCCTTTCCGTAAGCTCTTTCGCAGCCGCTGGTTCCACTATGAAGAAGGTACAGTCCGCAATCGACATGGTATCTACTCAGAGAGCTAAGCTTGGTGCTATCCAGAACCGTCTGGAGCATACCATTGCCAACCTGGATACCACCAGTGAGAACACTTCCGCAGCAGAGTCCCGTATCCGTGATACCGATATGGCTAAGGAAATGGTTAACTACAGCAAGAACAACATTCTTGCTCAGGCAGGTCAGTCCATGCTGGCTCAGGCTAACCAGTCCACTCAGGGAGTTCTTTCTCTCCTCGGCTAATTCAGGCCTGGTACGTAAGTACACAACCATAAGGAGATCGGCAGCTTCGGCTGCCGGTCTTTTTTTCTTGGGAATCGAATGGCTGGTAAAGCGGAAGGAAAATAGGGACGAATTAACAAAAAATAGAAAAATTTGAAAAAAGGTGTAAAGTTCTTCCGATGAAGGCCGATATATGGAGTGTAAGCAAAAAGAACTCAAGTGAATCGGGGGCAAGGATGCCGGACAACCCTTCATTTGGCTTACGGTTCACATCCCATATAGGATCCGCAGGGAATGAAGCGGACGTTCCAAATCAAGGAGGAAAACAAAATGGTAGTACAGCATAACTTACAGGCAATGAACACGAATCGTCAGCTCGGTCTCGTTACCGGACAGCAGGGCAAGTCCACTGAGAAACTTTCCAGTGGTTACAAGATTAACCGAGCAGCAGATGATGCAGCAGGTCTGGCAATCTCCGAGAAGATGAGAAGCCAGATTCGCGGTCTTGACCGTGCATCCACCAACGCACAGGATGGTATCTCTGTAGTACAGACAGCTGAAGGTGCACTGAACGAAGTTCACTCCATGCTTCAGAGAATGAATGAACTTGCTACTCAGGCAGCTAACGACACCAACACTACCCAGGATCGTAACCAGATCAAGCTTGAGATCAATCAGCTTTCTTCTGAAATCGACCGTGTTGCTTCCACCACTCAGTTCAATACCATGAACCTTCTGGATGGTAAGTTCACTGGTAAGAACCTTCAGGTTGGTGCTCTTTCCGGACAGGCAATTGGTATCGACATCAGCTCCATGAAGGCTAGCGCTCTTGGCGTTAAGGGCAGCACCCTTTCCGTAAGCTCTTTCGCAGACGCTGGTTCCACTATGAAGAAGGTACAGTCCGCAATCGATATGGTATCTACTCAGAGAGCTAAGCTTGGTGCTATCCAGAACCGTCTGGAGCATACCATTGCCAACCTGGATACCACCAGTGAGAACACTTCCGCAGCAGAGTCCCGTATCCGTGATACCGATATGGCTAAGGAAATGGTTAACTACAGCAAGAACAACATTCTTGCTCAGGCAGGTCAGTCCATGCTGGCTCAGGCTAACCAGTCCACTCAGGGTGTTCTTTCCCTCCTTCAGTAATTGAAGGCTTAAGCTGGACAACTTTATATTAGAAATCCCGATCTGTCCGACTCTCATCCGGCTGATCGGGATTTCTTTTATTTATAAATACCCAAATACAGGAGCAATCAATGAGTCGTATCTTAAGAAAACGTGCGTTAGAACTTCATAATATGTTAGGTCAGATGTATGAGAATATTTCTGTACCTGAACCCCTGGATCAAGATGCTGTAACGAATGCTTTTGAGCAGATACAGAGTATGGTAATCGAATTGGGTAGTGGTATCGAAGCGGGCTATGGTCATGCGGACCTGATCACTGACTACGAAGCATATTGTGAGAACGTATATCAGATCACGCAGCATCTCTATGATGGCGGACTTCGCTTATTGCTCAGCGAACAGAAGAAGCTTCTTGAAAAGATGAATAAAGATCTCGATGCAGTTCTTCCGGACCGCTTTGAGGCAGTATTCTTCCCCTATAAGAGTGCGATGTGGGATTCGATGGAGAGCATATATCTGGCAGCGGAAGCAGACGATGAAACAGACGCCTTTATTGTGCCGATACCTTATTTTGACCGGAATCCGGATAAGAGTTTCGGGCAGATGCATTATGAGGGAGATGAAATCGCAAGGAACTATAAAGTGATAAGATATGACAACTATGACGTGGAACATAGAATGCCGGATTTTATCTTTATCCATAATCCTTATGATGATGGGAACTATGTAACGTCCGTGCATCCGGATTACTATGCCAAGAGATTGCGAAACTTCACATTGGGCCTGGTATATGCACCTTATTTCGTACAGAACGGAATGTATCGCTCTGTTAACACCGTACAAACGAGTGGTGTTGTCTACTCGAACTATATTCTTGCCCAGACAGAAATGGAAAAGGCAGATTATGTGAAATATATGAAAGAACTATCTGAGGAATTGGATATCTCTGATAAAATCATTACGATTGGTTCTCCTCAGTTTGATAAGGCAAGAGGAATCAAAGGATCGAAACTCAACATACCAGAGAGTTGGCTTCCGAGGATGGATCATAAGAAAGTGGTGTTATATAATACCTCAATTGGAGATATGCTCTACTGGGATGCATATCTGGATAAATTGGAAAGTGTTTTTACCTTTTTTGAAGAATCGGAAGAATATACTGTGATATGGAGACCACATCCACTGCTTGAGGCGTGTTTTCAATCGATGAGACCAGGATTGTACAAGCGTTTTCTTGGAATGAAGGAACGCTTCTTGTCGATCGGTAAGGGAATCTACGATGCAATGCCGGATCCCTACTATGCAATCAAGTCGTCCGATTTATATTATGGAGATGCAAGTTCGGTGATCTACCTCTGCAAAGCCGCCGGCATCCCCATTATTCGCCAGGATTTTGACGATCTCGAGAACAGAGAACTGATGGATGAGAAACTATCTGAGGTCGATTACTGGTATGGTGAAGATCACCCGCTGCCGGATAATATTGGTCTTGAAATCTGGAAGGAATTAAAGAAAAGAGTGACAGCCTCCGAAGAAGCGTCACTCTGAGAATCAGATCTCTCCGGAAATCTCTAAGATCTTACGGAAAGTCTCCACAAAATTATAATCTCTTTTCATTCGCTCGCGCCCCGCGCGGGCGATTTCCTTTCTCTCCTTATCATGTTCGAGATAGTAGGCAATCTTGTCTAACATATCCTCTTCCGATTCGAAGAGAACGACTTCTTCATTCGGAACGAACATCTCTGCCATATCCTCCTGGTAATTGGACAGAAGGAAGCCGTCACATGCCATGATATCAAGAACGCGAAGGGGAGCACCGCTCACGATGCTGCGCAGAGTAAAGTTGAGGTTGATCTTGCTATGCCGGAAGACCTGAGGCATCTCGCTGGTGTACTCGGCGATTCCCATATTTCGCACACCGGGAATGAAGACGGACTGGTCAAGGGTGTAGAGCCTGCACTTTCCAGGGAAGGCACTGCCAATCAATTGCAGGTAACGGAAGCGTTCCTTGGAGGTTAGCTTTCTGCAGATGAGGTAGTTCTCGTAGATATAGGAAGGCGCCTCGATGCTGCCGCGATCAGGTTCATAAGGAAAAGCTTTCTTAAGGTGCTCTAGAATCTCAGGGGTAAGGGTATCTCCGATCAGGCTGGATCCATAGATCAGGTGCTGGGCATCCATGACACCCTCTAAGTAACCATTTAGATACTTGTCCCCTTGCTTCTCCATCATCTCGTAGAAGTTATGCTGCTCATTATAGAGCCCGCCAACGAAGGAAATCTCTGCCTCCACACGCTTTGGATCATAAGGCTGGCGGCACTGCAGATCACGGAAGGATGGGTCTCCCGGCAGCGGCATATAATAGACATTTTGCAAACCGCCCCGGGCGAAGACCTTATATTCGTGTCGATCGAAGAGGAAGACGCGATTGGTCTCATAAGCCAGGGTATAGGAATAGAGCATGACGTAAGGATTGTCATAGAGGAAGGAGATGTAGAGCATACCGGCCTTATGACAAGCTTCAGATAGTACGGGATAGTAATTCCAGGAGAAACATAGATCGGGCGATTCTTTGTCGATGAACTGATTGTAAGCTTCCTCGAAGTCGCTGCTGACGCGCTCCTGGTAGGCAGCATGCTTAAAGAAGACCACTTCATAGCCCAATTCCCGGAAAGCGCTTACGGTGCTCTCTCTGCTAAAAAATCCCCAATCGAGGATCATTACTTTCTTCATGCTTATTCTCCTTGCTCTGCATCTTGGAAGGCGCTAAGTAGCATGCGGCTAAGCACTGCTTCCATGGAATATCGTTCCATCAGCGTGCGACGTCCCTGCTCTGCAATCTCCCGTCTTATGGACTTGTGTTCCAGATAATAGTGGCATAGCTCGACCATCTCCTCCATGGAGGTGTAGACGGCAAGGTCCTGTCCGGGGGTGAACAGTTCCGGAATCTCGGACTGATAATTCGAGAGAACGAAGCCTCCGGCTGATAGGATATCGAAGATTCTAAGAGGCAGACCCGTTCGGATTGCCTTGGATGTGGTGTTGATATTAATCTTCGATTCGTGGAAGATGACCGGCATCTCAGTAAGCGACTTGGCGTGCCCTAGATTTTCGACGGGAAGCTGACTTGTGTCAGAGCCTGTATAGATGGATACATGGAAATGTGAACCGAGCGTTCGGAAGGTATCTTCCCTCTCCATGGCAGTGATCTTATTACCGATATAGAGCTGGGACAGGGTGATGCGATCCGTTAAGAAGGATGATTCGGGCAGGCGGTAGAAACTGGGGTGACACTCTGCGAAAGTGGATATAATGTCATCCGTCAGAAGCTCGTCGATGAAGTAGTAGCCGTAGACGTTCTCCTGCGCTCTCATAATACCGTCGAGGTAACCCCTGACCTGGGGCGGCAGATTCTGAACCTTGTCATAAGGTGATTTCTCAGAATAGAGGGAGCCGACAAAGGCAATCTCATGCGAGAACTTCTTCCTGCAGGCTGCGGAAGTCCGCTGAAATAACTGATCCTTTGGCTGGGTCCTCGCTCCTAAGGGGAGGTGGAAGACGCAGCTTGGGTTCAGTGGATGAATCTCATCATATTGTGCCCGGTCGAAGAGAAAGGTTCTGTTCCAGGAATTCTGAATGGATGATGTGAAGAGCTCCATAACGGGGCTGTCCACGGTCCAGGAAATATAACGTAGATGAAATTTCTCGCAGATCTCCGATATATAAGGGAAGAAATTCACAGAGAAGACGAAATCGGCCGGATGGTCGAGAAGATATCTGCCGAATCGCAAAATGAGTTCCGATGGTGATAAGTTTTTTTCGGTCATCTCGAGATCGAAGGTGTCACAGTCGAGTCCGATTTTCTGGAAGGCAGCCAGAATATCCGGTTCGATGATGCTGTTGTATCGGTAGAAGAGAACTTTCATCCCAGTCTCCTGACGTGTGATTTGGATATCGTACTTTAGACAAAAACAGTATATCATAAAGAGGTCGAAATAATAGATTGAGAGGATTTTATGGTGGACATCCCGATCAGCCTTTGTGTTATGACGAAAAATGCGGCAGATTCCCTGGAGCGCTGCCTGAAATCTGCGTCCCGGTATCCCTTTGAAATTGTGGTCCTGGACACAGGTTCTGACGACCAGAGTGTGGAAATAGCACACCGCTATACGAAGAATGTTCATGTGCATAACTGGGAGGATGACTTTGCGCTGATGCGGAACATTCTGGCAGGGTATGCAAGGACGGATTATGTCCTGATGTTAGATGATGATGAAGAGATCGAGAAGCTGGATTGGAAGGCCCTGCAGGAGATGCTCCACAGAGAAGAAACTCTTCTTGGCAGCATCCATATTCGAAATCTCTTTCATGATGGCGAAGAGGAGCGATATGAGAATGCTTATGTTCCCCGCCTCTACAAGAGATCTTCCTTCCATTTCACTGGCAGCATTCATGAACAACTATGTCCCCTTCGGGGAAATGCAGGGCAGACATCGAAGGCTGGTATGGCTCGACCTGCCCTCCTTCCCATGGATTGTATCCATTATGGCTATGATCTGTCGCCTGAAGAAAAGCAGAAGAAAACAGACCGGAATATTGCTCTTCTTAAAATAGAATTAGAGAAATGGCAGAAGGCACATGAGAATGTCGAAAGAGCAAGTCTTGAGGACCAGGACGCCTGTGCTTATATTCTCTATCAGTTAGGAAAAAGTGAGTCTATGGCAGGCAGATTCCATGAGGCAGCAGAATACTTCGGAGAGGCTCTGTATTTTGATCTGAATCCTGAGAAAGAATACGTCTGTGACCTGATCTCATCCTATGCGAATGCCTTGATGCGGGATGATCGTGCAGAAGAGGCCTGGGGATTGTCGGACGGAGATATTAAATCTGCATTTGGTCATAGTTCGGATTACTGCTTTGCCATGGGACTTGCAGGTATGCAAACCGGACATCTGGAAGAGGCAAAAGAATTCTTCTATCAGGCCATGGAAGCGGATACGGTTCAGGTGGAGGGGACGAATTCCTACCTGGCCTGGTATAACCTCGGCGTGATGGAAGAAGTAGCATACAAGAACCCGGATCAGGCAAAAGTGGATTACAAGAAAGCGTTTCCTTATATAAAGGCAGTGAACAGGCTGAGACAAATCGAGGCAGAGTAGAGAAAATGAATCGTATTTTAATATATCGCTGGAAAGCATATTTATATGAAGATATTATTGAGGCCTTTCATCGCCTGGGCTATGAGACAGAGGAGATGTCGCAGCACCTTCTGAATTATGAATTGGATGATGACTTCGCGGAGAAGATGCGGATGAAGCTTCACGAAGGCAGGTATGCCTTTGTCTTCACGGTGAATTACTTTCCTTTGATCTCTGAAATATGCCATGAGGAAGGAATTCTCTATGTAAGCTGGGCTTGCGACAGTCCTCTGATCAGTATGTATCACGCATCGGTTTTCTATGATACCAATCGGATCTTCCACTTTGATCGGGTTGCGGAACAGGAATTCTATGATGCTGGCGTGAAGAACCTCTGGCATCTGCCTCTTACGACGAATATAGAGCGAAACCGGAAGGCAATAGAGAATCCGGGAAGAGTCGCGGGGGCGGAACATGACATTAGTTTCATCGGAAGGCTCTACGAAAGAAATTCTTATGATCGAGTGGAGGGGAATCTTCCGGACTATCTGAAAGGATATCTGGATTCGGCGATCCTGGCACAAAGTGGTCTCTATGGTGCGAATATCATTGATCGGATTCTGACACCGGATATATTGGCAGAACTTGGATTGTATTTTGAACTGAAGAAGTCAGAGGAGTCCTTCTCTTCCCTGGGGCTGATCTTCGAGACAACGACCCTCGGCTTTAAGATCGCTCAGGTGCAGAGGAATAGGGCACTGACGATGCTGTCTCAGAATTATCCACATCGTGTATTTCTCTACACTTCGGTGCCGACGCCGGATCTCATGCTTGTGGAGAATATGGGATTGGTGGATTACTGGGAAGAAGCACCCTATATATTCCATCACACGAAGGTCAATCTGAATCTCACGATTCCCAATATACGTATGGGTATTCCCTTAAGAGTGTGGGATGTCATGGGTTCTGCCGGGGCTTGCTTAACGAATTATCAGGCGGAACTGGAAGAGTACTTTACCAATGGAAAGGAACTTATGTGGTTCCGGAGCCAGGAGGAGATGAAGGATCGCGTGGATTTCCTTCTTCGACATGAAGATGAACGGCAGCGGATGGCGCAAAGAGGCTTGGAGGCGGTCGAGGAACTGGGCGGTTATGAGGACCGATTGAAGGAAATCCTTCGTATGATAAAAGTAACGTCATAGATCTTGTAGTTGAGAAATTGCCTATACCACATTCTGATGACGAAACCTAATGAATTTATAAAAGTACAGAAAAGTACAGAAAAAAGTACAAAAAGAGTGACATTTTATAGATGGTGTGATAAGATGTAGGCAGATAAATGGACTTTTATACCCCTACGAAGGGTTAAACTTCGAAATTTCATGGAAGAAAGGAGGGGACGTCTTATGGCAGCAATCGATTCTGTCTATAATTATTATCTGACGACGTATGGTAAGACGTCGTCTTCTTCCCGCTATGATGCACATAAGAAGAGTGAACTTCGCGATACGTATAACCGTATCGTTAAGTCTAATAAAGATGCCCCTCTTTATAAGATTCAGTTGAATGACGAGACAGAACGTTTTGTGATTGATCTGAAGGAGAGAGCGAAGAATGCGAAGAATGTCGCAGCTTCTCTTTCCATGAATGGAGAGGGCCTTGAAGGACTCTTCCATAAGAAGATAGCTCAGTCCTCTGATGAGAGATCAGTAGGTGTTGAGTATATCGGCGAAGATGATGAGAGCGAGAGAAGGGGCTTTTCTCTCGGCGTTAAGTCACTCGCCAGGCCCCAGCTTACAACAGGAAACTTCCTGCGCTCTAAGGGACACGACTTCGAGGCGGGGAACTTCTCCTTTGATCTGGATACTCCGAATAATTCTTATGAATTCCAGTTTGAACTGGATGGTTCTGAGACGAATACGGAAGTACAGGATAAGATCGCTAAGCTGATCAACCGTTCCAACATCGGCATCAATGCCAGAGTTCTGGAGGATGGATCTGGTAATACAGCCTTGGAATTATCATCTAAGCAGACGGGATTATCGGAGGGAGAGGACTATCTCTTCCGTATTCAGTCCGGTTCTTCCTGGAATGAGGTTCACAGGCTTGGCATTGATCAGGTGACATCACCGGCAACGAATGCAGAGTTCACGCTGAATGGCACGGAACATACTGCACTGTCGAACGAGTTCACGATTAATAATGAATTCGAAGTCACTCTGAAAGCTCCGACCAATGGCGAGGCACAGATTGGTTTCAAGGCGAACTCGGAAGCAGTTAAGGATAGTGTAGGTCAGTTGACAGAGACCTATAACTCCCTGGTGAGAGCCGGACAGGCTTTCAGAGAGTCTCAGAAGAATCCCAGATTCTACAATGAGATTACAGGAGTTGGAAGGTCCATGGCAGGAGATCTGTCCTCTGTTGGTATTACGGCAGATGAGGATGGCTTCCTTTCGGTTGATGAGAGCAAGCTTGAAGAAAAACTGCAGGGAGATGAAGCAAAAGACACTTTCAATACGCTTAACAAATTCCGTAATGCGGTATCCAGGGAAGCGGATCGTGTCTCTGTGAACCCTATGAATTA